>ERZ894226.1080-NODE-1080-length-12229-cov-6.797684_pt1 | contig 12229 bp, 10 predicted proteins | sample MGYA00380294_ERZ894226 | MGnify/ENA primary metagenome ERZ894226 (study PRJEB32331, sample SAMN06328434) | human gut metagenome | biome: human gut microbiome; feature: stool | host: Homo sapiens | collected 2014-10-29 ... | reverse complement strand
ATATAGAATATCGTATCTCTTCTCGGGCGTCTGTCTCTTAATGAATTAAATAGTAAAAAAATAAGCTATTAACTGTGCTCTGGCTGAGAATTTTTCATTTTCCAGTAATTCTTTAAGCTGTTTTTTATCTGCAAATAATGGCTGAATATATTCGTCCGCTTCCGTCTGCGGATTGAATTCACCTTCTACTTCTGCTATAACAACCCATGCTGATGAATCACTTAAATCGGGAGCTGCATAAGCTGGCGGAAGTATTTTGCAGATTTTTTTAATGTGCAATCCAGTTTCTTCTCTAAGTTCCCGCCTGGCACATTCCTCCACTGACTCACCATCTTCAGAATGTCCTGCTGGCATATTGTAAATAAACTGGTTTACACCCATACGGAATTCTCTCAACAGCAAAAGCTCATCATCCCAGAAACCAACAATCACAACACCAGAGGCATTCTGCCCAATCTCCTCTGGTTTTTCATAATCGAAATTACTTACCATTTCGTAGAGTTTCTCATTGCCTTCGGTATTCGTATAATTCAGTGTATAACTTTTCAAAAAACGTGTATTTCGGTTTTTAATCATAGAATTTAATACAGGAACTTTCTTTTCACACATAATAATCCTTTCTAATTTTTGATTTGCCGCAGGCAAAGCCTGACTCCAGAAAGAGAAATAATCCATATTTGTGGCTTCGGAGCAAGGTTTGGATGCGAGCGCTTTAAACGAGCATTCAAACCCTGCGACTAAAGTCACAAATATGGATTATTTCTTTTTCTGAGGTCGTCTGTTCACCTGAGTAAGCCAGAATTAATCCAGCATCTCCTTGAGAATCTGATTAACCATCGCTGGATCTGCTTTTCCTTTCATTGCTCTCATTGTCTGGCCTACGAAGAATCCCATAGCTTTCTTCTTACCTGCTTTATAGTCTTCTACAGACTTTGGATTGTTAGCAACGATTTCTTCAATTACTTTTCGTAATGCGCCTTCGTCGTTGACGGTCTTTAATCCGTTTTCCTCTACATAAACTTCTGGATCTACGTCCTCGTCAAAGATTGCTTCAAATACTTTCTTAGCTACTTTACGGTTGATTGCTCCAGATTCGATCATTTGAATCATTTTTACAAGGTTTGCAGGGCTGAAATGGATGTCGGATGCTTCCATTTCTTTTTCTTTTAAGAGACGCATAATGTCTCCCATGATCCAGTTGGATACTTCTTTGGCTGCTGCACCAAGTTCGATACAGGATTCAAAGAGATCAGTAAGTGTCTTATCTTCTGTAATGATATTGATGTCATATTCAGGAAGTCCGAACTGTTCTTTGTAACGTGCCTGTTTTTCATCACGGAATTCTGGCTGACGGCTGCGGATTTCGTCTAACCACTCGTCAGAGATTACGATTGGAGTAAGGTCTGGTTCTGGGAAATAGCGATAATCCTGTGCGTCTTCTTTGGAACGCATTGGGTAGGAATATTCTTTGTCATCATCCCATCTTCTTGTTTCCTGTACAACTTTTTTGCCATCTTCAATTAAGTCGATCTGACGTTCCATCTCGCCCTCGATTGCTCTTGCGATTGCGCTAAAGGAGTTTAAGTTCTTCATTTCTGTTCTTGTTCCAAACTCTTCTGCTCCCACTTCGCGAACGGATAAGTTGACGTCTGCTCGCATGGAACCTTCCTGAAGCTTACAGTCAGATGCTCCAAGATACTGGATGATCATACGAAGCTTTTCAAGGTAGGCGATAACTTCTTCTGCGGAACGCATATCTGGTTCAGATACGATTTCAATTAAAGGTACACCGCTTCGGTTAAAGTCTACTAAAGAGTTACCTGTTGATGGGTCATGTACTAACTTTCCTGCATCTTCTTCCATATGAATCTCGTGGATTCGTACATTTTTCTTTCTGCCATCTACATCAATTTCTACGTGACCGTTGCGGCAGATTGGAAGATAGAGCTGGGAAATCTGGTAGTTCTGTGGGTTGTCCGGATAGAAATAGTTCTTACGGTCAAACTTGCAGTACTGAGTGATTGTGCAGTTTGTTGCAAGACCTACTGCTGCCGCATATTCCACAACCTGCTTATTGAGTACAGGAAGAGAACCTGGCATTCCGGTACATACAGGACATGTATGTGTATTTGGCGCACCGCCGAAAGCTGTGCTACATCCACAGAAAATCTTTGTTCTTGTGGCAAGTTCTACATGAACTTCGAGACCAATGACGGTTTCATATTGTTTACTCATTCTATTTTTCCTCCTTTCCGCTCAGACTCCAGTTTGTAAATTCACGGCTCTGTTCAAATGCATATGCTGCACGAATGATATTTTTCTCTTTAAAGCAGTCACCGATGAACTGGATACCAATTGGAAGGCCTTTGCTGTCGAGACTTCCCGGAACACTGATTCCCGGAAGACCTGCAAGGTTTACGGAAATGGTATAAATGTCTCCAAGATACATTTTAATCGGGTCACTTAAACTTTCACCAAGCTTTGGTGCAGTTGTTGGAGCTGCCGGTCCTAAAATGACATCATATTTTGCAAATGCTTTATCAAATGCCTGTTTGATCAATGCTTTTGTGCGAAGTGCCTTTAAATAGTATGCATCGTAGTAACCAGAACTTAATACGAAAGAACCAAGCATAATTCTTCTCTTTACTTCCGGTCCAAATCCTTCAGAACGAGTCTTTTTATACATATTGTGAAGTCCTTCGTAACTTTCTGTACGATAGCCGTATTTTACACCGTCAAAACGGGCAAGGTTGGAGCTTGCTTCTGCAGAAGCGATAACATAGTACGCAGGAATCGCATACTGAACAAGGCTTAAATCAAACTCCTCTACGATAGCACCTTTTTCCTCTAACTTCTTTGCTGCATCAAGAACGGCTGCCTTTACTTCCTCGTCAAGGCCTTCTCCCATGTAGTCTCTGGGAATACCGATACGCATTCCCTTTACATCATCTGTTAAGGCAGAAGTAAAATCATAATCTTCTCTCTTTACAGAAGTAGAATCTTTAGGGTCATGAGAAGCGATTGTTTCAAGAATCGTTGCACAGTCTGTCACATCTTTTGCCATTGGTCCAATCTGGTCAAGAGAAGAACCGTAAGCGATAAGACCGTAACGGGAAACAGTACCATAAGTAGGTTTCATTCCAACAATACCACAGTAAGAAGCTGGCTGACGGATAGATCCACCTGTATCGGAACCTAACGCATAACTACATTCACCTGCAGCAACGGCAGCGGCAGAACCGCCTGATGAACCACCTGGCACATGTTCTGCATTCCACGGATTCTTTGTCACTCCATAATGAGAAGTCTCTGTTGTACTGCCCATCGCAAACTCATCCATGTTTGTCTTACCAATAATAAGGGCACCAGCCTTCTCAAGATTCAAAACTGCTTCTGCTGTATAAGCTGGCTCAAAATTTTCAAGAATCTTAGAACTACAAGTTGTACGAGTCCCCTTTGTACACATATTGTCTTTGACTGCAACTGGTACACCGGCAAGAGGGCCTGTAAGAGTTCCATCATCAATCTTCTTCTGAAGTTCCTCTGCCTTTGCCTGCACTGCTGCTCTTTCCTGTACCGTTACATAACAGTTAAATTTATCTTCTAAAGCGTCAATCGCATCCATAGCCGCATTTGCAGCTTCTAAAACAGATACTTCACCCGCTTTGATTTTCTTACCCAGCTCAACGGCTGTATAATCCATCAAACCCATGTCTTTCCTCCTAATCAAAAGTCTTAGGAACTACAAAAGCTCCTTCTTTTGCTTCCGGCGCATTCGCCAGAATCTCTTCTCTATCATCTCCATTGGTCACTACGTCTTCTCTGAATACGTTATTTACAGGAAATACGTGACTCATTGGCTCTACTCCACTGGTATCAAGTTCATTCAATGTATCAATATAGTCAAGCATATTTGCCATATCTTTCTTTGCCTGTTCTTTCTCTTCATCGGAAAGTTCAAGCTTGGCAAGAATACCGACATATTCGATTGTTTCGTCTGAAATTATATTTGCCATATTTCAATCTCCTTATTATTTTTACAACTGTCTCTAACTTTTGAATTTATCATATTTACTATGCATAATCAAGTGATTTCTGATTTGCAGGGGGAGGGAGGAATACACAGACGAAGCCGCAGCCCCTGTAATATGTAAAAATGCTTCGTTTCTCTGCGCCCAAACTGCTCATCCGCAATTTGGACTTGCTCTAAGGCGCATTTTTACATATTACAGGGGCTGCGGCTTCTGTGTATTCCAATCCTACAAATCAGTTGAAAAGATTTGGGGATGGGGACAGGAGAAATAGGAATCGTGAAAAATCACTTCAATACTGTAATTATAATTTATATGTCAATCTTTAATATCTCATTTCCCGTAAATCTACAACCTGCTGATAAATCCTCCAAACCCTCCAACATGAAATCTGATTTTACTTCTACAGCCAAAGACAGCTCCCCCAAAGAGACGATAGCCTATATTTGTGGCCTTAGAGCGAGGATTGAATGTGAGCCTGTAAGCGAACATTCAACCCGCAGTGATAGAGTCACAGATATAGGGTATCTTCTGTCTTCGGGAGCGTCTATGTAACTAAATTACCAGATCATCCACCGAAATATTTTTCCCCGTGAGGCCGATAAAGGCTCCTTCTTCCCCGCCTTCTTCGTGGGCGATGAGCCATTTATTTTTGGCGAAAAGTAACTTTTCTTCTGGAAGTTTTTCCTCTTCTGCTTCCGCTCCAAGCTTTACTCCAAGCGGGAAGTTTGTTCCAAATGGTAAAATAACTCCTGTCTTAAATGCGTAATCGTTCTCTTTTGTTCCGATTGGTGTGTAATGAAGTGTTGTGGCATACAGTTCTACTGCGGTTCCTGCTGGAACAAAAAATGCTTCTAACTGTGCGGTATCGTATTTGAAATCATTAGTAATATCTGACTGCTGTCCTAACAGTAAAATGACATCGGTCGCAGCGACATTTACCTCGGAAGAACGATGATATTCTAATGCATTCAGCACTTTGTTGTGTCCACAACAGTATCCAATCTCTACGGAAAGTTCTCCGTAAAGTGTATTGGAAATTTTCTGGCGGAAATCTGGTTCTTCTAATGGTCCAAAGGAAGCTGCATATTCTACCGTCTCTGGATACTTAATCTTTTCGAGTACATTGTAAATCTCTGAAAAATCAATTCCTGTTAAAATCTTTCCATACTTCTTGAAAGAAGCGTCTGTTACCTGTTTCACCTTCATTATAAGTCCCCCTGTCTTTGTGAGCGGCTACCTCTTATTCGAACGCCGCCATATCTTTCTTTTTTCAGCTTCTTTTATGAGTTCGTCCCTGAAATCCGGGTGGGCAATGGATATAAGCCCCTCTGCCCTCTCCCATGTAGAACGGCCCTCCATGTTAATAACACCATATTCTGTTGCAAGAAAATATACCTGACTTCGCGGAGAAGTGATAATATCTCCATTAAACTGCGGCAATACTCTTGAAAAAAGCTGGCCGCTTTTATCCTTATATGTGGAGCTCATACAGATAAATGCCTTTCCCCCTCTGGCTGAAGATGCTCCAATTAAAAAGTCAAGCTGCCCTCCGGTACCGCTGATCTGCCTTGCACCAAAGCTTTCTGACGATACCTGTCCATATAAATCTACGGAAACACAGCTATTAATAGAAACCATATTGTCAATCTGGGCAATAACGTCCGGACGATTTACATATTCAAGTGGATATGCTGCTACCCCATGATTATCATCTAACCATTCATAAAGCTCCGAAGAGCCAATGGCAACACCGAATACGCCTTTTCCCCTGTCAATCGTTTTCTTTTTATTGGTTAACTTGCCCGCCTTATACAAATGCAGATATGCATCGGAACAAAGCTCGGTGTGCATTCCAAGATCTTTGCGGTCAGTTTCTGCTATCAGCTCTCCAAGAGCATTGGGCATACTTCCAATTCCAAGCTGCAGGGTTGCCCCATCACATATGTACGGCAGAAGATTCTGTGCAATCTTTCGGTCAATCTCAGACGGCACATACGGCTTGCCTGTCGTAAAAGGTTCATGCTTTCCCTCTACGATATAATCCACCTCCGACACATGAATACATTCTCCATATCCACCGTGTATCTTTGGCATATGCTCGTTGACTTCTACGATAACAACATCTGCATTCTGCACAATAGGCCCGGCAACTCCGGTATTTACCGAATAATTAAAATATCCATGCTTGTCCATCGGTGAGACACTGACCATTACTACATTGACATTTAAAAAATACTTATAATACGCAGCATTGTTGTGAAATACCATTGGAATATAATAACATAATCCTCTGTCACAAAGCTTCCTCTCATAAGCAGAACAATGCCATGTATGATAGACAAAATGTTCCTGAGTCTCGTCACATTCTGCTACCTCAATCGGCCCCTCCACAAGATTCCCCCGAATCTTTACATCAAAAAGTTCGTCTCTCCTCTTAGCAAGAGCCTTATCTAAAAGAACCGGCTTTCCGAGCGAGCTGGTATAATCCACCCAGTCTCCACTCTTTACTACTTCTACCGCCTCTTCCGGTGTACAAAGCTTTTGTCTGTACTCAGTCATAAAATCCTTTAACACCGTTCTTCTCCCCTCTGTATTTCTCTCTTGTTTGCCAGTTATATTGACATATCTTCCAATTCTTTCACCACTATTCTAACAAAATTTGTGCTAAATAACAAGAGGATGTGGGGAATTTTTGGGGGTTGAGAGCTGTAGATTTCTGCTTGCTCGGAAGTTAAATAACAGTCTTTCCTACATCTCCCCACTCCCACCCTACTTCTTACACTTCTTTTTGAAGAAAAAATGCTATCTATATTTCCAACTTCCTCAAATTCAAAACTACTCGCTCTTGTCGCTACCTGAAATAATTCTACAACACACTCATAGAGTTAACAAATTTAAATTTGGAAAACGTTTAAAATAACTTCTGTCTTCCAAAAAACAGAACCCCAACAGATAAAGACTCCCTATTTGTGGCCTCGGAGCAAAGGCTGGATGCGAGCGTATAAGCGAACATTCAACCTGCAGCGACTAAAGTCACAAATAGGGAGTCTTTATCTGTTGGGGTTCGTCTATTTAGCCAAAACCCAGAATTATTTATCCAGCTTCTTAGCAGCGAGCATTGTTTCTACCACCGCTCTTACGATAGCTTCTAATCCTTCTTCGTCTACTTTTTCTTCTTCTGGAACGCTTAATGCAGCAGTTACGATAGACATGCTGTATACTTCTTCTGCGTTACATCCACGGCTTAAGTCGTTGATTGGAGCGTTAAGTCCCTGTAATACAGGACCTACTGCTGTATATCCACCTAAACGGGAAGCAATCTTATATCCGATGTTAGCTGCGTTGATGTCAGGGAAGATAAATGTGTTAGCCTGTCCAGCTACTGGTGAACCAGGACATTTTACTTCTGCTACTTCTGGAGATACAGAAGCGTCGAACTGAATCTCACCCTCTACTGCTAATTCAGGAGCAGCTTCTTTAATCTTCTTTGTTGCGTTAGCCACCTTTGTTACAGAAGGTCCTTTACCAGAACCAAGTGTAGAGTAAGATAACATAGCTACTTTAGGATCGATTCCGAAAATCTTAGCTGTTTTAGCAGATTCGATAGCAATCTCTACTAAATCATCTTCGGATGGATCAATATTGATAGCACAGTCACCCATAGCAATCTTCTCGTCTCCTCTTACAAGGATGAAGCAAGAGCTTACGATGTTGTTGCCTGGTTTTGTTTTGATGAGCTGAAGAGCTGGACGTACAGTATCTGCTGTGGAATATGTAGCTCCACCTAACAGACAGTCTGCTCCACCCATTTTTACGAGCATAGTACCAAAGTAGTTGCTCTTAGAAAGAGCTGCTCTTACCTGCTCGTCTGTCATTTTACCTTTACGAAGCTTAACCATCTCTGCTACCATAGCATCAATTCCCTCGTAATTTTCAGGGTCAATAATCTGGCAGGCATCAATATTAAAGTTACCTGCTTTTGCTGCAGCCTTAACTTCTTCTGGCTTACCAAGAAGGACAACGCCGAGAATTCCTTCCTGTGTCAGACGATGGGCTGATTCAAGAATCCTTTTATCTGTACCTTCTGTGTATACGATGGTACGAGGATTCTTCTTTAATGTTTCAATCATTTTTGTTAACATAAGATACCTCCCAAAATATATCTTTGTCTAGTAGTATCAATAATAGTACAAAATACGCTACTTATATAGTAAGCCCTGCACCATGTTTTTTCAACAATACATTGATATAAATTTTTGACTACATCGTATAAAAGAAAGTACAAAAATGCATCGGAATTTGTATAAAAATTCCGATGCACCTTTATTTTTTTGATATTTAAATTATACTTTTTTGTGAAGTCAGCAATTCTGGCTTATCATAGCCAAAACTTTCTGCTTCCATCATAAATCATATGATAAATCGACATATGTTTTTTCAACAACATAATCTATATTTTATCATTTATAACAGTATGCGTTTTGTCTCTATTCTACTGTCATCACTGCTTCACGATTCCTTTTTTATTCTGCTAATACTTTCTGCTGTTCTTCTGCATCTTCCGGATTCTCATGGAAAATGGAATAAGCAATGTTTGTAGAGTGGTCAGCGATTCTTTCAAGGCCAATTACCATATCGGTAAAGATAAGGCCGATTTCTACACCGCATACTCCTTTGGACAGACGTTTTACCTGCTGATTCTGGTAATCAATCTGCATCTGATCTACATCATTTTCCATGTCAATGATCTCATCAATGTTGTCCTTTTTATTTGTGACGAACATTTCCATACTCTTATCAAAAAGCTGAAGAACTTCTGTATACATTGTTGTAAGTTCTTCCTTTCCGGCTCCGGTGAACTTCTCGTTAAGCTGACTTCTCTTCTCCGCATTCTCAAGGATATTGATTGCGTGGTCTCCAATCCGTTCAAGGTCGATAACAACATGGAAAAGAGCACCAATTCGTCTGGAATCGGCAAGCGGCAGTTCATAACGGTTAACTTCTACAAGATAATCCGTAATCTCGCTGCTTAAGTAATCAATAATCTTTTCTCTGGCATTGATTTCCTTTACCTTATCAAGATTCTTATCTGCTAATGCTTCCATAGAAGCAACAAGGTTTTCTCTGGCCAGACCAGCCATTCTCTCGATTTCCTGAATAATTTCTACTACGGCTGTAGATGGCACAAACTTGCTTGATGCCTTTCTGATATATTCAAGATGTAATCCGTTATCCTCTTCCTCACCTTCTTTATTTCCAGGAATAAAAAGTTTCGTAAGTTTTACAAACTGTGATGCAAATGGAAGGAAAATAATCGTCTGGAATACTTTAAATGCTGTATCTGCATTCGCAACGAAACGTTTCGCATTATCTGCTCCACCGAGAACAGAAATCGCATCGACGATCTGATTTCTCGCAAAGAACAGAATCGTTCCGATAATGATCATACCTAATGCATTGAATAAGAAATGTACCATGGCTGTACGTTTTGCATTCTTATTTGCATTCATTGCTGCCATAACTGCTGGTGTACAGGAACCGATGTTGGCACCAAGAATAAAGTACAGACAGCTTCCTAATCCAACCAGATGGGAATCCGCTAATAAAACCAGCACACTGACAGTTACAGAAGAACTCTGTACTGCTACTGTAAACAGTAAACCAACAAGTAATGCGATAAATGGATTCTTAAGATAAGAAAACCAGTGCATGATTACTGGATATTCCGGAATTCTGCTCAATGCACCTGTCATACTGTTAATTCCTAAAAACAACGCACCAAAACCGAAGATTACCTCTGAAATCTTTCTTGTTATCGGCTTATTGCCAAACATCATCAGGCATGCACCTGCAAAGATGATATACGGTGCAATGGCAGTCAGTTTCAAAGAAACAAGCTGTGCAGTAATTGTTGTACCAATGTTGGCACCAAATGTAATACCAACGGACTGTTCCAGTGTAAGAAGTCCGGCATTTACAAAGCTGACTTCCATAACGGTGGTTGCACCAGACGACTGGATAATCGCAGTAAATATCGCGCCAAAAATAACTGCAATGAATCGATTCTTTGTTACACGATCCAGAATGACACGCATCTTATCACCCGCAGCCTTCTGCAGCCCCTCACTCATGAACTTCATACCGAATAAAAACAGTGCAAGTCCACTCAGCAGTTCTGTAAGCATAACTAACATGATATTATCCTCTCTTTTGTTTTCTACTTAATGTTGTAATGATTTCTTCAGGCTTTTACACAATCATTACGTTTTTTTTACATGACATTAAGTATTCTAATATATTTTAACGCAAAAGAAAAGACAAATCTTTTGGCATTTCCGACTCAATTCTCATTACTTTTTCACAGAACGGATGTGTGAACGTCAACTGTTGTGCATGCAATGCCGTCCTTGAAATCCCAAGTTCCGGACCATCTCCATAAAAAGAATCTCCCAAAAGCGGACAGCCAATCGAGGCCATATGGAAGCGAATCTGATGCGTTCTTCCTGTCTCAATTACAAGAGAAACCAGACTGAACTTTTCAAATCGTTTCACAACTTGAAAAAATGTTTTTGCTGTTTTTGCATTTTCGCTCTTCCCCACTTTCATTTTTAACTTATCTCCATCACGAGCATCCCGCATCTCTTCCATTGGAATTTCAAGAATTCCCTCTTCTGGAGGATTTCCTTTGACCAACGCATAATATTCTTTTATCAAAATACCCCTCTGCCTTTGTTTAATCATACGCTCCGCTGTCACACTGTTTTTTGCTATTCCTAAAATTCCCGATGTTTCTTTATCTAAACGTCCAATCAAATGAATATTACTCCGTTCGTTCTTCTCCCGTCCCTCATTCTCAAAATACGCCTGCACCCCATTAATCATACTGTCACTCAAATGCCCCTTAGATGGATGCGACACAATTCCTGCCGGCTTATCCACAAAAATCAAATCTTCATCTTCATACAAAATATGGAGATTCATCTTTGTAGATGCAATTTTGTTCTGCTTTTCCTGCGAATCTTCAAGCATCACTTTTAAGAGCTGTCCTTCCTTTCCCCTCGCTCTAACCGTCACTCTCTCCCCATTTAACAGAATTCCCCACTCCTCATGTTTTACAGAACGAACCTTTTTTGTCGTAAATCCCAGCACCTTTTGCATCAGAAAAAGAACCTCTTTTCCGTCATCGGTGGGGCCTAATCTATATTCAAGATAATGTGTCATTGTTACCTCCTTATGAAACTTTTTTGTTCAAAAAAACAGACGAAAAAAGCTGTAATCGGGAAGAACCATTTACAGCTTCTTTCTGTGCTTTGACTGGACAATAAAAGTTAGTTTGTATCCTATGTAACCTGCAATAGCTCCAGTTATGATTCCACCTAATACGTCTGTTGGATAGTGAACATATAAATAGAGCCTTGAAAATGCGATAAGAACGGCAAGGACTAATGCTATTTTCCACAGTTTTTTCTCTCCGGCAAGATACAATGCCATTACTGCTGTAAATGAGGCGGCAGTATGACCGGATGGGAAGGAATAGTCGTGTGGTTTTGCGACGATTAATTGAATGGCGGAGTTTACGTCAAATGGGCGGATTCTTGCTATTAGTGGTTTTAATATTCCGTTGCATAAAATCAGGTCTACGATTAAGGCTGCTGCCAGAATCAACCCACTTTTTCTTGTTTTCGGAATAAGCAGCAACACAATCGTTAATAAAATCCATACGATTCCTGCATTGCCAAGTTTTGTGATGTTACTCATAAATATGTCCAATAATGGAGTTCTTATTTTTTGAAGCATACTTAAAATTTCTATTTCCATATGTAACCTTCTTTCTTTTTTTAAATATATTAAAAATACTTTCAATGGATGTGCTAATTACAAAAATTTTCTTTAACACGCTCTATCTTTCTACATATAAAATCACAAATATAGCTCATATAGACTCTATTGGCTTCATCTATAGTGTATCTAATTAAATAACAAAAAAGGCATAGACTTCGAAAAATCTATGCCTTATCTGCTTTCTCATAATGCCGGCGATCGGAATCGAACCGATACGGGAGTATAAGTCCCGCAGGATTTTAAGTCCTGTGCGTCTGCCAGTTCCGCCACGCCGGCACAAATGGGACCTACAGGACTTGAACCTGTGACCCTCTGCTTGTAAGGCAGATGCTCTCCCAGCTGAGCTAAGATCC
>ERZ894226.1076-NODE-1076-length-12271-cov-5.929764_pt1 | contig 12271 bp, 13 predicted proteins | sample MGYA00380294_ERZ894226 | MGnify/ENA primary metagenome ERZ894226 (study PRJEB32331, sample SAMN06328434) | human gut metagenome | biome: human gut microbiome; feature: stool | host: Homo sapiens | collected 2014-10-29 ... | reverse complement strand
GTATACAGACGGTGTATTGGAGTTGTATCGGATTGAAGAAGATACTTCAAAGGACTATCCAGAAGAAAGGCTCCGCGCAACTAACGAGAGAATATGGTACAGGGAACTTTCCGTATACGATACAACAAGGGCAAAACTGGCAGCAGCCAGCGTTGAGGTGACGATGAAACTTGCGATTCCGCAGTACAAGAAGATCAACAGTAAGTGCGTGTGCATGATAGACGGTAAACAGCACGAGATTTACAACGTTGCACACGTAACCACGAAAGATGGATTCAAAGAATCTGAGCTGACATTGAAAACGCCAGCATACGACAGAGAGGTGATCTGATGACACAGGGAGAATTAAGCAGGATTTTACACGAGTTAGACTGCCCGGTAAACGAGGGAGTTAGCAGTCTCAAAAATACAATGAAATTTCCAAGGATTGATTATTGGGAAATTCTGTGGGAAGACACAATGGCATCCGGTGACGATTATGAGAATGAGATTACATGGCAGATTAGTTTTTACGCTAGAAAGCCACGAGATCCGAAACTGATCGCATTGAAAAACCGTCTGAATGAGCTTGGCTACCATCCGACCATTGCTCACGAATACGTGACAGAAGACCGTGTATGGCATTCTTACTTCTCAATTACAACTGACGGAGTGATTGGATGAACAGCGAGATTACATTTTACGATGGAGGGCTTGAAGACTTCGAGGAGCTGTTGAAACAGTATTCCGAGAACGTAAGCCCGGACAAAGCACTTGACGCAGTGGAAGAGGGAGCAAAGGAGTTCGTCAATGACCTTCTTAGACTCCCAAAACCACGAAGTCAGATTACCAAAGCAGGGTACACGCATATCGTGAGTACATTCGCACTGGAAAGAACTGACAGCGGAATTAAGGTTGGATGGGGCAAGTATTACGGTCCAATGCTTGAGCATGGAACTAGGAAGATGGCAGCAAGGGCACACTTGAAGCCACTCTTTGAGAGAAACAAGGAAAAATACTACAAGAAGATGACAGAGAGCATCTTCGGTTAGGAGGTTGGCTAATGCCTATTAATACAAAAAAACCGGCCATGAAACAGACAGTCGGAGCACAGTACATGTGTTTTGCTGATGCAACAGAGGGCAAAGAGTATGATGGCACTTACGAGGCTGATGTTGAGAAGACAGAAGTTGTTAAGAGTGTAAAGGTAACTGAGAACTCTGAGACAAGTGATGTGTATGCATCCGGAAAAATCTATGATTCAGATTCACCGATGTCCAGCATCGACATTGAGGTATCTGTGATCGCATTCCCGGACGATACAATATCCAAAATGCGCGGAGAGACAAAAGGAACGGGAGGACTTATCCTTGCCGGCGGAAAGAGCGAAAGACCATTCTTCGCTTATGGCAAGGTTGTAAAACTGAAAAACGGAAAATCTCGTTATGAGTGGTTTCCAAAATGCAAGCTTGTTGAGAACTCTGATGATATTGCAACATCTGAAGAGAAAGCAAGTGAGCAGACAGACACGATCAAGATTAGAGCATATCCGTTTGATGCAGCAGGAAACATCGTGAGCAAGGTCACAGAGACCACGGCACCGGCAGGTCTGACAGAAGAGAAGTTCTTCGCAAAACCGATTCTGACGGATGCAGATCTTACAACAGCGGTAGGAGCGTGAAAGGAACAGGTGGCACATGAATGCAGGTAAAATCATAAAGCTTACAGATGGGACAACCATTGAAGCAAAAATGAATTTTGGAACAATCTTTTATCTTGATCAGATAGGTGGCTCAAAGCTCGGACGGAGAATTGACAAACTTGAAAAGATTGGAAAAGCAACTGACAGCGATAAAATGAATTTTGCAGCAAAGCTTATCTATGCAATGGTAAGAAGTAATGGGAGAAAAGTGACATTTGATGAAGCACTTCAGCTTGTGCCACCGGATCCATCAGAACTTCTTGAAGTTGTAGAGGCTTATCAGAAAGAAGTTGACAAAATTAAAAAAAAAGAGGAATCGAAAGCACAGATGAAAGCATTCAGCTCGAGATAAATTGGGCTGAATATATGGTTGATGCGAGAGAGATGGGAATGACAGAGGACGAGTTCTTCCATTCATGTCCCGTCTTTTTTTGCGAACAATATGAGATATTCTGTGAGAAGAAAGCGAGGAAGGTGAGGACGTTATATGGCGGATGAACTGAAGAGAGTTGGGTTAGTGTTTAAGGCAGATGGTGCAGCAGACTTTCAAAAGACGATGCAGCAGGTAAATACAGCCGTTCAGGAAAATAGTAATTCGTTTAAACTTGCAAAAGCGGCATGGGATGACAGCACTACTGCAGTTGAAAAGTTAAAAGACCGTCAGGAATATCTGGCAAAACAGACGGACGTTTATTCTGACAAAGTGGAAATTCTGAAGCGTGAGCTTGAAGAAATGGAATCTGCAGAAAACAGAAATGAGGATGCAATCCGAAAGAAGCAGAACCAGCTTACAAGCGCACAGATTAGTTTAACAAAATATCAGAAAGGCCTTGCTGAAGTAACAGAAGAACTTGAGAGCGGTGCAGCAGAAAGTAAGGAACAAATTAGGAAATTATCTGATGAAATTGCAGAGTCTACAGATAAAATTAAGGCAAATGAGATTGAAATCGAAGCTCTTAAAGCGAAATATGACGATCATACAAAGTCGATTGTAAAATATAAAGATGAACAGAAGTATCTTTCAAATCAAACAGAGAATTATGAAAGAATACTTGAATCATTAAAAAAACAATTGGATATTCTTGAATCTGCTGAAAATAAAGATGAAAAAGCAATTCAGGACAAAAAGAATGAGATAAATGAAACTACTACAAAACTCAATGGTTACAAAAGCAAACTGGAAGATGTTGAGAAAAAGCTGAAAACCGGAGCAGCCGCAACGGAAGGTTATGCTGAAAAAGTACAGGCTTTTGGAAATAAAGCAAAAGAGACAGGGGATAAGTTTAGTGGAATATCAACGGCGGCAGCTGGCATAGCAGCGGCAACAGCAGCTACAGTACCTGCAACAGCAGAATATCGTAAAATTATGGGATCGCTTGAGGTGTCGAGCCAAAATGCAGGGTACACAGCAGAACAAACAGCGGAAAGTTATAGAACCTTATATGGTGTGCTTGCAGATGATCAGACAGCTGCAACAACTACGGCCAATCTTCAGGCGTTGGGCTTATCACAAGAAGAATTAAGTACGATAATTGAGGGGACGATTGGTGCATGGGCAACTTACGGGGATAGTATTCCCATTGATGGACTTGCAGAATCAATCAATGAGACTGTGAAAACAAGTACTGTTACGGGGACTTTTGCGGATATGCTCAATTGGGCGGGAACTTCAGAGGATGCATTTAATGAAAAGCTTGCAGCTTGCGGAAGCGAAAGTGAGAGAGTAAACCTGGTCATGCAGGAAATGGCGAATCAAGGTCTCGTAGATGCAGGAAAAAAATGGCAGGAAAACAATAAGAATTTGGTAGACGGAAATAAGGCAACAGCAGATTTCCAACAGGCAACAGCTGAGCTTGCGGATACAGTTGCACCGCTGATTACCAAAATTACGGAATTGATTGCCGGATTGATTGGAGAGTTTAATCAGCTCTCCCCGGAAGGACAGAGATTGATTGCCGGATGTGTATTGGTAGTGGCAGCAATAGCTCCAATTCTTTCGGGAATCGGGAATATTGCGATGGGAATACAAACCTTGATTCCGTTGATTTCAAATCTATGGACCGTGCTTGGACCAATGGGAATTGTCGTGATAATTGGTTTGATTATCCTTTTATATAATAAATGTGAATGGTTTAGAAATGGAGTTAATGCAATATTTGGCGGCATTGCAGATTTTATTAAAGGTGTAATTAATAAAATCAAGGGATTTTTCAACTTTGAGTGGAAACTTCCAAAGATTAAACTTCCACACTTCAAGGCAAGTGGAGAATGGTCGCTTGTTCCACCAAAAGTTCCGAAGTTTTCGGTTGACTGGTACGCAAACGGCGGTATCTTGAACAGCCCAACTATTTTCGGCATGAACGGAGATAGAGCAATGGGCGGTGGCGAAGCAGGAGCAGAGGCGGTTCTTCCAATCGAATTGCTGAAGACATACATCCGTGATGAGATGCAGACAAACAATGCTGCGCTTGCTCAGATGATTGCAGAGGCACTGTCAGAGCTGACATTTGTTATTGAAAATAACATTGCACTGGGCGATAAGAAGCTTGCAGAGATTCTTGCGGACGCGGTAATCAAGAAGATATCCTCCAGCGTGAAATGGAAGAAAGGAGCTGTGGGAGCATGATGGAAGTAGAATACAACGGAATATCAGGCTCAAGCATGGAGATCTATGCGAAAGAGCTTCCTTCAATGCCAACAGCAGTAAGAAAAGAATCTTCGATAGAAATACCGGGGAGTGATGGAACCATGTATCTGCTGGATGGGGGCTACGAATCAACAGAGATTAAGATATCATTCAATTTTATAGGAAAGAGTGAAGATTGGGAGAATCGTCTTGGAAAAGCACGAAAGTGGCTGTCGGGAAGAAATAAGAAGCTAAGACTTGGGACAGATCCAGGACATTTTTACAAAATCCTGAAAGTTCAGATGGACGAAGCAGAACATACAAGTGAGAGAATCTGCAATTTTACAGCAACCTTCACAACAAAGGATGGTCTGCGGTATCTGGACAAGGGACAGCATCCTCATTCGGCGGAAGAAGTGAAGAGAAATCCATACGAGATATCTTACCCAATTTACAAGATCTATGGAGAAGGAAGATGCAGCTTGATGGTCAATGGGAAGAGAATGGAAGCTGATGTTGGACAGAATCTGACGATTGATACAGACAGAAAGCTGGCTTACCGCGAAGATGGAACACTGAGCAATACAGCGGTATTTGGGGATTATGACGATCTTGTGCTACAGGAAGGAATGAATGATATAGCAATCACAGATGGATTCGAGCTGGAAGTGATTCCAAACTGGAGGTGCTTATGATTCAGATATACCGACAGGATAATATAGATTATAGGCATAATGGAGATATGACACTGCTTCCGGAAGAAGCCATTATTCATGTCATCCTCAATGGAGAATGGACAGCGAATATAGAACATCCGATTGACCTAGAAGGAAGATGGAAGTACATTGAGGAAAATGCAGTAGTGAAAATGCCGTCTTTTAATGGAATCCAACTATTTCGGATAAGAAGCAAAGAAAAGAAAGATTCGGGGGTAAGTGCAGAACTTACTCCTATTTTTATGGATGCTAAAGAAGATTGTTTCCTGGTAGATGTCAGACCAACAAACAAAAGTGGACAGGAGGCTCTGGACGTTATGACAGAGAAAACTCCGCAATATCAGGCAAAATCGGACATCAAGAAGGTATCAACAGCCTATTATCAGACGATGAACCTGATAGAGGCAATCAATGGAAGTGATGATAATGCATTTGTTTCCAGATGGGGTGGGGAAATCCTGTATGATAATTATCAAGTGATCATCAATGAAAAAGCAGGAGGAGACTATGGTGTACAGGTGATGTATGGAAAAAACATAGTTAAGGATGGCTTTTCAGAGATGGTAGACATGAGTGAAGTTGCTACAAGGATTGTTCCAAAATCTTACAATGGATATATGATCGAGGGAGACACACCGTGGGTGGACTCACCTCTGATTAAAAAATATCCGACAATACATTACAGAACAATGAAGTTCGAGGATGTGAAAATGCGTGAAGATGCGCAGGAGGATGACGAAGAGAACGGAGTGACAATATGTGAAACGCAGAAACAGCTAGAGGAAGCGTTGAAAAAGAAATGCCAGGAACAATATGACGAAGGTGTGGATAAGCCGAAAGTAACCATTGAAGCAGACATGGAGCTTCTGCAGAATACAGAACTATACGAAGATGTAAAAAGCCTGGAAATGGTATCACTAGGAGATACCGTGCACTGTAATCACTCAAAACTTGGAATTAAGTCAGATGCAAGAGTGATTGAGTTGGAATGGGATGCGGTTAGGAACAAGTTGACATTTGTGAAATTAGGAGAGTTTCAATACAATTTTCTGGACGATGCTTCTTCTGTAATGAGCCGGGTTGACAAGTCAATCCGTTCAGATGGAACTGTGATCGGGCAGCAGATCCAAGGAATCATCAATGGCGTTAAGGCCCAGATGAAAGCACAGTCTACGGTCGCAAAAAAGCAGACGGTAAGGGCAATTCTTTTTGAAGATCTTGATCCGAAGTCTGAAACGTTTGGTGCTATGTGTCTTGGAACATTGGGATTCGAGATCGCTTCAGAGCGCACAGCAGATGGAAGAGATTGGAAGTGGAGTACCTTCGGAACGGGACAGGGATTCTTCGCAGATTTCATCGTTGCAGGAACGATGCTGGCAGATAGAATCAAGGGTGGAACACTGATCCTGGGAGGAAAAGAGAATGGTGATGGCACCGCAAAGGTACTGGATGCGAATGGAAATACGGTTGTAGCATTGACAAATCAGGGAATTGTGGTAGACCATGCAGACGAAGGCGGCGTGTTGATCAGTAATGGATCAATATTTGTGAGAAACACAGAAGGAAAGACAGTGGGAATTGTACACTACCAGAATAATGGAGTGAGCATACAATCTTATGGCGGCAAATATGCCTCCGTGCTTGTGACGAATGAGGGAAATATAGCGTTGAATGCGGTCGGAAAGGTTTCTCTTTCGTGTGGAACATATAACATCGGAGGACAAGAGGCCAAAACAGGAAAGCTCGTCTTTTCGGATGGAACATATATCAACGTCAAAAATGGAAACATTGTTGGAGGAAACACAAAAGAAGGGAGCTTCTAAGTGAGCTGGACGATAGGAAACAAGTATCTGACGGAATCGCAGATGCAAGGAAACGCATTGGAGGTCTATAAATATTTCGCAGGAAAAGGATGGACGTTGAATGCGATCGGTGGGATTCTTGGAAACATGGAAAAAGAGTCTAACATTAATCCGGGACTCTGGCAGAGCCTGAAAGAAGGAAACTATTCTGGTGGCTTCGGATTGGTTCAGTGGACACCGGCCACCAACTATACGAACTGGGCAAACTCGAACGGATACGGAATTACGGATCCGGAAGGGCAGATGTATTGGATTGATGCACTGTCTGCATCAAGTGGTCAGTGGATTGCGACAAGTGCTTATTCAATGACATGGAGTGCATATAAGAACAGCAAAGAATCACCGGAATATCTCGCAAGCGCGTTTCTGAAGAACTTCGAACGAGCAGGAGTTGAGGTAGAATCCGAAAGACGGAGTGCAGCACGAAAATGGTACGACTATCTCACAAAATATGCGGATGGGAGTCAGGTTATTGAAAAGGCAGTGGAATGGGCAATATCGATTGCAAACGATAACAGTCATGGATACGATCAGGCACACAGGGATGGACCGGATTATGATTGTTCGTCTCTTCTTTGCTGGGCGTATTACAATGCGGGACTTAACACAAGACCAGGATATACACCGGCTACAGGAACGATGTACAGTGTATTTCTTTCAGCAGGATTTGAAGATGTTACATCGCAGGTGAATCTGTCCACTGGATCTGGTCTGATAAGAGGAGATGTCCTGTTGAAACCAGGAAGCCATACAGAAATGTTCATAGGGAATGGACAGCTGGTAGGAGCTTCACAAAATGAATTAGGTGGAATCACAGGAGGACAGACCGGAGACCAGACGGGGGCTGAAATTCATGTACATGGTTACTATAACTTCCCGTGGCAGTATGTTCTCCGCTATCCGGGCGGGAACATTGCACCGGTGCAAGGCCTGTATATAGTCAAATGGATACCAGGATAGAACAGAGGTGAAAGAAAGAGAATGAATTATATTGAACGTAATGTATATGTGCTGGAAGACAGGATCAAGAGCCCAATTCATTATGTAAGAGGTACGAATGCACTTCCCATCTATTTTCATTTCATGGATTATGAAATACCGGAAGATGCATCTGCAAAGGTTTTTATTCTGAAACCATCGAAGAAAGCAACATATAATGCGTGTCCGATCATTGAGAACACGGTACGTGTTATTGTAAAAGATCAGATGCTGGCAGAAACAGGAAGAAGTCTGCTTCAGTTAGAAATTACTAAAGGAGAGGACACTTTGGTAACTTTTGAGCAGCCGATAGAGGTCAAAAGAAATTTCGTGGAAGGTGATGTTCCGGAAAGCGAAAACGAGGCAGGATGGATTGATAAGTTTATCAAAGGAATGGAAGAAGCTACACAGCGGGCACAGGATGCAGCAAAGGGCGCAGAGCAGATAAAACAGACATTAGAGGAAAAGCTTCAGAATGGTGACTTCACAGGCCCAACGGGTGCGACAGGACCACAGGGAGAACAGGGGATTCCGGGCATACCAGGAAAAGACGGAGAGCAGGGGCAAAAAGGAGATACCGGTCCGGTTGGTCCAGTGGGACCACCAGGCAGAGATGCTAATGCTGCGATAACATCACTGGATCCGGGGATTTTTGCCATGTCGGTGGAAAGCGGTCACCTGTTACTTACCTATAATGGATCTGATCCAGCTCCGCCGTTGAAGATTGTAGAGGGCAGGTTGGTATATATACTGGATGAGGTGACAACATGATTAGAGCGATGTTTGAAGAAAATGTGCGTAAGACAGAAGCACGTGGACTGGTACAGTGGGATTATGGACAGATACTGCAGATAGAGGGATTGAAAGGAATCGATCATGCAGAGGTTCATTTTGCTGTAAAAGAATGCAGTGCAAAAGCAGAGATCTGTATTGCAACTATAGAAGAAAACAGGATCCTTGCAGATATCCCGGACAAACTGCTGGAAGTTGGAAAAGACTTGATTGCATATGTGTATATTGCAGATGCGATGAGCGGGAAAACTGTCAGAATTATTGAACTTCCAGTTAAAAAGAGAGAACAGCCAGGAGATTATAGCACACCATCAGGCAAGAACCTTCTGCGTCAGGTACTGGAATCACTTGAAAAAAAGGCAGACAATATGACTGTCATCGACGGAGAATTACAGTTACTGTCAGGTGATACACCTGTCGGAAACAGAGTCCGGATGGAGACGGCAGCAGGAAAAGAAATTGAAATCAGGAATGATGGCACGACGATCCAGTGGAGGTATACAGATCAGAATGAATGGAAAGAGCTGATTCCGCTGGCAGACCTGAAAGGGGAAGACGGGAAACCGCCGGAATTTGAAATCAGGGAAGGTCATCTGATTGTAAAATATGAATAACTTACTGGATAGAGAGCACTTGTTACGACAGGTGCTTTTTATTATAAAAATTTTTCAACAAAGAAAGGAAGGAAAGAAACATGGCAAGAGAGGTAGATTTAGGATCAATTATCGGACCACAGGGACCAAAAGGAGAAACAGGAGCAACAGGCCAACAGGGACCAACCGGACCGCAGGGTGAAACAGGCCCAACAGGTAAATCAGCCTATCAGGTATGGCTTGCGCAGTCAGGAAACGCAGGAAAGACAGAAGCACAGTATATCCAGTCCATGAAAGGAGCTAAAGGAGACAAAGGAGATACAGGAGCGACAGGCCCACAGGGACCAACTGGAGCGACAGGAGCCACTGGAGCCACTGGAGCCACAGGTGCTACAGGTCCGCAGGGGGTGAAAGGCGATAAGGGAGACAAAGGAGATGCATTTGCGATTGCAAAGACATTCGCTTCCGTATCTGCAATGAATTCTGGCTTTTCAACGGACGGAGTGAAAGAAGGACAGTTCGTTATGATCGATACTGGAAATGTAAACGATGCAGATAACGCAAAGCTGTACGTGAAAGGAAAATCAGCCTATGCATATATCACTGATTTGTCTGGTGCGACCGGTATGACAGGACCACAGGGACCGAAAGGCGATAAGGGAGCAACTGGAGATAAGGGAGCAACCGGAGCGACTGGAACAAGAGGAAGCCGCTGGAATGCAGGAACTGCAATCACCGGAACAAGTACAACGGCGACAATCTTTTCAGGAACAGGAATCACAGATGCACTGGTGAATGATATGTATCTGAATACATCCACAGGCAATACGTATCGTTGTACTGTTGCAGGAGCAGCGGCAGCAGCTAAGTGGGTATACGTAGGAAGTTTAAAAGGAACAACCGGTGCACAGGGGGCAAAAGGAGATACTGGAGCAACTGGTCCACAGGGCGCAACTGGAGCGACAGGAGCCACCGGAGCAGCAGGCAAAGATGGAGAAACCCCAACATTTAAAATCCAGAACGGTCATTTAATTGCAGTATATGCAAACTAGGAGGAGATACAATGGCAACAAGACAGATTGATTTAGGACAGGTCGTAGGACCTACAGGAGCCACAGGAACAAGAGGAAGCCGTTGGACACAGGGAACGGCAATCACCGGAACAAGTACAACGGCGACAATCTTTTCCGGATCAGGAATCACAGACGCCATTGTAAATGATAACTATCTGAACACATCAACAGGAAATACATACCGGTGTACAGTTGGCGGTGCTGCATCTGTAGCAAAATGGGTGTATACCGGAAACCTGAAAGGCCCACAGGGCGCAAAAGGCGCAACCGGACCGCAGGGACCAACCGGTGCGACTGGAGCGACCGGAGCAACCGGACCGAAAGGAGACACGGGACCAACTGGTCCCGCCGGTCCGCAAGGTCCGACAGGGACTGTAGATGCAAATGCTCAGGTAGCATTTACAACGGCAAGTACAAGAGAAAATATCATAAGCAATGAGAAATTCGGGACGATACTTGGAAAAATCGCAAAGTACTTTAAAGATCTCGGTACGTCTGCATTCCGATCAGTAGCCAATAACCTGACAACAGCATCAGCCGGAAGTACTGTTCTGGATGGATACCAGGGAAAGGTACTGGATGGAAAGAAACTGAATAATGCGAATGTGATCAATAATCTTCTTACAACAGAAGCAGGATATGCACTGGATGCAAGACAGGGAAAGGCACTTGAAGATGAGATTACTGAGTTAAATGGCAAATCAATTATAGACATAAGTAAAAATCACTGTAAATTTGCAAATGGTTTGATTGTTCAATGGGGAACAGGATCGTTTCCAAGTTCATCGTCAGGTGGGCAAGGGTATGCAACGATAACATTTCCTATACCATTTTCAGATAAATCTTACACTGCTATTGCTTGCGCAAAATATCCTGGAACTGCAATCCCAGCGTTTATGGTATCTACAGATATCGTGAGTACCTCAAAAATGTATATATATGGACGAACCGGCAATTTAACAGCAATAACAGGTGCTGAATGTAGATGGATTGCTATAGGTTATTAATTTCTACAAATCATAGGACACATCTAACCATATATAGGTATCTTTCTGAAATGAAGAGTTAATCTGATAAGATATAGCACCATTCGTTTCTATGATTACACATCCGATGCCTATAAGTGTCCAATTATCTTTCGTTACAATTGCAGGAAATGCTTCACCTGTAGGCGGTGCTATTTCAGCCGGAATTGATCCACCGTTATATTTAGTATTGGCATTTCCCAAGCCAGTTGTATATAATCCAGCCATAATAGAAACTCGATTATTCTTTTTTGTGATACGCTGGTTTCTTATAGCAAGCGATCCTCCTTGCGATATGCTATACACCTTTTCTTCTAATTTGCCATTTAATTAAGAACTCCACCTCTTTTCTTCTCAATAAAAAATTGTACAAAAATAACACCTGACTATTGCCAAGCGTTTTTCAATCTCTATTTTTCTTACTGCTATGCGCTTAAATATTTTTTATGATGATACTGAACAGCTTCCTGATCCACCGTGCAATACCTCATTGTTGTTTCCGGCTTGGAATGTCCCGCTAAAATCATTGCTTCTTGAAGTGGCATTCCACGATTCAACGCATTGGTCAATGCTGTCCGCCGAAATCTATGAGGATGAGCCTTCTCCACATTGGCTCTTTTTCCAATTCTTCTTATAATATCCTCGATCCCCGACTTTGACAGACGTTCATGACCACCCTTTAACGATACGAACAGCGCCGGATCTGTATCTGTCCGTCCTTGTAAATATTCTTTCAAGTATAGGTTCGTCTTTTCATTGATGTACACTCTCCTTTCTTTCCCGCCTTTTCCATATACAACCAGATCTCTGCTGGCAAACTGAACGTCTTCACGATTGATTCTTGATAATTCCGATACCCTGACCGCTGTAGAATACAAGAATTCCACCATAGCCTTGTCTCTAATCGTATCGCATTCTCTCAACA
>ERZ894226.1071-NODE-1071-length-12320-cov-116.435071_pt1 | contig 12320 bp, 15 predicted proteins | sample MGYA00380294_ERZ894226 | MGnify/ENA primary metagenome ERZ894226 (study PRJEB32331, sample SAMN06328434) | human gut metagenome | biome: human gut microbiome; feature: stool | host: Homo sapiens | collected 2014-10-29 ... | reverse complement strand
CATGAAATCAAAATACAAAAAAATTAAATATACAAATACTGGGGTAAAAGCTCCGGTTGTCACTTTGTTAAAATCAAGTCCAGAACTTGATAGAACAGACATGATAGAATTAAGATATTCAGACATAATCATAGTTATTTCAAGAATTTTACGAAAAACTATGTATAATAAAGCAGAATCAAGAATCGAAATACGAAGAAAAAATAACACTCTTTGTGCACTAGTTAGAGTAAAGGATACTATCAATGATGCAAAAATAATGGTTGAAAACTATTACATTTTCGCAAAACTTTATATATATTTGAATGAACAAAAATATATTAGTGACAAAGAGTATAGATACTATGAAGAATGGGCTAAGATAGTGTATGATGGGTTTCATCATAAACTATATGATGAAATAATGGGGGTGCTCAAATATGCCAAAGAATCCTAAAATCCCAACCACTTCAAGTGGACTTAACGTAAACCCGAACATGCTGACTACCGCTGAGGCTTTACAACTCCGCAGTAAGCTTGCTAAACGTCTGAATCAGCGGATGCGCAGATTAAAGGCAAAAGGATTCGATTCAGAAGTTGGCGGAGCATATGCAGATTATCAAGATCTGCTTGCAAGATTTTTTCCAGGACGATCAACCATCCCGGAAAACTTGCAAAATGAAAATTATAAAGGCTTGCCTAGAACACAAGTCAAAGCGATACAAAAAGTGCTGAAAGAAAAAAGCAGCACTGTGCAGGGTTGGAGAGAGATCATAGATCAACGTCAAAAGACCCTAAGCACTGAATACGGAATCAATTTTAGCTCAAAAGAGGAAATGAAGCTGTTTTTCAAATCTGAGGTATGGAAGTGGATGCAGAAATTTTATGACAGTAAACAGACAATGAGAATCATCAGTCACAAACTGGATGATTCTACTGTTTCTGAGATCATAAAAGATTTAGAGAAGTTCAGAGCGCGAACGGATCCAGACATGGCTGATACGATTGCAAAACAACTTGGTTTTTCTGGAGAAGCAGAGGCTTTAAAATACAGACCATAGCAGGGGGTAAAATAATGGTAGTCGCAGGATATCCGGTTATTTATTTTAAAAACTATGATTATATGCGACTATTTAACGGTGATTTCATCCGGCGATCCAACGCAGGTCATTACCTTGGAGTATACGAAAAAATCATAACGGTAGATACGGAAACATTTGTCTATCTTAATAAAAGCATTGGTTTTGTCACAGACTGGACAATCACGATAGAGAATGATTGTTGTATTTATGGAAATCATGTTTCCGATCTGATAGACACAATAGACAGAATATGCACAACTTTACATGCTGATGACAGCCACCTTGTAAGATTTTATGTGCATAATTTCCCTTATGACTATGTTTTTCTCCGTAATCATTTTTTCCAGAAATGGGGGAATCCGGACAAGTCATTAGCTGCTAAAACACATAAGTACATCTTTATGAAATGGACAGGACAAGGGATTGAGTTCCGGGACAGTCTTATCTTGACACAGAGATCGTTAGAAAAGCTTTGTAAAGACATGGGAACCACTGAGAAAGCTGTCGGAACATGGGACTATAAGAAGTTTCGAACACCAGCCAGTCCACGTACAGCAAAAGAAATAGCATATGTCTGTACGGATACGATAAGCTTATGCAAGGCCCTACGCAAATACATAGATCAGCGAGGATTTAACGTGGCAACCTGTCCACTGACAAACACAGGCTTTATCCGGACTAATGCCCGCAGGAGATCAAGAAAAGATAAGAAATGGCGCAAGAAATTTGAGCAAATGGCATTAACACTTGAACAGTATGACCAAATGCTTGACTGCTATCATGGGGGGTATACTCATGCCAACAGATACTATGTTAATCAGCTGATAAAAGAACCTGTCGAATGCTATGATTTTGCAAGCTCATACATTGCTTGGATGTGCTATTGCAAGTTTCCAATGTCAAATTTTTGTTATACAAATACTATAACATTAAAGGACATTATGGAACTGAAAGAAGATTATGCTTTTTCCGGCTATATAAGATTAAAGAATCTGAGGTTGAAAAAAGAATGTCCTATGCCCCCGCTGGCTTTTTCAAAAGCAAAAGTTTGTGTTTTTCCGGAAGCAAAAAGCAAAAAAGAACAGTTTCATGATAATCTTGATAATGGAAAGATCGTTAATGCTGATCTTGTCATTTATCCCTTTACAGATCCGGATTTAGAGGTCATCCTGTCAAGTTATGATTATGAATGGGCAGACGTCTCAAAAGTCATGAGAGCGACAAAGGACTACTTGCCAGAGTGGTTCACAGGCTATTTAATGGAATTGTTTTTTAAAAAATGTACCCTTAAAGGCTTGGATGAAGTGAACTATATGATCTCAAAGGGGGAACTTAATGGAATGTATGGTATGACAGTACAACGGATCATTCAGATCTTATGTACAGAGCTTATGGAATCCGGAGAGTGGGAGGCAAAAGAGCCAGAGGACAGAGAAAAAGAGCTTGAAAAGTTCTATCGGAACAAGAACAGTTTCATGCCCTACCAGTGGGGGGTATTTATCACAGCTTATGCACAGGCTTATCTTTTCCGGCTAGGCTCCTGCTGCCGGAGATGGTTATATTCAGACACAGATTCAGTAAAAGGAACAGACTGGGATCATGATAAACTGAATGCATTTAATCAGTCCATCGTTGAAATGTCACAAAAAAGAAACATTGGAGTAGTTGAGTATAATGAAAAAACTTTTCGTCTGGGTATTGCTGAGTTTGATGGAATCTACAGTGAGTTTATAACGATGGGTAGTAAGCGGTATTGCTACCGGTTGAAAAAAGATAACTCTTTACATCTGACAGTTGCAGGAGTTCCAAAAGAGGGAATCTATTGCCTGGACGATGATATTACAAACTTTCGAAAAGGATTTATTTTCAAAAATGATTTGATTTTCCGTAGGAACTACCGCAGGGCAAATGATTGGCAGGATCCTCACTGGAAAATGAAAACAGAATATATTTTTCATGATGGAATCAATGAGGTAACCATTGACGGATGCAAGATTGAGTATGGCTGTGCTATCCGGTTGACCGATACAGAGTATGAATTGGATCATACGATTCCGTATGATAAAGAAACAGGATTGCCGTTGCCATTTGAAATGGAAGATACAGTATATGAATAGAATTGTTATAAATTTGTAATAGTTTTGTAACATAAATAAGTTAAACTGTATAAAGGAGGTATAACCTATGAAAAAATTCTGGAAAGAAAACAAAGAAGATTTGAGCACTCTTTTCTGGACTTGCGTCACTTTTGCTTGCATGTTTGCAAGCTGTCAAGTCTGGATGCTGTTAGGTGATTAAGGAGGTGAAGAACCATGATTGACATGTCAGAGATTTATGAAACACTGAGAACAAGCAGTCTGAGAAAAGTTAGCTATGAGGATGATGAGATAAGTATCATAGCATACAAAGTAGGAAATATCATTAGAATTGATGTAAAGGAGGTACAAAGATGACAGCAATTTATGAATTATATGATGCATTACTTACTATAAAAGATTATTGTGTGTCAAAAGACAATACATGCGAGGATTGCCACTCATTGATAGTGATGATTGCTGTATTTTTATAAAAGAGACAGCACCATCAAATTGGAAACTGGTTGAACCAACAAGAAGATTATGTGAATAAAAGGAGAAAATACCATGTTAAAATCAAACGTAAAAATCACTTGCAAACCTTATATTGGCACCTCAAAAACAAAGGGTTTTATTGACCTTGAACTGGATGGCACACTTGTAATTAAAGGACTTACACTGGTTGAGGGGGAAGACGGACTTTTCTTGTCATTCCCAAGTAAAAAAGGCAAAAATGGACGGTATTACAATTCCGTTTACTCTCTGGATAATGAGTGGACGAATCTTTTGCAGGATGCTTGCATTAAAAAGTATAAGGAATGCAATCAGACTTCGCAGCCTGCAACCTCTGGAGGTGGATTTCAGTAAATGAATATTTACGATAAAAATGGTTGGCTGGATGTTCCAAGGGTTGTCCAGCTTGCTGATAAAAATAAAATTAACTTTATATTCATTATTGGGGCAAGACGTACCGGAAAAACTTATGGAATTTTCCAGCACTTCATAAATGATGTTTTTTCCAAAAATGAGAAGATCATTTATATGCGCCGGACAAAAGAACAGCTGGCAAAAGTGTTTCTTCCGGAGTTTGATCCATGGCTTGACATCAACAAAGATATGAATAAATTTTTCCATTTTGAAAAACCCAGAGGTGAATACGGTCGTATTAAGATTGTGGAGCAGACAGAGGAAGAGGAGGTTTATAGAGGTGAGGCTTTTTGTCTCACCTCAATGCATAATAATAGAGGTTTCTCCGGGTCTGATTTTTCAGAGGGTATTTATGATGAATTTATCCCGGAGAAGATTGCTAAGGCAATCAGTGGGGAAGATGATGCTTTTTTGAATGCTGTTGAAACAATCTCAGCAAACAGAGAGTTGCAAGGGAAGAAACCATTCCGCTGGTGGCTGGCTTCCAATTCTAATACACTGGATAATCCGATTGTACAAGCTTTTGGTTTGCTTCCAATCCTGGAGAGAATGAAAAAGAATAAGCAGGAGTTTTCATTGCTGAAAGAACGAGGAATCATTTTAGTTTTAATCAATGATTCCCCGATTTCTGAAAAGAAGAAAGACACTGCATTGTATCGTGCTTTATCGGGTGATACAGACTTTGCAAAGATGGCTTTAACAAATGAATTTGCGTATGACGATGTGTCGGCCATCAAATCAGAGGACATACGACAATACAAGCTTATTTGTGTGATTGGAAAAGTTGCAATTTATGAGCATAAATCGAAAGCACACTTGTATGTGTCAGATCATGTTTCTGGGTCTTGTAAAGATGTGTTTGAGGACAGTCAGCATGGAAAAGATCAATTTAGATGCTTTTATAGTTGGATTGATAGCTATCGTCTGACAAATAGGATAAGTTATCAGAATATTTCAGTAAAATTTTATATTGACAAATTATTCAAATAACCTTATATTTTAGTTAGGTCAGCGTGGCTACATCAACCGCCGGAAGCGGATGCCGTGGGATGATTACCCGGAAGCGTTGACCTATTTTAATCAACTTCCGGCCAGAAAAGGAGAAAAGAAAATGAATGTAAATGAAATTTTAGAACTTGGAAAACTTGGATTTTCAAAAAATGAGATCGTGGGCATTATGAATGCTCAGAACATGACTGGGCTTAATCAGTTTACCAGCCCACAGGGTACAGAACAGATTCAGAATCTGGGACAGCAGGTTGCAAATACTCCACTGAATCTGACAGCACAGACGGGACAGGATGCAACCAATACAGCATTACTGACAGCAATCAATACTCTGACTGCTACGCTTCAGGCTGGCAACCTGTCAGCATCCGGGAAAACCGGAACAACACAGCGGTCTTCTGACAACGTAGCAGAAGACCTTATGAAACTTATGAATTAAGGAGGGTAAATAAATGGCAAACAGTTTAGTAGTCCAGGACGCCTATTTAATCATCAATGATTTATACAAGATGGCTACTGGGCGTGAAAACATCAAAGCAGTAGATACAAGCTCCTTTGTGTCGGTTGGTGAAACCATGTTGCGGACAGGCGTAGAACCAACTTTAAAAGCATTAAGTCAGTGGTGCGGACGGACATACTTTGAAATGGAAAAATACAGATCCGGAGTATTCCGTTCCATCATTGAGAATAATGAACGCTGGGGAGCTATCACACGTGAGATCATTTCACTTCCGTTGGATGCAGAAGCTTCACAGGATTGGAATACAGACTTAAATGAAAATCAGCTTGCCGATGGTCAGTCGGTTGACATGTATAAAATCAATGCTCCGAAAGTAGTAGAATTAAAATTCTACGGAAGTAAAGTGTTACAGTCGCATATTACACGATTCCGGGATCAGCTGGCATTGGCTTTTTCCAACGAAGCAGAGTTTCTTATGTTTGTAAGCTCATACATGACAGCTTACTACAATGATATTGAATCAAGAAATGAAGCAAAACGCAGACTGACGGTGCTCAACTTCATGGCAGGGATCTCCTCACTTGGCACAAATGAGGTGGATCTTGTAAAGGAATACAATACAGCTTATGGAACAAAGTTGACAAGAAATCAGCTTTTAAGCCCGGAACATCACAGGGATTTCATGGCTTTTGTTGTCGCACGGATCAAGAAAGATTCTAAAAAAATGCAGGATCGTACAGCGAAGTATCATATGAATCTGACCGGAAAAGATATTTTGCGATTCACAAGACCAGAAAACCAGAAGCTCCTTATGTATACAGATTTTTGGATTGATTCCGAAACACAGGTATTCCCAACAGTCTTTAATGATGAGCAGTTAAAGATTGCCGACAAAGAGCTTGTAAACGGTTGGCAGGAGTTTGACAGCCCAGCAATTAACATCACACCGAACATCATTGATGCAAATGGAGTCTCCAAAACAGCTACGAAAGCAGTAAACCTCCCTTATGTGCTGGGTCTTTTATATGATCGTAGAGCGATGGGAGTAAATAATCAGTGGATGTACTCAGCAGCTACACCGTTCAATGCAGCCGGAGGATATTATAACATCTTTGATCATTACCGGTTCAACGCTTGGAACAACTTCACACATAATGCAGTACTTTATGTACTGGGAGAGGGAGAGGGAGCATAAAATGTTACAATTTTCTGTGACATTATCACAGGATATAAAAACTCATAAACTTATAGGAGATGATGCAGTTCGTAGAATCATGTGCTATGCTACTACAATCAATACTGGTTGACGTTCTTCCATTGTCACCTGTTAACGAAGATTATTTTAAGGGGGTTACTATATGATGGACACATTTTTAACTATCTTAGGGAACTATGCATTTCCTATCGTTTGCTGTATCGCCATGGCATACTTTGTAAAATACATGTATGACCAGACGAACGCAAGAGTTGACAAACTCAACGAAGAACATAAAAACGAAGTTGACACACTGTCAGAAGTAATCAAAAACAATACGATCGCCTTAGAAAAGATGAACACGTTAATCGAACAAATTGGAAAGTAGGTACTATATGACATCTAATGAACTTGTAGCAAATGCTACTGATTTAATTGGAGTAAGATATGTGTGGGGTGGCTCAACCCCCACACAGGGGCTTGATTGCTCCGGATTGCTTTATTGGATCCAGAGGAAAAGTGGCTCAGATGTTGGAAGATTGAATGCCCTCAGTTATTCTAAAGTTGGTGCAAATATTCCGATTGGACAGCAAAAACCGGGTGATTTTCTCTTTTTTGGCAGACCAGTGACCCATTGTGCTATTTATGTTGGAAATGGATATATGATCGAAAGCCGAGGAGGACGAAAAAACACTGCTTCCAATCCTGGTATTGGAGTTGTCAAAAGCCTTGTAAGTCGTAGATCTGACTTATCTTGCATCCGCAGGGTATGGGATGAAGAATATAAAGAACCATTGACCTATTTGATTGGAAAAACTTATACAACCAAAGTTGACCACTTACATGTTCGTTTTTCCGTTTGGGGACAGATCAAAGAGTATGCACAGCTGACAGCAGATGGAATGAAACACGCTTATTCTGATGGGTGCTTGAAAAAGGGAACCACAGTCACGGTAAAGGATGTCAAAAAGGATGATGCCGGAGCAACGTGGGTTAAGATCCCATCTGGTTGGATCTGTGCCATTACTTCAAAGGGAGATATATATTTGTCATGACAGAGATTATCTTATATCATTTTTCCAAAAGAAAAAACAGTACCAAAAGACCAGCGGGACAGGGCACTACTGTGCCCTGTCTTTTAAAATCAAATACCACTTTTCAAAATCCGGTATTTAAGTTAAAGCTCACACTGGATAATGCTTTGCAATTCAACTATTTGAAATGGGCTGACCATTACTATTTTATTAATTCAACAGTTTCACTGAATAATGACATGGTAGAGATCTCAGCCAGTGAGGATGTGCTGGCAACATACCGGGCAGAGATCAGCAACTATACATGCTTTATCGAGCGATCTGGTAAGCAGACTACACTTGCCAATGACAGCATGTATATCCCAACAAATGACTGGGTAAGTCAATCTACGATTGTTGGACAACCAATAAATACGTTTGTGAATGGGTATGCCCCAAACTATTTACTGCGTACTGTATCAATTAATGGAGTAAACACCTATTATATAAGAGGTGAGCAAATGGAAGATTTGTTCTCATTTATGTATACGTATGGAACCATTCCGGATGTAATGGAAACATCATTGACACGTTTATTTTTTAATCCGTTTGAGTATATTCTTGATTTAAAATGGCTACCTTTTAGAGTTGATAAGTTCCTAAACATATTAGATACAGTAAAGTTTGGCTACTGGGACAGCAATGCAAATGCCTATCTGATAAATGATGCAACTTGTACTTTTTCCTACGATTTAAGCCTTGGTAATCCCTTATATGCTGATACAGATTTTAGATTTTACAATGCGTCTTTTTCAAAGTATAGCGTAAAGCTTCCATTTGTGGGGGTTATTCCTATCAATCCAGCAAAGACCCATAAGGGACAGTTAAAAGCCACTTATAACTTTGATGCTGTATCCGGCATGGCTGATGTTTGGCTGACATCCGGATCTGATGAATATGCACACTTTCAATGCCAGCTTGCCGTTCCAGTGCAAATTGGGTATGCTACGGCAAACATTGGTCAGCTTACTACCAGCTTGATAGACGTAGGAACAAGCCTTGCTTCCGGTAACCCAATAGGGGCTATCACAAATACGTTAGGAGCATTTCAGAGTGTGACTTCTCCGGAGCCTAACATGGTAGGAACAGTTGGAAACATTGGCAGTATACTTAATAACATGGAAGCAAACAGTATCTGCTACGCTTGCACAAGCATAGATCCGGATGGAGCTAGTGAGGGTTATGTAGATGGGACTACCCGCTCTATATCTACACTGAGTGGCTTTGTAAAGTGCCGGAATGCATCTATCCAGGTTGCAGGATTTGAGGGGGATCAAGAAGCAGTGAATAGTTACTTAAACAACGGATTTTACTTTGAATAGAAAAGAGATGATAAACATGTGGACACCAGTTAACTTTGATAAAATCAACATTTGTACAAATTACTTCCAGCCGTCTGGAATAAAAGTAGATAGCTTATACACAGATACGTTTGATCGGATGCTTTATGAGCGTGTTTGTTCTATTTTGGACATTACATATAATGGATCTATTGACATTGATTATTTCAAATATTGCTTGCTTTTCGGGGGGTATATTTGCATCACAAAGACAAACCTTTATGGACTGATTGCACAGTATCCAATGCTGACAGGCTACAATATTTATTTCAAACCAACCACAGCTACTATACACACGTATGCAAGCAGCGCAGAGATTAACATGGAGGACATGGAGATCGGAAAAGACTGTTCCGTCATCTATCTCAGACCCACTTTTTGTGGAATTGGAGATATCATTGGTTTTTACAGCTATAAGCTGGCACTGGTAGCAAGTGCTTTTGATATGAACGTGTTCAACTCAAAATTAGCTTTTCTGATAGCTGCGAAAAACAAGGCAGCAGCACAGACGTTGAAAAAAATCTATGACAGCATACAAGCTGGTAATCCGGTTGAGGCTTTTGACGTATCGATAAAAAATGAGGACAGACAAGGTGCCAAACAGGAAGCCTGGGAGACCTTTAATAAAGATCTGAAGCAAAACTTCATTGCACCGGAGCTGATTGAGGTATTTGAGAAACTTCTGGACCAGTTCGATACAGAGGTGGGTATTCCATCTGTCGGATCTGATAAAAAAGAACGTCTGAATGTACTTGAAACAAGCAAAAATGATGCAGAATCTGTGACACGGCTCACTACTTGGCTTGAGACCATGCAAGCAGGAGTTGACATGACAAACAGACTTTACCCGGAGATGAACTTATCTATCAAGATCAGAAGCTATGAGACTGCGGAGGTGAAACCATATGGGACTTTATAGAGTAACGATAGCAGGACTTTATGAATGGAACGAAACTTTGTTTGATAAAATGGAGTTTCCGGAATCAGCAGACAGACAGAATTTTATCGACAGTTTGCTTCTGTCATATGGGGATTGTGAGCCACTTTATCCAGACTGGGATTTTATGCATGAGAACGCCATCCCTGCATGGAGCAGGAAGTGGAAAAGAAGCATAGACAAAGTATACAAGGTATTAGATTTAATTGAGTATGAACCACTTGAAAACTATGACCGTCATGAAGAATGGACAGATAGCCCGGATATGACACGAACAAGTCAAAGTTCCGGACAGGATGTAAATAGGGCAGAAGCAGGACAGGAAACCACTACGACCAACTCTGGGGCAGATACAGCTATCAATGATGTCAGTGCTTTTAATGATTCCAGCTACAGTCCGAACGAAAAAACAACAACGGAGTACGGGGGCAGCACAAAAGTACAAAGCTCTGGGGAAAACAAAAACACATTTGAATACGGAAAAGGTGAAACAAGCCGAGAGACAGGACAGAATAAGCATTCCGGACGTATTCATGGGAATATTGGTGTGACTACTTCGCAGCAGATGGTGCTATCTGAGCTCAGTCTGAGGAAACAAAGCTTTATTAATTATTGCACCGGACTTTTTGCACAGGATCTGCTTTTATTAATTTATTAAGGAGGAATGATTATGTTTTTTGAATACCCACATAGTTCTATGCAGGATCTGAACCTGGACTGGTTACTCAAAGTTGGCAAACAGGCTGACAAAGATCATGGGGAGTGGACGCATATTAAAGACACAGCACAGACCATGATTGATGATGCAATCCAGAAAAGTCTGGATGATGGGGAAATTGGAAAAGTAGTAAATGATGCTACTACAAAAGTAATTAACGAACAGATTAACCCATTAAAAGAACAGGTTGAAACAAATACAGCTGATGTCACAAAGTTAAAGAAAAGAGATGGTCTTTTTGACCACTCCGGAAAAACTATCATCATCGGAGACAGCTACACGGTTGGCTATAGTCCGGAGGGTAACTTACAGCCCTGGACTACAAACTTTATCAAATACACAGGTCTTGAGAACGTGACTATTTCCGCAAATGGGGGAGCTTCATTTTCAACAGCTTCCAATTCATTCCTTATGCTTTTAAATGCTGTCCCTGCTTCTGATGACGTGAAACAGATCCTGGTAGTTGGAGGGTTTAATGAGTTCGGCACCTATTCAGAGATTGAAACTGCAATCAATGCTTTTATGGGTGCTGCGGAGGCCAGATTCCCAAATGCAAAAGTGTTTGCCGCTATGGTAGCATGGTCAGTTGACCGGACGGATGACCCGAATGTGCAAAATCGGTTAAAGATTGCAAAGTCTGTTTATAACACCCAGCGGAAGAATTGGCGATACCTGGCAGGCTCAGATTATATTTTACATGCTGACGGATTTCTTGCATCTGACGGATTTCACCCAAATGTAACAGGGCAGGAACGGCTTGCTAGCTATCTTGCTACAGCTGTCGAAACAGGGGTATGCAGCCCATCATTTTATGAAGTTACTGCAAATTTTGAAGCAGGTGACTTTGCACCTGCTCCGGGATCAAGCTGGGTTTTTGTAAGCTCATATAATGAGAATACAAGCACTTTAATCTGGGCTAACTATGTTTGTTTACCAAACAGTGGAACACTTGTCTGTGATGGCACTGAGTACTGTTTGGGCCGTATCTATTCGACTTCATTTATCGGAGATCATAACGGATACACGTGTTACCCAACCACTGTGATCGTTAAGTCTGTCAGTGACTTTTATCACATTCCTGCACAGCTTAACTTCAGAGGTCGACATATCTATTTAAGCTTGTATGATATCTCAGATGATAAACACAACTACCGGACTTTGACAGAGGTCACACAGGTACAGATTCACAGAGGATCAATTACCATGTAAATATAAAATATGATAGCCCAGCAACCGCTGGGCTATTTTTATGCATCTATCAAAAGGTTTCTGAGCAACTTTATTACTCCCCAGTTTGTTGAGGCATGATAAAATTTATACTCTTTAAATGGCTGATGGTAAGTTACAGCCCAATCTTTATATCCAGTTAAGGATATTTCAATGTAATCTATATAGCAAAGATAGTATATACATAAATAATCACCATTTTCGGATAACTCACAAGTGAAGCCCTGTTTCTCAAGATCACGAGTGAGTTGCTTGAGGTTCATTGTATCTTTGTTATAGTATGGATTCACTCTCATAGT
>ERZ894226.1061-NODE-1061-length-12423-cov-6.054334_pt1 | contig 12423 bp, 9 predicted proteins | sample MGYA00380294_ERZ894226 | MGnify/ENA primary metagenome ERZ894226 (study PRJEB32331, sample SAMN06328434) | human gut metagenome | biome: human gut microbiome; feature: stool | host: Homo sapiens | collected 2014-10-29 ... | reverse complement strand
ATTCCTCCGAAGTCACTTGTTTGATTTTCTTGCGGATGTTGCTGATATGTACGTCCAATGTCTTCGTCTCACCCATATAAGGTTCGTCCCAGGCATATTCGAAAATATCCTCTTTACTGAAAACCTGTTTTGGATTCCTGAGCAGTAATTCTAAAATCGCAAACTCCTGTTTTGTGATCTTCGGAAGTATCTTTCCAGCAATTTCAACCTGAAATGTATTTCTGTTTAATAGCATATCTTTAAATGAAAGCGTATGCTGTTCCTCTGCTTCCTTTTCTTCTTTATGACGGAGCTGTACCTGAACTCTTGCCAGCACTTCCCTGATTTCAAATGGTTTCGTTATATAATCATCCGCTCCGCTCGTTAAAACTTCTACCTTTTCATCCAGGCTGTCTTTTGCAGTCAACACAATAACCGGAAGATTTCCCTTTTTCCGTATTTCCTCCAGAACCGCCTCACCTGGAATTCCGGGCAGCATCAGATCCAGCAGAACAAGTGCGTAATCATGATCCTGCATATTTAGAAGCAGCTTTGCTTCGGTCCCGGAAAATGCCTGCTCACAGGAATAGCCTTCTTTGGATAATGCCTCCTGAAGCAAGTTATTAATATTTGTATCGTCTTCTACAATTAGTATTTTCTGCATGATATTGCTCCTTTATCTTCCTCAATCGGCCATGATTTTCTGAGTGCTGCATAGGAAATCAGGAAGTTTGCAAGCCATCCGGCCGGTACTGCAAGCCAGACAAATGCAATTCCGAACCGCGGTGCACAAATCAAAGCGACAGACAAACGGATCGCAAGATTTACCATATTCGCAATGAGAAACGGACGCATGATTCCAAGTCCGCGAAGAACACCATCGGTTGCCATCTTAATACCCATAAAGATGAAAAAATATCCGAGCCATCTCATATAATCACCGGATACCTGATACGCTAAAGCTGTTCCATCTTTTCCAAGGAATAAGGAAGAAATCTGGTTGTGCAGTGATTCAATGACCAGAAAAGCAAGGACTGCGAAACATAGATCTAACACCAGTGCCGCATGATAGCCTTTTTTAAGCCGTTCGATTTTCTTTGCACCAAGATTCTGGGATATATACGGCGAAATCGCATTGCCGATGGATACAAAAATCAGTGAAAAAACATTTTCCACTCGCATCGTTGCTGAATAACCTGCGAGTGCCTGTGTACCAAATGGATTTACAACTGCCTGTACGATCATCATACCGATTGACACTGTAGACTGCTGGAGAACTGACGGTATGGCAATTTGAAGCATCGAATATAACTCCTGGCCGTCAAACCATTCAAACTGACATTTATACCGTCTCATTCTATAAAGGAAAATCAGAAATGAAAATACTGCGGAAATCCCCTGTGCAATAAGCGTTGCCAGAGCCGCACCAAATACGCCGAGACCAAGTCCGGCTACCATCCAAAGATCCATAAAAATATTTAATACAGATGAAAAAATCAGAAGAACCAATGGAATTCTGGATTCACCGATAGAAGTAAACATCGTTGAGAGAATGTTGTACATAAACAGAAATGGGAATCCCACAAAATAAACCCGCAGATACAGTACTGCTTCATCCAGTATATCCGCAGGTGTTTGTAATAAACTCATCATTGAATGTGAAAAGCAAAAACCAAAGATTCCAAGTAGTATGCTCAGGACTAAAAAGCTGATCAGCGATGTCGACACAATTGTTTTCATTTTACCATAATCTCTGGCTCCAAAATAACGGCTTACGAGTACACCTGCGCCTACACCGGCGCCCAGAGCTACACAAATGAAAACATTCGTAAGTGCAGCACAGGCACCGACAGCCGCAAGTGCCGAAGAACCAACAAACTGACCGACAATAATCGAATCAGCCATATTATATATCTGCTGAAAAAAACTGCCTAAGATCATAGGCATTGCAAAAACAGTTAACGCTTTCAAGGGCGCATCTGTGATTAGATATTCATCTTTTGACATGATTGTACTTCTCCTAAAATTCCAGGTTATAAGTTCATACAAAATACATTAGTACTTATCTTTGGAATTGTCAAACATTTCCCTGTAGCCTCAATCAAAATCTCTGGTAATATTTGTAAGCCATTTCTTTCTGAAATAGTGAATAAATACCACTGGCATTTTCTCGAACTCATCTAAAGTCATTACAAAGTAAACCCAGACAGGCGGTAATTTAAAAACATATGCTGCAAGGAAAGTTGCCGGAACTGCAACAAGCCACATAAATATGGAATCTACGATCATTCCAAATCTGGAATCACCACCGCCTCTGAAACAACCGCATATAAGGCAGGTATTAATCCCTTCTCCCACAAGACGCCAGGTTGTCATAATTATAAAAATGCTAAGATAAGAAAGGGCAGTCTCAGTCAATTTATCCCGATAGAAGTCCAGTATCAGAGGACGAATCGCCAGAATGATAACGCATCCGATCAGGCTTACAGCAAGTGTTATCCTAAGCATCCGTTTCCCGTATTCTCCGGCTGTATCAATTTGATTTTTCCCTAACTCCTGGCTGATAATGATAGTAGTAGCGTTGGCAAAACCGCGGCAGGCAATAGCACCAATATTTACCACCATAACAGCAACCGCATTTGCTGCAACCATGTCATCTCCGATATGCCCAAGAATTGCTGCAAATGCTGAAGTGGCAAAACTCCAGACAACATCATTTATCACGGCTGGAGTGGCAATTTTCATAAAGTCATGAAACAAAATGCCTGATTTCGCAAAGAAGTATTTTATCCGGAATCTGACATCTGAACTGTTTAATGAATAGATGAGACAAATTAATACCTCTGTAATTCTGGCAATCACGGTACCAAGTGCAACACCTGTAACGCCAAGCTTTGGAAATCCAAACAGACCAAAGATAAATGTGGCATTACAAAGTACATTGACACAAAGAGAAACAATGTACGTAATAGAAGGCAGCATTATTTTTCCAATACTTCGAAGAGCGCTCATAAAAACCTGTGAGAACCCCATAAACATAAATGAAAATGAAATCACCTTCAAATACTCACTTCCGGCAGCAATCGTATCCGGACTATTTGTGAAAATCTTCATAACCGTAACCGGCATAGTAAAGGAAATAACGAAAAATATAAGCGAGACGATCAGTGAAATCCGTTCCGCCAGACCGAGAATCCTTTCTACTGTCTTTTTATCCCCTTTTCCCCAGTACTGGGCACACAGAACCGAAGTTCCTGTAGCCATACCGTAATATAAGCAGAAAAGAATAAACGTATACTGGTTCGCAAGTGATGAAGCTGACATCGCCGTCTGGCTTACGTATCCAAGCATTACCGTATCGGCAATGTTTACCAATGTTCCAATCAAATTTTGAATCATGATCGGAAAGGCTAATTTTGATGCGTATTTTAAGAAATCTTTTTTATTTAGCATACAACTGTTCTTCCTTAATTCTATAAATGTTTAATCTACAGTACTGTTTTTGCAGCATCATCAGCCTTCCTCTTCTCCGTAATGTTTACTCAAAGAGAAGCCTCTTCCTCGTACCTCTGTAACTCTGCTGATGATCATAAATGCCTCCGGGTCAATCTGTCTGATCAATTTCTCAACTTGTGGAAGTTCTCGATTAGACACAATACTCAATACAATCTGCTTTTGTTCTTGTTTGTAACCGCCTTCCCCATACAGCATCGTCACGCCTCTGTCTACCTGCGCAAGAATTGCCTGACGTACTTCTTCCACCTGCTTGCTGATAATCTTCACTTCCGTCTTGGTATTTCCCATCACTAACACTTTGTCCAGCACTGTCGTGTAGATTATTACCAGTAAAATTCCGTATAAAACGCGTTCCGGAGGATTATATAGAATCTGCGGTAACAGAATCAATATATCAAATACATTCAGACTCACTGACACCGGAATTCGAAAATACTTATTCAAAATCAACGGTGGAATATCCATACCTCCGGTAGAAGCTCCCGTTCGAATTACAATACCAAGTCCAATCCCGATTCCAAGTCCGGCAAAAATCGTATTCAGCATTGGATTATCCGTGATCACCAGATCCCCAAAAATATGATTGGCCGCTTCCAATGCAATTGGATATGTGAAAGAACTGAGAATTGTCGTCAGTGCAAATTTCTTACCAAGAAAAATCACTCCAACTATCAGCATCACAATATTAAATGCTAAGACAAATCCAGAAATTGATGCTCCCGTAAAATGCTTCACTACCAGACCAATACCGGTTGTTCCTCCTGTCATCAGATTCCCCGGTAAAAGAAAAAGTTTGATTACAAACGCATAGAAAACGTTTCCAAAAATGACCTTTGCAACGGTACTTGCCCGCTTTAAATATGCCTTATCCATAAATTCCTCCCATTAGCCATATGATTTTGATTATCCCCAAAAACGTCCGTTAGAGAATCTTCCCTAACAGACGTTTTTCAAAGTATTTCCTAATATAGTGATATTATACTGAGAAATGCGGGCAGTTTCAATAGGATTTTTCAAAGCACAACATATTTAAGATAATACTTTTTTGAATATTTGCGCACCAATAGAAAAACCCGCAGAACCGAAGTCCTGCGGGCATATTTCATTTTAAGTATCGATATTAAATCTATCTAGATATTAATTACTCGATGATTGAAGCAACTGTACCTGATCCTACTGTACGTCCACCTTCACGGATAGCAGACCGGTGTATTGCGGTGTGCAAATGGTGATTTTTCGTGTGATTTGTGGAGGAAAATCCGGATTTTCCGCTGTGTCCGTGTGGTTTTCTGGGATTTTGTTATCATGGTGTTATCATTGCTCACTAATCGAATATGTATCTACAAAAATTTTTATTTCATCTAAACGGTTCTTCAGATACTCTGTTGTTTCTTTTCTTTCAAAGCATTTACGATCCATAATATCTAACTCACCATCTTTTGATGCAATATATGCCACTATTCCACAGAAGATTCTTTCACATTCAGCATTGTTCTCAAGTACTTCTAAAATGTTTTTACAATAGTTCTCCATTTTACGAGCATTGAATCTTGGCATTTTCTCTGTAGATACCAACATTCTAAATAACATCATTGCATGATATCTAGCCCTTCTATATTTTTTATCAATCTTGTGTGTTCTAAATAAATTTTCAATTTTATACAACGCCAAAGAACTCACATAATATATAATTTCTTTATCTGCTGTTTTGAATATTTTATTTCCAACGCGCTTAGCAACTGTACCATATTGTCCAGATACACCACTTGGCTCATCTAAAAACATTGCTGCAACAGTTTTTATCTGCATTGCAATTGTAATAATTCGATTTTTAGGAATATTACTATCTCTATATTGCCCCGTCCGTCTCTCATACACAAGTGCATCCTCATCCCTATACGTCTTATAATACTCTTCCAATTTTTTCTGAAATGTTGATAATGCTTCCAGTTGATCTTTCTTTATAGCAGTTTGGCTATTTGTCGCTCTTGTGATATCATTTTTCAAATTTTCATCTTTAGTTGCAATAATTCTTATAGGAATAATTAGCTCGTCAATTCCTTCTACACTATCCATATTTTCTATCAACACATTGCTTGTTTGACAACCGTTTACAATCTGATAATCTTCAATAGTAGCTATATCTCCTGAAATAATTATTGAAGAAGTAACAACTGTAATTCCATTATTTAACATACTAAATGCATTAACATTTCCCGTTTTAATAGTCTCCGTTATATTTTTGTTAACATCTGGATTAGGTCCTAAATAATCGCGTATATTATCTTCAAATACAGCTTTAGTAGCACCATTCTCGTCTATAATCAACTTTTTAAATTCTTTAAAAGGTAAAACTCCGCTATATCCTACTTCGTCATCATTAATCGAATACATTGTGATTCTCTTTTCAAATTTGAATGTAGCCTTTAATTTTTCCTTTGTTTTGCGATATAAATCTTGTATTTTTTCAGACCCACAAGGTTCAAAGCTAATATTGGAAAACAAGTTTGTTCCCCGCAAGCTTTCCTTTCCTACACTAATTGTTGCTCGTAAGTTTTCATCATCTGTCCACGTTCCCAGGGTAACATAATATAAAAACAATTCTGGATTTTTCTTTAATTTATCCCCTTTAGAAAATATGTATTCCTTCAATTCAATAAAATGTTGCATTTCCGCTGTACGAAACATGCTCGTATCATCACTAAAAAACAATTTTGAATATGTCAACAAATTTCCAATTTCAGTATTATCAAAAGAGCTGGAGGTCTTCGCCTGAATCAACACAAACTTGACAGATATTGATTTATTATACTCTATCAATGTATCAATATCCTCAATAGTATTTACAAATTTTTGATTTACAATAATCGCAATTCCATCTATTCCTTGTGTTGCTTTCCCTGTAGTTATTTCTTCTAGGTCAAAATCATTTGAACCATATACATTATTTACAACACAATAATTTACAAAATATTCAAACAGTTCTGAATCATCATCAATATTCAAACTTTGATTGCTCTTAAACGAATCAATCATGCTTTGTGTAATTCTGTCCATATTTTTTCCTCCAATACTGTATTTTTTATGTGACCTCGTATAAATCACACTCCTTCCTTCTGTCTTTGTATAATCTATACTATATGTCACATACATTTGTATTATGCCTGCTTATCCATGCTAAATAAAAATATATAACTTTTACTCTTTCTCAAATATCTGATTTAATGTTTTCTCCATATCTGCCACCAGATTAACCACCAGTGCATTTCCCATCATAAATCTGCGTTTTCTCAATGGCATCTCCACTGTTTCTCCCTTAACCAGACAATACTTTGTATGGTCTGTAGGAAATCCCTGAATGCGTTCTGCTTCTGTAGCTGTAAGCAATCTTACTCTTCCTGTCATCTTGTCTTTCACAATATGAGTAGTTCTACTAAATCCACCTTCTGATGTAAGCATTGTACGTGCTGGCTTATCCTCTTGATCAATCATAGAAATCGCACCTTCTGAAAACACATATTCATGACCAGTAGAACTTGTACGCAATAATTTTTTTGCACCTTTCAGATACTGCCAGGTCTGTCTATCTTCTTTTGGAAGACGTTGTTCTGTTTCATCACTATGTGTCACAGACGGATCTGTATAGTATAATTTTTCTTCCGGAATAAAATACTGTTCTTCTACTTCTCCAGTTTCCATAACATCTCCTAATGTTATTTGCTTTCCATGATAATTCGGTACAGTTTTTATTGTATAGATCATTCCATCCTTCATTATTCCAGAATTTTCAAATGCACATTGAAATGTTTCGGACACTTCACCTACTTCTACCGGCAGTTCCTTAATCTTCATCTTAGCAGATTCTGCTTTATTTACCGGAAATGTTTCTGCAAAAAAGCCTTCTTTTAAGATTACATTTTCCATGCATTCTTTCTTGCCTTCTTCCAATACATCTGCATATCCAATTGTATTTAAAATTCTATCCGCATATTTTGTATTATTTTTATAAGCAAAAATAAATGTTCTACGGCGTCTCTGTTGATACCCATATTCCGCAGCATTTATCACACGCCATTCCACTGTATATCCTTCATCTCGAAAACATGCAAGAATCACACCAAAATCTCTACCTCTTTGTTTTGCAGGAGATTTTAATAATCTATCAACATTTTCTAATAATACGAATGGTGGCTTCTTGGCTTCTAAGGTCTCACGTATTGACCACCATAAAATTCCTTTTTTTCCCTCAAGTCCTTTGGAAGTAGCTAATGAAGATGCTACAGAATAGTCCTGGCACGGGAATCCGCCGACTAACAGGTTAAAATTAGGAAGTGTTGTTTTATCTACATCTTCAATATTATAATTTGTGGTATCTTCACCATTATTATCTAATCGTGTTCCGAATCGGTATACATAACAGTCATGTGCATACTGTGTACTTTTCTCTGCCGGCTCCCACTGGCTAAACCAAACTGTATCCCATTTTTCTTCTTTACCATAATCTTCCGCTGTTCTTATATTATTAAGTCCACATCTAAAACCACCTACTCCGGCAAACAATTCGCAAACTGTTTTCTTCACTTTTCCTACCTCTTCTTCTCTTATTCGAACGATTGTTCTTAAATATAATAACTGATTTTTATATTCTTGTAAAGATCCTTTTTCGCTTTTTAGTATGTTTTTATATAATCCTTAATCTGCTGTTTCATATATTTTTTGTTGAACCAAAAACACTGTTTTGTCATATATTCCCCTGTAGGCACCGGAACACCTTTTAATTCCTCTGGAATTTCTTTTAAGGTGATAACTTCTGCTGGCTTTTTCAGCTTCACTGAATTGCCATTTTCACCAAAATATTCACTTTCCCCAGCTTTGTTTCTTACATGTGCAACTTTATTAAACTTGCTCTTCGGAAAATTATTCTTATATGTAAATATCAGTCTTCCATTTCTATCATGTGATACTCTCTGTTGTAATATTATTCCATTCTTAATCACACTTCTCGTTTCTTTCCAAACTTCCTTTACCTTATTCTCATCTTTTTTAGGGATATACCATATCATGGCATTATTTAAAATTTCTTTTCCTTCTGAATTCTTAGAAAATATCACAAGTAAAATTTTTGAATCTATCATTTCATCATAGACAATGGAATCTTTCCAAGTTTTTTCTTTCACCAATGCTTCAAAATCAAACGCTGAAAATGACATATCCTGTGTCGGCGTTCCTTTTGCATCTACTGTAAGAGTACGTAATCTATAATTAGCTTTTTGAAATTCATCTGTTTCTTCCAAATCACCCTTACTCTTATAAATCTGCTTGATGATATCGTTCTTCTCGCTATATCCACTTCGATAATTAGGAAATTCTTTTTTTAACGAATCAACAGTCCTTCCCAAATATGGTTTTAATGTTTCAATCAGAATATCATCGAATTCTTTTTCTTTCGGCAATACTATATCTGGCAAAATATAAGATACTTCCTCAGAGGTAAGCATTCTCTCATTAAACAATTTTGTCATATACGACTTTTTAAATGAATACGCTCTTGGTTTTGCTTTAGGATATCTGTCATCATACTTTACTTTTTCATCTCCTCCACTGCCTTTTCTAGCAGGGCTCAAATACATAAAGTCCCGTTCTGACAATTCATGTGCTTTTCCCTCTTTTACATAACGTGCAATTTTTTCCCAATCGTGTCGAATAATCATCTGATCTCTTTCCGGTAATTCTTCTAACAAAATCTCGTCTATCTTCTCTACACTAAAATTTTCACGTTTTAAACTTTTAATATACTGATAATACATAACAAGCAAATGATGATTTTTTGTCCAAAATCTGCTTTCTTCATACTCATTCCAGTTTTCATCTCTATAATTGATTTTCCCAAGAGACAATCTTTCTTTTGCTCTATATCCTCTACTATTAATCAAGAACGGGGTTACTTTCAATTCAATATCAGCTTCTTTAAAATCCGGTTCAGCCTCTTCATTACACGCATAATTGAACCAACCTTCCTCATATGCCTGCCCAATATCGCCTTTTCCATGTCTCTCTTTTAAATTGTTTTTCTCTCGAAATTCCTGTGCCAATTCAAAAACTTCTTTAAAAGAATGTCCAATTGCTTCTTCTGCTCTTTTTTTCACTTCTTCTGGTGTTTTATATTCTTTATTACTCATTTATCAATCCTCAACAAAACGTTTATCCAACTGCGACAAAATGTAACTATTATTTAACCAAAAACACTGTTTCGAAAACATTCTTCCATCTGGAAGTTCATCAGTATCTTTAGCATCTTTTCCATGAGGTCTTAGATGACATACCGGATTTTCTGATGCTTTTGGAAAATTATTATAATTCTTTCCGTTTTTCTTTTTTATCTGAAGACCATCACGGAGTACTTTTTGTGTCTTTTCCCACACTAATTTTACATTACCTTCCAAATCATCATAAGGAATATTCCAGAACTGACATCCTTTCAACAGAAGCTCTCCCTGTTGATTATACTTATATACAACAAAAAGGAATCTTGTTTCACGCAAATAGTTTCCAAATGTGGAGTCATCCCAATCTTCCTTAACCAACTCTTTAAATTTAAAAGTTGGGAATGACATATTTTCCTTTATTTTGTTATTTTTCTCAATACGTATGGTTTTAACTACAACATTTGCTTTTTCAAATTCTTCCGCATGATTTCCCTTTATTCCTAACATCCGATATGCCAACATTGCTTCCAGGCTTTTCGGCTTCTTCTGATACTCAATATGAAATGTATCGCATAAATCGCTAACCGACCAATCATAATAAGCATCTATTCTTCGCTCAACATAATCTTCAAAAGAATCTTCTGCATTTTCTTTAATGATTGGCTCATAGGTATTCTTTCCTGGAATAATATAATTGTTCAGAACATATGTCATGTATGAATTTTTGAACGCAAAAGCTCGTGGTTTCGCTAACTCATCACTGAACGGTTGTTTTCTCCTATCTTTCGAGGTTGCAGCCTTTGGTGCTGCTCCCAGATACAAGGTATCCCCTTCAGATAATTCATGTGCTTTTCCGTTTCTGATTTTCTCAACAATAACCTCAAAATCATGTGCTATGATTTTTATATCTTGTTCCGGCGGTGCAAACAGCTTCACATATCCAATACGATAATCTAACCGGTTCTTTATCTCTTGTTGATACAGATAATACACCAATAAAATCAACCGAGCCTTTTGCCACATATGACTATCTTCAAATGTTTCATCAACAACTGAGAAATAATCAATCATGGTCAATATTAGTCTTTCCTTGGCTACCAGTGTCCCATTCTTATTTTGTTTATACGGTGTTACTTTTAGTTCTACACCAGCTTTATCAAAATCCGGGCGTGCATCATTATTCGTCTGATAGTGAAAGAATCTCTCCTCTATCAGTTCTCCTAAACCGCCTTTTCGCTTCTTATTCTCATGTTTTACTTCGTAATTTGCAGTCTCCCTGACAACCATAGCTTTAGTGATATCATCTTGCCTACACACATCGGCAAATGTTTTTCCAATCAACCTTTTTGCATATGTTTCAATTGAAATAGGATCCGTTTCATCGTATTCTTCCAAATAATTCATCATTACATTTCCTCTTCATCGTCTACTTCTTCCAGTTTCTGGTCAAATATTGTCTCTTCTATCACTCTAACGCACTGTTCTGTATCTTTCAGAATATCTTTTCCCCAGAAATGTACCACAGTCCACCCCATAAAATTTAATTGCTGGTCCTTTTCTTCATCTCTTTGGATATTACGCTCTATTTTCTTAACCCAATAATCTGGATTTTTACCTTTTTCTAATCGTGGCTTCAGTATTTCCCAATCTTTTCCATGAAAAAACTCACTATCACAAAAAATTGCAATACGATACTTAGTCAGAACAATATCTGGACTTCCTGGCAATCCCTTGTAATTTTTCCGATAACGAAATCCCCTATTCCATAATGCCTTTCTCAGCACAACCTCTATACTTGTATTTTTTCCACGTATCTTACTCATGTTCTTATGGCTTTTTTCTGTAACTTCGCCATGAAAACGTGGTTCTTTTGTCGACATACTCATCCACCCTCAATACCGTATAATCTACTTTATTGTATCAAACTAACAATTACTATTCAATTCTTTACCCAAAGAAAAACACTTTGTCAGTTCATCATTAAGCTATTTCATAATTGAATAATCTTTGCCTTGTTTCACACCTGATTTTTCCATGACATTATTCACTTTTGTGCTAGAATAGAAGTACAAATATTATTAAGGAGGCGCATTTTATGACATCTTACCCTGCCGGTGGAATGGTTCCGCATCATATACAAGGTACCGAATTTTATAGCCATGCTGAAGCTAAAGTTTTGGCAGAAACATATTACAATATTGGAAATGATTTTTATCAAACATTGCTTCCAAATTTACAGGTAAAAAACCCTTCTCAAGAAGATATCTGGCGTTTGTACCCTGCATTTGTTAATCTATCATTTTCCTGTGAAATAATTCTAAAACTCTTCTATGAAAATGATTATGGGAAAATTGTCAGTGGTCATAAACTATACAAAGATCTCTTCAACAAATTGTCCGATAATTCAAAAAAGATTATTTCGGACTTAACAATAAACGCCATAAAAAACAATTCTGAATCAGATTACACTAATGAAATGTTTATCAGTGATTTAAAAAAAAGTGAAAACACTTTTGCTCATGAACGTTATTCATTTGAAATAATTCCTGGAAAATCATATGGTTTGCAATGTGATTTTCTACTCACATTTTCACGTACGCTAAATATATTAGCAAAGTCCTTGAAATAAATGCTTTATTAATTACTGATTCCACAATTTTGTTATCATTCTGTTATCACAAACGGTTGTCAGGATACTCTCCCGGCAACCGTTTTTCTATAC
>ERZ894226.1050-NODE-1050-length-12503-cov-28.674486_pt1 | contig 12503 bp, 15 predicted proteins | sample MGYA00380294_ERZ894226 | MGnify/ENA primary metagenome ERZ894226 (study PRJEB32331, sample SAMN06328434) | human gut metagenome | biome: human gut microbiome; feature: stool | host: Homo sapiens | collected 2014-10-29 ... | reverse complement strand
CTGGCATAGCATATGCACCTCTCTTTATTAACTATTCATCTTAAAATGCTTCAATTCTGGCATTATGTTCAGCCACATACTTCTTTATCATAATCAATGGCTGTCGCATACAGGTCTGTCATCTTCTGATAAAACATTCTCTCACTGGCACGAATCTCACGGATACGATCTAACTGCTCGTCGAAATACTTCTCTGTCAGATACGCTCCGCGTTTCAGCCGTTCATCATCCATCACCCAGCCTTTGATGGTGTAGTCCTTGGCGATCTGGTTTACCCATTTACGAAACTGTACGGCACGCTCGGAATTGACCTTGAAGCCTACGGCAATGATCATTTGAAGGCTATAGTGCTTGGTATCACGTGTAACCTGACGAGACCCTTCTGTTTGAACTATCCGGAAATTCCGAATAGTTGAATCTTCCTCAAGCTCTGAATCAGAATAAATCTTCTTGATATGTTCATTGATTGTACGAACATCCACATCATACAATGTGGCCATCATCTTCTGTGTCAGCCATATGTTCTCATCCTCATAGCGCATCTCTATACTGTCCTGCTGATCACCAACAGAGGCAACATATGTTAAGTATTCCGCCGCGCTAGAGCGGATAGTTATCTCATCTTTTTCAACTTAATCTCCTCTTATTGCTTTCTTTTTTTATAGTAATACCTGCTCATCCTTTGCCACTGGAATATACTCATTATATTATCCTACAAATTCTCTGTCAATTCTCGAAAACCCTTTATAGCTCATATGATTCATTTGCCTACACTGCCACAGATGGCAAAAAATATAATGTAGATTACTATAACCTTGATGTCATTATCTCCGTAGGCTACCGTGTGAAATCCCACCGAGGTACACAGTTCCGTATCTGGGCTATGGGAATCATAAAAGAATACATGAAAAAGGGATTTGCCTTAGATGATGACCGATTGAAGAGACTTTGCGGAGGCAATTACTTTGACGAATTGCTTGCCCGTATCAGAGACATCCGCTCTTCAGAAAAAGTATTTTGGAGAAAAGTTCTGGAAATCTATGCTACCAGCATTGATTATAATCCCCATGCTGAAAGCTCTGTTCTTCAAACAGGTGCAAAACAAAATGCACTGGGCTGCCCACAAGCATACCGCCGCAGAAGTAATCTATGAGCGTGCCGATGCAGAAAAAGAAAATATGGGGCTTACCTTGATATTGCTGAGGTACACGCCCTTAACAAAGAACCAATGCCTTTGTTTGTCAGCTCTACTGTAACTCCTGCAGTACAGTTCGCCGATATATTTGCTGGTATCGTGAGACATCGTCAAAAGGCGGGCAACTTGCCCGCCTTAAATCTTTAAATTATGCTTTGATCTTTCCAGAAGATATTTTACTTACTTTGTTTTTCATGAGTATGAATACAATTTTTACTTCTTTCCGTATCTGCGAAAACTCTTATAAATAAAAGGCAGTAAGGCTATTGCCATCACTGTATACATTACCATTACAAGCGGAATTTGTCGAAATACACAATTCCCAATCTGATAAATAAGTGGGACTTTTACACTTGCCTGTACATTTGTTAAAATTGTTGGTATCAAATTGAAAAGCGTTGTATACCCAGAAAGTGCCCTTCCTATAAATGGCAATAAGCAATATAAAAAGAACGGAATGCAAACAGCGACACTAATTGTATGCATTTTAGCCGCTACTAACATAGACACTGAAGCCGCCAGCATACTGGCTATAAATCCACATACAACTGTCAATAAATAGTATTGTCCATATGACATAATGTAAATACTATATGCCTGATACATTTGATATGGTGTATTCATACCACTGGTTCCCATAATTCCAAAACAAATCACACTAAGTAATATAATTCCCATACAATAAATCATAACTGTCGTAACTACTCCTGCCAATATTTTTGTTTTAACAGCTTTTGTACGTCCATATTTTGTAGAGAAAAATACTGCATCTGCTTTTGTCTGAAAATCATCTGCAAATATTCCAGCACAAATAAAACCAACTATGATTGCCAGAATAATAGAATACGTTTCTACATACATAATCATAGTATCCCACGAACTATAAGATTCGTATTCTACTGGTAATTTTATTTCATTATATTTCTTTTCCAAGTATTTTTTCTGAACAGAAGTCTTTCCATATTCTTCTGCCATCTTTTCCATATTTTTATGATAAGTGTCATAGAACTCTTGTATATTTTCTTCTGTAATTTGATTCAGAACACTTTCATCATATTCTGCATCCGGTGTTAATACCGATATTATAAAACTCCTAATATCATCTATCGGTTGCAATGTCGTTCCGTAAATTGCATTTTCTTCTGAGGATTGTGTCACCGCATTTTTATTTTGTTCTATAACTTTTCCAAGTTCATCTTCTGTCAATGTACCTTTCCATGCTCGTCTGTTATCTGTAAGTTTTCTTGTTGCCATAATTCCAGTACTAGCATTTCCATTCTCATCCACATAGCGATTACTTGTAACTGCAAATCCGCTAAAAATGACAGCAAGTATCAATGCCAATCCGATTGCAAATATATTAATTTTCTTTGAAAAAATTCGTTTTAATTCTAATTTAAGCATCTTGTTTTTCCTCCGATTTTTCTCCAAAATAAAATAGAAATGCATCTTCCAGATTTTTTTCTGCAGCCACAGCATCTTCTGTTGGCTTTTCTATTGAAATAATTCTAAGCTCTGCTCCGGTTTTTGTTGTTTTTATATTTCCAACCAAATATTCATTCATATATTTGTCTATCATACTTCTCGAAACATTACATTGCCATACCTTTTCTTTCATAGAAGATACTAAATCTTCCGCAGTACCTGCATAAAAAAGTTCTCCATCTTTCATTAACATAATGTTATTCGCAATGTACTCAATATCCGATACAATATGTGTAGACAAGAGCACCAAACGTTCTTCCGACAATTCACTAATTAAATTACGAAAACGTATTCTTTCATTCGGGTCTAATCCAGCGGTAGGTTCGTCCAGGACAAGAATTTGCGGATCGTTTAACATCGCCTGTGCTATTCCTACACGTCTAACCATTCCTCCAGACAAATTCTTCATTTTTCTTTTACTAAATTTTTCCATTCCTACTTGATTTAATAATTGCTTCACTTTTTTTCTGGCAAACGGCATTTTTAACCCTTTTATAGAAGAAATGTACATCATGTAATCATATACGGTCAAATCTGGATAATATCCAAAATCCTGTGGTAAATATCCCAGAACTTCTCGGTATTCACCTCCTAGTTTCCATATATCTTTACCATTCCATAATATTTGTCCTTCTGATGGTTGAACAATCGTACAAAGCATACGCATTAATGTGGTCTTTCCTGCTCCATTTACTCCAAGCAGTCCATAAATTCCTTTTTCCATAACACAATTCACTTTATTAACAGCATTTACTTCTCCGTATTGTTTTGTTACATTTTTAAATTCTAATTTCATACGTGTAATCCTCCAAAATTTTTTCATCAAATAGCAATGACTTCTGAACACAAAAAATAAAATATACAAAAGTCAATATCAGCATAGCCACCCATACCGGAGTTACAATTTTCTGATAAATAACATCATTTGCAACAATCATCATCCATAAACCAACCCATACCAGACAGGAAAGTACTGCTATATATTCTGATTTTTCCCATCTGCTGTACAATACACGAAAACATATACAACATGAAACATTTAACGGAAGCAAAAAATTAACCACCAAATCACTTAACGAGAGTATTGTTGTTTGATATGTAATTGCCAAAAACACCATAACGATCACCAGATCCACTACTCCAAACATTAATATTCTTGCTGTACAAATCTGACGCAGTGTGTAATAAGACGCCTGCTCAATCTCAATCGCACCATTTCTTCTGTTTTTCCAAATTTCCGGGATAATCAGAACCACAAATATTGTGGCAGATATTCCCATAATCCTCATCACATCTTTTATGTCTGACGTATAATTACTCAACCATATCCATAGACACATAAGAACACAACCTTGTAAAATCCACCATCTTTTTTTTATGAATTTTGTCTGCTCATACAAAAATTCAAAATAAGATGTTCTATGCGATTGTTTCGATAAAACCGACTCTGACAAAATATTCTGACATGCTTTTACTGTTTTGTTCTCTGCTTCAGCCCTTACATACTTTTCTTCAATCTCCTCTTTATATTCCTTTATTTGTTGCTTATAATTCTTCATCTTTTTTCACCTCCAACTCTTTCATTAAAAGTTCTTTTGCTCTTCCGATTCGATATTTTACAAGAGAAAGTTTGATATGAAGTAATTCTGCAATTTCTCTTTGCTTCAATTCCTGAAAAAAATATAAAACTGCCGTTTCTCTAATTTCTTCCGGTAACTTTCTCACTGCCTGTTCAATAGTTAATCGGACTCCTAGCTCTTCTACATGATTTTTACTACAGTCCTCTGATTTTAGCAGTTCCTCTGATGGAATATCTTTTTTCTTTTTGTAATAATTTTTAACGGTATTTCCGGCAATTGTATAAAGATAATTCTTAACTTTTCCATATTCTTTATATCTATATAAATTGGAAAAGAAACGTGTAAACACTTCTTGTGTCAAATCCTCTGCCTCATATGGATCATTGATATGTAGCAAACAATATTGATATATACTTGAGTAATATTTTTTGACCAGTTTTTCACACGCATCTTCATCTCCTGCTCTTGCTAGATGTACTAACAAAGAATCAGTTTTGTATTCCATTCGCAAATTTGCCTCCCTCTGTTTTCTAAATAATATAACAATCCTACTATAAAAAAAGTTAGGATTTTCTTTTGTTTTTATTTATATTTTTCTAAATATTCTTCCAAACATAAATTTTATTCTTTCATTATTTTAGCGACAGTCGTTCCAACATAACGGTAATGCCATGGTTCATTACTAATTCCTGTTATATCCGTTTTATCTTCCGGATAACGTTTTACAAACCCATATTTATATGCATTTTCGTCTAACCATTGATATACTTTTTCAGAAGAACATTTGTCGGTATTCGCATTAATATCAACACTCAGTCCTAATTGGTGTTCGCTTGTATCGGGAATTGCAACATATTTCTCGGCTCTTTTTTTTGCTTCTTTCGCAGAATATCCTTGTTTTTCATATTCATTGATTTTCTCGTCCATAATTTTTTGTTGTTCTTCTGTTGTTCGATATCCTTCTCGAACAAACAGTGCCCGCCCCTCAGCTCTTGCATCATTAAACATTTGTTGTAATTCTGGGTAAATCCGTGAATCTACTTTTTTATCATTCGATAATTCTGTCAATTCTACTTGATAATTATTGGGAATATAATGTTTTCGGTCGACCAAAATAAGATTCCATTCACCCGAAGTGTCTGCAAAGGACTTTTCTGACTGCAAAATTTTCGGTAATGTTAATTCTCCAACCTGCACATCGATTTTTATTGTTCTCCACATTACAACGGTTATTATGATAGTCATTAAAAGAATGAATACTCGTAAAATATTCTTTCTTCTACGATTGCTGTATCTTCTTTTGTTCATTTTCTCTCCCACACTTTCATTATCAAAATATTTCTACTTTTAATATAATTAACAACCAAAACGACAAAAGAGTTAGTATCTAAACTTATTTATCAATAAAAAGTTTATTTTTTCTCAATTCCAGCTCAATTTTCCATCAATGCCTTTTTCCTCTGATTTTCGTATGCTTATCTCACAGCAAAGCAGTACCACACCGGTACGACCTGCTGAATCAATCAATACGAAAACGGAGGTATTTTTTATGCGAGAACTCAGAAACACAAAAATCATTGCTGTAGATGCACCTGAAAAGTAGGAGATAAACCATGCAGAACAACATCCGCAACACGAACCTGCGCTTTAATCTGAACAAAGACCAACAGCGGAAAGCCTGTGAATATTTACAGACAATGAACAGACAGGATTTTAAATCTTACAGTCAGGTGATCTCCATTGCACTGGTGGATTATTTTGACCGCTATCTTCGTACATATAAAACCCATGAAACAGAATAGCAGAAAGATTTCGATTTTTTCTGGATTATTTCTGAATTATTCTGAAGAAAAACAGGGTGGTAAGCTTCCTGGTAAGCCATCCACCCTGTTTGAACTATTTTTTGATATGCATAAGCACTTCTTTCACTTTGTTTCTTTCCTTTAAAATCCCCAGTCCGTCAAATATCTGCATTACATCTACCATCCCCTGATAGTAGGCTCTTTGTTCTTCTTGAAAATGAGCGTGATTCACTATGTCCATATAATTTTCAAAAAATTCTCTGTGCTCTGCTGAAAGCTCAACCAACACCGTTTCATATTCCCGATTCGCCTTTTTCAATGCTTTATCTGCATTTTCAGATTCGTTTGTGTGAACAGAATACTCTCGTTCTTCTGCTTCGCTTCTAAGCTCCTCCAATACCTCTGCTACTGTTTCAAATACTTCGTTCATTTTGTATCCACCTTTCCATATAAGTATTGCATTTTGCAGTCAGTATTATCAATCCCAAGATTACATCAAATAAATTTATTTTCTTATACTTCATCTTTAGAAGTATATTATCAACATTATTCCGTAAAATCAATCATGTAGTACTTCATCTTTAGAAAGTTGGTATTTGAATGAAGATTTACTGGAATAAAGAAAACAATTCCAAAAACCTTATTGGACAACGTGGAAAAGAATTACGAACCGAAAAGCATATATCACAAAAAGCATTAGCTGAACAACTCCAACTTGCCGGATACGAATTTAGTGATTTGACTGTATTACGCATCGAACAAGAAACACGCTTTGTACCGGATTATGAAGTGGTTTCCCTTGCTGAATTTTTTCATGTATCTTGTGAATATCTCTTGGGTGTTAAAAATGAAAAATAAGCAGTGATCTGAATTATAACTCACAGACCACTGCTTAAATTTTTATTAAAGCGATACACTACTCCCCATACAGTCTGTATGTAAATCGGTTTACTCGGATTATCTTCTATTTTCTCACGCAGGTTGCGGATATGGCTCATGACAATATTATAATCACCAAAATATGGCTCTTTCCAAACAATATTATATATTTTCTCCTTGCTAAATACCATTCCAGCATTTTGCGCTAACAGTAAAAGAATCTCAAATTCTGTAAAAGTAAATTCTATTTCTTTGTTTCCTTTTACAGTCAACTATTTTTCCAAAATTGACATTTCATAAAATACAGAATATACTATTCTTATTACAGGCGTAAGATTTAAGGAGAGATTTACATGAAGAATTTACCACAAATTTCGGAAGCTGAATATGAAGTTATGAAAATCGTATGGAAACATGCTCCAATTAACACCAATGAAATAACAGAAAAATTACTGCAGTCCACAAACTGGAGTCCTAAAACGATACAAACACTTATTAAACGTCTTGTTACTAAAGGTGTACTCACTTATGAAAAACAAAGTCGTGTTTTCGTTTATACTCCATTAGTAAAAGAAAGTGAATATATTTGCCAAGAAAGTAATTCCTTTCTTAATCGTTATTATGACGGAGATATTACAGCTATGTTATCTGCATACATAGAAAATGACAAACTGACAGAACCAGAAATAGAAACGCTTCGCTCTCTTCTATCCAAGAGAGGAAAAAAAGGAGGCGATTAACATGGCTAATTTCATGATACGCTTTTTATTATGCAATGTATTGATCAGCGGTATCATCGGAATTCTTTTGATAGCCAAATGGGTATTCAGAAACAACTTGTCCAGCCGGATGCAGTATAATCTGTGGTTGCTGTTACTCGGACTTTTAACAGTACCTTTTATGCCCTTCCGTCTAGTTAGTTTCCCGCAAATTTTCTCATGGCTCAGTAGCGTAAGAAACTCTTCCGCTTCTCATGCCGATGTTGGTGCAAATAATGTTATGGATACCGGTTTATCCGGTACTACAAATTGGATGAATGACTTTGCCCTTTCTGTAAATAAAAACACGCTATCAGTTACCGGATACATTTTATTGAGTATATGGATTGTGGGAATGCTTGTGATGATGATATTGGTAATCAAATCTTCTCTTCGTTTACGCACTATAAAGAGATCTGCACTTCCCCTTCAAAATCCGAAAGTTCGCAGACTGTATAACAGATGCTTGAATGAGATGAAAATAATAAGGAATATTCCTGTGTACAGTACCGCTTTTTTGAAATCCCCTATTATCGTAGGATTTTTGAAGCCATGTATTTATCTGCCAATTCATTTAATCTCAGATTATCATGAATCTGATATGAGATATATGCTATTGCATGAACTGCAACACTACAGACATAAGGATGCCATTGCCAATTATCTTATGAACTTTGCCGGAGTGCTTTATTGGTTTAACCCCTTTGTCTGGTTTGCACTAAGAGAAATGCGTAATGACAGAGAAATTGCCTGTGACACTTCTGTTCTAAAAATGCTTGAAGAGGACGATTATGAAGATTACGGAAATACGCTGATTAACTTTATAGAAAAGGTCTCCTTTTCTCCTTTTCCTTTTGCCGCCAACCTTAGTGGAAACATGAAACAAATGAAGCGTCGCATTATCAACATTGCCTCTTATGAGAAACCAACGTTTTGCAAGAAATTAAAAGGCATGACTGCTTTTATACTGACCACAGTTCTAATAATGGGACTTACACCTTTTATTTCTACATATGCAGCGGACGAAAGTCGCTACCAATGGAAATCTTCCTCTGAAAATATTTCATATGTAGATTTTTCTAAATACTTTGGAAAATACGAAGGAAGCTTTGTTTTATACGATCTTAGAAATGATGTCTGGAGCATACATGATATAGAACATGCTACGCTACGAGTTGCACCGGATTCCACTTACAAGATATATGATGCTTTATTTGGATTGGAAGAAGGTGTCATTACACCACAGGATTCTTTTATTGCATGGAATGGAGAAAACTATCCGTTTGAAGCATGGAACGCTGATCAGACCTTGCAGTCTGCTATGGCTTCATCTGTGAACTGGTACTTCCAATCAGTGGACGAACAACTTGGTACTGCTTCCGTTTACGATTATATCAAGAAAATCGGATATGGAAATGAAAACATGAGCGGCGATTTTTCCACCTATTGGATGGAATCTTCCTTGAAAATTTCCCCGGTAGAACAGGTCAAACTTTTAACTAAGCTGCAAAATAACAGTTTAAGCTTTGCCCATGAAAACATCAATGCAGTAAAAGATTCCATCTGCCTTTCTTCTTCCGATGCCGGAACATTCTACGGAAAGACCGGAACCGGACGTGTGGATGGCCAGGATGTGAACGGATGGTTTATCGGTTATATCGAAACTGCAGATAATACATACTTTTTTGCTACCAACATTGGTGCAGACAGCGATGCTACCGGAGGCAACGCAACTGAAATAACCATGTCTATCTTGTCTGACATGAATATCTGGAAATAAAGAATCGGGTAAAGGTCAATCTCTGACTTTTACCCGATTTTTCTTAATTCGCTATCTGAACAAGCCCTTTGTATTCCCATGTCGCTCCATAATCAGTTGACTGAAATACAATCCCATCTTTCTCCGCTGCATCTGTGGTAACCGTTATCGTCAATGTGTCGTCCTCTTTTTCAGGCATATTCAGGTAATCAAAATCCTCCACCGTAAATCCGCAATCGATAGCGATTTGTGGTAATTCTGAAACAAGATCCATTGGAAGTTTCATTTCTTCAAAGGTCCTTCCGCCATCGCGAGTGACATATAAGCGGGAATAGGACTGGGATGCGCCTGTAATTCCTGCAACCCCAAAGTTCTCATCATAAAATATTAAACCTTCTGCAACTCCCAATTGTCCACTGAACGGATCATCATTTATGCATTCCCAAGTAGAACCACCATCCATTGTCTTTTCCATTACATAAAATCTGCTTCCGGCAGCTGCATCCGTTATCACCAAACGCCATCCATTATTTTCATCTAAAAAGAAATACATAGTTCCATCACTTTGATCCACAGTCCAACTTTCTGTATCTTTAGCATCCTCCACCTGCTGCATCGTATTCTCCTGCTTCAATTCTTGTTGACTGACGTACTCAGGCTCCATAATATATCGAACAGGTGTGACACTATTTAAATCAGGAATATGCAAAGATACCTCAAACCCAACGATTTCTCCACCGCTTCTAAGCTGAGTAAAATTGCCGGTTCCTGTTTCAGTTCCATCACCATCTGCATCTCCCGAAATATATTGTAAGCCTTCCTCTGAACTAAAAGATCTTCGCCCCATATAGAGTATTTCATAAATCTGCTGCTCTTCAAATGTTTCAGCCCACGCCTCTACCTGACTCGTCCAGTCTGAATTGTTCAAAATTTCAATCATTGGAGACAAACGCATATCGTCACTATATTCTCCATTCACATTACCATCTATCCAAACAGTCATATCATTACTGCTGTCTGCGTCATAATCAATAAGATACGTTTTTTTCTCTCCAGCCTCATTTTTTCCATATATGAATGCATAAATCCTTTGAATCGTTCCGTTTTCATCAAATGACACCTGATATTTATTTGCAATATAGAGTTCTTCCGGCAGTTGCAATGCTTCATCCAAATCCATCAGAATCCCTTCTACACCATCCTCAAAAAGATTATTATGCTCCAGTTCTACTTCTTTTTTACGCATCCACTCATCAAGTTTCCAAGACAGTGCCCCGTGATACGGAACTGCAGAATAAACGATACGTCCACCAAAGAATAAAGTTGCTGCTATAAGGAGTATCATTTCCGTATAGAAAAGTTTCTTATTTCCATTATCTCCTGAATTAACTTCTTGATTATGCCTTTTCGAAATCAGCCAGAGAACCACTGTGCCAACCAATCCTATTATACCTAACGCCAACATCGGTATATGCCTTCTCAAGCCACCATATTGACATAGATGCCAGAATTGATACAACATAAATATATATAGTATTAAACTTACTTTTCCCGTGATTTTATAAATATATTTCATGTAAGTCTCCTTTCTTCATATCTGTAAAAATACCATAAAACACCAGTATTATCAAATCATTCTTTAATACGGTATTGGTAATCTGGTATATGCATAATTCCATCATCAAGGATTTCATTCCCCAAATATTGAAAGCTACCATCATCAGCAAACTTTACTGTAAGTTCATGGGTTATGACCGCATCATCACAAATGACCATATCACACACCGCATCCACCGTTAATGTCACTGTTCCATCCTCATTTTCTTTGATATCAATAACCTCCGGCAACGAAGTTCCAAAAAAAGTTGGTGCATAGTTAAGGCAGCCTAGTCGTACCCATACATAAGTCTGATTTTTTTCATCAAATACCGCATATTCCTGAATTTGCTCTGCTGTTACCGGAAGATATTCCATGATCAAACTCTCAAATTCTTCTTTTGGTATTCCATTTGGATAATCCTCGGCATCAAACGCTTTCTGATGTTTCATGGCATACAGATATTCATATATTCCATTATAGTCCAGTTTTTCCATATGGTCGGTATCCCAATTCGAGCATAAAAGATTATTTCCCTGATACCCCAGACCTTGTACGCATCGTTCTGACATTTCCCGTTGTTCCTTAGATAATGGCTTTATTCTTACCAGACAGCTTCCGTCAACAATCTCTGTAACCTCCGGCGGTTTCGGAACACATAATTCATAACAAAACCATCCTTTATCCGTATATTTCCACTCCTTTATCCTTGCATAAGAAATATAGGACAATCCATATGTATCATTGGTGTTCCATGTAGCACACGCACTTATTAAATACATATCCTTTCCATCAAAAATAAATTTATCTCTGCCAATGCCACCATCTGACTGCAACTCGTAAAGCACTATAAAACCAGCTTTCTCTTCCTGACAGTTTTTAAGAAAATCTTCGACTTTTTTATAATTTTCCATTGCTGCATATGCTTTCATCGTTATAACCGGATACCCTTTTTCTTTTATCCGATCCTGCATTTTATAGATTGTCTTATCATCCAGAACCGTATTAACTGCCTCCCCTTTATCTGCCTGAGTATAAATATCAGAAATAAGCTCCAGAATCATTTTACACTCATCCTCTGCTTCTTTTCTTTCCGGCTCATCTATTGGAAGGTCATAACCTTTTTCCCACTGTTCTGCAACATCTTCTTTTGCATTCTCGTTTTCTTTCGTAGAATCAACATCTCTACTATCCATCAACTGACTATCTGATGTCATATCTTTCCTTATGCATCCACATAACAGGCAACTGATCAGTACAATGAACCAAATACTCTTTTTCATAAATATTGTCCTTTCCATTCAGTCACATTTCCCATATCTCCTCTGCTGATGATGTTCTCGCATTCTTTTCATAAAAAATTCCTGTACTTACAATCATCACCAATAGAATCACAAAAATGATTCCAAACTTTTTTATAAACCATTTCATATCTTCCATCACTGTCC
>ERZ894226.1047-NODE-1047-length-12549-cov-8.138466_pt1 | contig 12549 bp, 9 predicted proteins | sample MGYA00380294_ERZ894226 | MGnify/ENA primary metagenome ERZ894226 (study PRJEB32331, sample SAMN06328434) | human gut metagenome | biome: human gut microbiome; feature: stool | host: Homo sapiens | collected 2014-10-29 ... | reverse complement strand
CGAGCGCTCGCCATGCACAGCTGCGAGATGGCCTCGAGCGTGTGGAGCCACCCGATAAGCGCCGGCTCGCTCACGGTGAGTTCTGCCGCCGTCACACCGTCCCTTAAAACACTATTGGCCCAGTAGTGTGGGGCCTCCATATCAAACCCGGGCATGCTCTGTTGCAGGTAGTCGGCCGTGGTCGCCTCGAGCTTCATCAGGTCGCCCAGGCAGGCATCGACGGGTGTGTCCGCCAAAATGATAGCGAGTAACTGGGCATCGAGGACATGCGCATCGACGCGAACAATCTTGAGCAGCTCGTCGCGCATATCGTCGAACAGGCGATTGCGCGTCTGCTCGAACTCCTCGTCGCTGCCCATGTCCTCGATGCGATGGAGCTCGTCGAGCAGGTGGCGATGAACGCCGGCATAGGACAGCAGCGCCTGGGCATGCTCGGACTGCGCATACTTTTGGGGATTCGCGCTCATGTCGTTGTGGACAAGCTCGCGTGCTGTATCGGTGAGCTCGGGGTGCGACGCCAGATAGGCGCGCTCCAGGTAGGCGGGGATGTAGACGCTCGGATCCATTAGAGGTCTCCTCCCTTAAACGGCAAGCCCTGCTCGGCCGCGTGCAGGATGCGCTTGTCGATCTGGGAACGCACGATATCGTTGGTGGCGACCCAGGCGGCAAAGCTGGCGTTGTCGGGGGCGCCCAAGCCCTCCTGCAGCACCGGCGTCGCCTCGGACAGCGCAAGGACAAGCTCATCGGTAGAGCCCGGACCTACGTTGACGCGGGCATAGACGCCATCGGGAAACTCGGTTTGGAAGTAAAGTGCCTCGGCCGCATGCGGGCACGAGCGCGCAAGGATACGCAGGTAGTGCTCGGCGCCTTCGTAGTCCAACTCGCGCCAGGCAGCGCTCATCAGCGCAATGAGCGTCCACGGGTCCAAGTCGCGCTCCGCATCCTTGGGGCGGCGGCGCAGCGGCGTGTTGGCAAGATAGGGTGCGGAGTGGGCAGAGCGAAAGCGCTTGAGCTCCTCGGCGGGGTATTCGAGCTTTGCCATGGCGAGCATCGCAGTGTGGCGGACGCCAGCGGGATCGTTGGGGGCAAAGTCGAGGCTGCGGTTTGCGGCTTCGAGCGACATGCGATAGCGGCCGCTAATGAGGGCGCCCGACGCCAAGGCGGCAAGCCAGCGCAGGTAGGGGCGGCGGGTCAGGTCGCCTGCGGCCTCACGCTCGTAGGGGTCCTGTGCCGAGGCAATCTTGAGCGCCAGATCGTGCTCCACCTCGTCGCACTTGGACACCAGATACTGCACGTATTCCTCGTTGGATTCGGCGGCGAGGGCGGTCAGCATGCGCTGAGCGTCCCAGTTGGTGGGGTCGAGCGCGGCTGCCTCGCGGAGCATGTTCTCGGCAGCTGCCTCTTCCTGCTCTGCCTGGGTATCGTCAGGGATAAAGGGAATGCGGTAGTCGACAGCCTCGACCACCTTGGCAATGAGATGCCCGGCGCGGTCGCGGTCGTGCACGATGAGCGGCGCGGGGTTGCGGGTGAATTGTTCCATCAGACGCTCTACGGCGGGGCCGTCGGTGAGTGGAATATTGTCGCGGCGCAAGGCCTCAAGAACGAGGCGATGGCAATCCTCTTGAATGGGATCGAATGCCATGGGGCCTCCTTTGCTGCGGTTAGGGTTCAAATGTCTCTATATACGGTTCTAGTTTACCCGCATGTGGCGCGCCGGTGGCGCCACGCTCCGACATGCACCTTTGCACCACGAAGACGGATGTCGCACAAATGTCGGCACCCTGGACGACCGAGTGGTATCACGGTGCCGCAAACGGTCGATTTTTGGCGGCGAACGGGGCGCATTTTGGAGGGGCACAGTCCTGCCCGGGATATGTGGTCAACCTTGATAAAACGTTTGCCCAGCTTGGGAGTATGAATGCCCCACAAGGGCCTTCAGGGATAGAAAAAACGTTTCATCATTGTCGGCTTTAGGTGAATAACTGACCAACCAGAACGGTAGAATAGTGTTTGTCTGAGCGTTGAGACGTTTAGACATCGCGCATTGTCATCGCCGGCAACGCGCAAAACGGTCCTAACGGAGCCAATCGGGTGCTCCGTTATATACGCAAGTCTAAGAGGGGCTTGTTTAGGAGGCACAGTATGGGACGTTTTACCAATCCTCGCGATCTGTACTTTGGTGAGGGCGCTCGCCACGAGGTGAAGAACCTCAAGGGCAAGAAGGCCATCATCGTTTCTGGCGGCAGCTCTATGCGCCGCGGCGGGTTCCTGCAGGACGTCGAGAACGACCTTAAGGAAGGCGGTTTCGAGGTCAAGCTGTTCGAGGGCGTCGAGTCCGACCCGTCCATCGAGACGGTCATGAAGGGCGCCGAGGCCATGCGCGAGTTCGAGCCCGACTGGATTATCGCCATCGGTGGCGGCTCGCCCATCGATGCCGCTAAGGCCATGTGGGTCTTCTACGAGTATCCCGAGGAGTCCTTCGATAACATCATCCAGCCGTTCAGCTTCCCCGAGCTGCGTCAGAAGGCTCATTTCTGCGCCATCTCCTCTACCTCCGGCACCGCTACCGAGGTCACCGCGTTCTCCGTCATTACCGACTACGCCAAGGGCATCAAGTACCCGCTGGCCGACTTCAACATCACCCCTGATGTCGCCATCGTCGACCCCGAGCTCACCTACACCATGCCCGCCAAGCTGTGCGCTCACACCGGCATGGATGCTCTGACCCACTGCATGGAGGCCTACGTTTCCACCTGCGCCTCTATGTTCACCGACGCCAACGCTCTGCACGGCATCCGCGAGATCGTCGAGTGGCTGCCCAAGTCCTATGCTGGCGACCATGAGGCCCGTCAGCACATGCACGAGGCTCAGTGCATCGCCGGTATCGCCTTCTCCTCGGGCCTGCTCGGCATCGTTCACTCCATGGCTCACAAGACCGGTGCAGCCTTTGAGAACGGCCACATCATCCACGGTGCTGCTAACGCTATGTACCTGGGCAAGGTCATCCAGTGGAACTCCAAGGATCCCCGTGCTGCCGAGCGTTACGCTTACGTGGCCAAGGAGATCCTGCACCTTCCCGGCGAGACCAACGAGGAGCTCATCGCTGCGCTCGTCCAGAAGATCCGCGACCTCAACGACCAGCTCAACATTCCGCAGTCCATCAAGGATTACGCGAATGGTGGCGTGAAGGTCGACGCCGAGAACCCGCAGATGGTTTCCGAGGAGGAGTTCCTCGCCAAGCTCCCCGAGATCGCCGCGAACGCCGAGCAGGACGCCTGCACGCCCGAGAACCCGCGTGAGACCAAGGCTGCCGACTTCGAGAAGATTCTCAAGGCCTGCTACTACGACACCGACATCGATTTCTAATCGACTCTTGTTATCGTAACGAGGGGCTCCGCACGTATCTGTACGGAGCCCCTTTCTTTTTTCTTTTAGAGAATGGGATAGTTATGGCTGCAATTTTCAATAGCCCCAGCAAGTACATCCAGGGTCCGGACGAGCTCGCCAAGCTCGGCTCCTATGTCGAGCCGCTCGGCGCTAAGGCCCTCGTCATCGTGACGCCTTCGGGCAAGAAGCGCGTCGGTGCCAAGATCGAGGGCGGTTTTGCCGAGGCTAAGGCCGAGCTGCTGTTTGAGGACTTTAACGGCGAGTGCTCCAAGGGCGAGGTCGATCGCCTGGTTGCGCTCGCTCGCGACAACGGTTGCGACATCATCGTCGGCGTCGGTGGCGGCAAGATCCTCGACACCGCGAAGGCCGTCGCCTATTACCTGGAGTCCCCGGTTATCATTTGCCCCACCATTGCTTCGACCGATGCCCCGTGTTCGGCACTTTCGGTGCTCTACACCGACGATGGCCAGTTCGATAAATATCTCTTCCTTAAGGCAAACCCCAACATTGTCCTGATGGATACGACGGTTATCGCGGCGAGCCCGGTGCGCCTGACGGTTTCCGGTATGGGCGATGCGCTCGCAACCTACTTTGAGGCCCAGGCGACGCATGATGCCGACGGTGGCACCTGCGCTGGCGGCAAGGGCGGCATGGCCGGTCTGGCGCTCGCCAAGCTTTGCTACGAGACGCTTATGGCCGATGGCGTCAAGGCCAAGGTCGCGCTGGAGAAGGGTGCGCTCACGCCTGCAGTCGAGCATATCATCGAGGCCAATACGCTGCTTTCGGGCATTGGCTTTGAGAGCTCGGGCCTTGCTGCTGCTCATGCCATCCACAATGGCCTGACGATGCTGCCCGAGTGCCACGGCATGTATCACGGCGAGAAGGTCGCCTTTGGCACCATCGTTCAGCTGGTACTCGAGGATGCTCCGACTGAGAAACTCGAGGAAGTCTTGGGCTTCTGCATTGAGCTGGGCCTGCCGGTCACGATGAAGGAACTTGGCGTTGCCGAGCTTACGCGCGAACAGGCCATGATTGTTGCCGAGGCCGCCTGCGCGCCCGATGACACCATGTGCAATATGCCGTTTGGGGTGACGCCCGAGATGGTCGCAAACGCCATCCTGGGTGCCGACGCGCTGGGACACTACTATCTCATGGATGAGTAAATCAAGCTAAGGAAGGGGCAAAGCCAGCAGACGGCTTTGCCCCTTTTTGCTATGGTGCAAACTAACCTAACCCCATCGCACCAAGTTGGTGCAAAGGGGTCAGGTTACTTTGCACCAATCGTTGTTTGATGAAGGGCGGATTCTCGTATGGCGCTTCCTATGGTTTACGGCGGTCCCGGCCGGTATGTTCAGGGGCCGGGCGAACTTTCGCGTCAGGGCAGGTATTTGTCATGGTTGGGCTGCGCTGCCTATGTCTTGTTTGACCAGGGCACCGAGGATCGGCTGTGCAGGCAGATCGTCGATGGATTTCTGGATGAAGATCTAAGCGAGCCGTTCTTTAAGATTTACAACGGTCCGTGTACGGAAGATGCCGTTGTCGAAATGGCCAAGGAAGCCCGGGCCGAGTATTGCGACATGGTGGTGGGCATTGGCGGCGGCAAGATGCTCGATATCGCCAAGGCAGTAGCGTTTTATGCCGAGTTGCCGTTGTGCGTATGCCCCACGGCGGCTTCGATGGACGGTCCGTGCAGCGCGATTTCGGTGCTGTATCACGAGGATGGGTCGTTCGACCGCTACCTGATGCTCGAGAAGAATCCAGACCTGGTCGTGGTCGATACCAACGTGGTCGCGGCGGCCCCACTGCGTATGACGGTCGCTGGTATGGGCGACGCACTGGCAACGTACTTCGAGGCGCGTTCATGCGCCGCGGCGAGAGGTGCGAACGAACACGGTGGCGCGCCGGGACACTTGGCCTTGGTTACGGCTCGTGCCTGCTATGACACGCTCATGGAGTGCGGCGTCGCTGCCAAGCGCGATCTCAAAAAGGGCCGTATATCGCCGGCGGTTGAGCGCCTGATCGAGTGCAATATTCTGCTCTCGGGCGTCGGCTTTGAGAGCGGCGGCTTGGCGTTGGCGCATGCCATCGCCAACGGCCTGACGATTTTGCCCGAGTGCAAGGCTATGCACGGCGAGGCCGTAGCGTTTGGTCTGGTGGTCCAGCTTCGTCTGGAGCGTGCGCCCGAGCTTGAACAGGTGCTCGAGTTTTGTCAGCGCGTTGGTCTGCCGACGACGCTCGAGGAGCTGGGCCTTGGCGAGATTTCCGATGCCGACCTGATGAGCGTTGCGGATGCGGCCTTTAGAAACGAACGCAATATGGCCAACGAGCAGGCCAAGGTGACCAAGCAAAAGCTCGTCGAGCTCATGCGCGAGGCATAGTTTGGCGCTTGATCGACCTTGTGCAATCGGGGCGGCGATAGGCCATAGGCTATTTGCCGCAAAGGTGCTCCGCGTGTAATTTGCCCGAGGCACGGGCCGATAGCGTATCATTATCTCTTGCTTGTTTGCACTGCTCAGGGAGGGGCCGCGCATGGCGCAGGAACACGATCTGTTTGATGACATCATCGAAATCAGCAAGGGCTTGGATTTTTTTAAAGACCCGCTTGGCGGTGTGACCGACGCGCTCGATCCGTCGGCTCCGCAGTGGAATCCTGCTGACTACAAGGAGCGCCCGCGCGGTAACACCATACCGTGCCTGGCTTGCAAGAACGAGAAGAGCGGCTGTACCGCGTGCATGGACGTGTGCCCGGTGAATGCCATTGAGATCGAGGAAGATGCTATCGAGATTCTCGACAGTTGCCGTAAGTGCGGTCTGTGCGCCGCTGCTTGCCCGACGGAGGCGATCATCTCTCCGCGCCTTGCACCCAAAAACGTCTACGACGACATTGTCTCGGCGGCTACGAGCCACGAGACCGCCTACGTTACCTGCACGCGTGCCCTTAAGCGCATGCCGCGCGAGAACGAGGTTGTTGTCGCCTGTGTGGGCGATATTACGGCCGAGACCTGGTTCTCGGTGCTGGCCGATTATCCCAACGTGAGCGTGTACCTGCCGCTGGGCGTGTGCGATAAGTGCCGTAACACCGGTGGCGAGGACATCCTGGGCGAGGCCATTGCTACCGCCGAGGAGTGGGCCGGTACGGGCATGGGTCTGGAGGTCGATCCCAAGAGCCTCAAGTGCCATAAGCGCCGCGAGTACGAGCGCAAGGAGTACATGGAAAAGTTCGCCCGCACCACGGGCCTTACCGTGACAAAGCTCAATCCGGCAACGGCGGCACTGGCCTCGGTGACGCAGAAGCTCAAAGCCCATCGCCATCAGATCACGCAGCTCGAGCGTACGCTCAACACCATGTGCGGCACCACGACGACCAAACGTCGCCGTTCGCTCACGCACGGGCGGCAGCTGGTGCTCTCGACGCTGCAAAACCACCCCGAGCTTGCCCAGAACATGCAGGTGAGCACGCCTGAGTGTGATTTTGACAAGTGCACGTCGTGTGGCGAGTGTGTCAATGTATGTCCCACGTTCGCCTGCGATTTGGTGGGAAGCGGCCGCTTTGCGTTGGAGTCCACGTATTGTTTGGGCTGCGGTGCCTGCGTCAAGGTGTGCCCCGAGCATGCGCTCAAGTTAGTTAAGCATGACGCGTCCAATCTGGTCGTCGTCGATCCCGAAGCCGAGGAAAAGGCCGCCCAGAAGGCGAAGGCTCACGAAGAAGCCCAGAAGGTCAAGGCCGAGGCAAAGGCCAAGCTCGATAAGATGCTCGATCAGGTGGAAAAGCTCGCAGGCTAGTCAGCGACCCCTATCTCTGCTTCATTTGCGCCGCCGTGGCGTCCGGGTTCGCCTGGATGCTGCGGCGGCGCTATACTTATGCAGTTTGAAGTACCTGTATCAAAAGGAGCTGTCGTGTCCCTTTCCATCGGTATCGTGGGCCTGCCCAACGTGGGCAAGTCGACGCTGTTCACCGCGCTTACCAAAAAGACCGGCCTTGCCGCCAACTACCCGTTCGCCACGATCGACCCCAACGTGGGTATCGTCGATGTGCCCGATAGCCGCCTGCAAAAGCTCGCCGACATCGTCAACCCGGGTCGCATTGTGCCGGCTACGGTCGAGTTCGTCGACATCGCAGGTCTGGTGAAGGGCGCTAACGAGGGCGAGGGCCTGGGCAACCAGTTCCTGGCCAACATCCGCGAGACCGACGCCATCTGCGAGGTCGTGCGTTACTTTAAGGACCCCAACGTCATGCGCGAGGTGGGCCGCACCGGCGAGTTCGTCGATCCCGCCGGCGATGCCGACACCATCATGACCGAGCTCATCCTGGCCGACATGGGCACGCTCGAGAAGCAGCTGCCCAAGCTCGAGAAGGAGGCCAAGCGCGACAAGGAGCTCATGCCCAAGTTTGAGGTCGCCAAGCGTCTGCTTGCCTGGCTCAACGAGGGCAAGCGCGCCGCATCCATGGAGATGACTGACGAGGAGCGCGCCGCCGCCAAGGGCCTGTTCCTGCTCACCATGAAGCCCATCCTGTATGTGGCCAACGTAGACGAGGACATGCTCAACGAGGACCTGGCGCCCATCGATGGCGTCAAGCCACTGCCGATCTGCGCCAAGATCGAGGCCGAGCTTTCCGAGCTCGATCCCGAGGACGCTGCCGACTACCTGGAGAGCCTGGGCCTGGAGCAGCCCGGCCTGGACGTGCTCGCGCAGGCCGCCTACAAGCTGCTTGGCCTGCAGTCGTTCTTTACGGCTGGTGAGATGGAGGTCAAGGCCTGGACGGTTCGTCAGGGCGCAACCGCTCCGCAGGCCGCCGGCGTCATCCACACCGACTTTGAGCGCGGCTTTATTAAGGCCGAGGTCATTGGCTACGACGATTACATCGAGCTCGGTGGCGAGCAGGGCGCCAAGGCCGCCGGCAAGCTGCGTATCGAGGGCAAAGAGTATGTCATGGCCGATGGCGACGTCGTGCACTTCCGCTTTAACGTGTAAGGACGACGCATATGTTTAAATATGGCAAAAAAGCCGGCTATATGGGTATTGTGCTGCTCGTGCTTGCGGTGATTCCGCTGGTGGTCGCAGCGTGTGTTATCCCCAACATTGGTCCCGAGGTGGCAACGAAGTTTAACGCGGCCGGTGAGGTGACGCGCTGGGGCAAGAGCTACGAGCTGCTGGCACTGCCGGTGCTCAACCTGCTGCTGAGCGTGGCGACGTACTTTACGGCAGGACGTCAGGCTAAAAACAATGATGACTCCGCCGCCATGGCGCGCATCGTGTGCGAGCGCTACCTGCGAAACGGCTGCATCACGGGTGTGTTCCTCAACGTAATCAACGTCTACTTTATGTACTCGGCTATTACCGGAACAGGCTTTGGCTTTGGTTTCTAGCTTGTCCTTTTAGGCAACGAGCCTGCACGCATATTCAATGGCTGCTGCGAGGCCGCCGCTCGATCGTGGTTTAAAGACCATATCGGCGGCGGCCTCGTTTTCGTATCCGGAGCCGCGGAGGGCGAGTGCGATACCGGCTTCTAAAAGGAGCGGCAGGCCGCGTTGGCTGGTTGCGATTACGGCAGCCTGATTGAGCGAGCAGCTGTGCGCTTGGCATTGGATGGCAAGTTCGCCTTGCGCCGGGCAAGGGACCAGAACGGCGGCGACGCGACTTGATAGTAATGCAAATGCTGTGCGCTCATCGGGCGAAAGGCATTCGGCTTCAACGACGACGAGCTTGGGCGGTGCGCTGTTTGTGCGAAGCGTGGCTCGGTACATGCGGACCGAAGAACCCGACATAGAAAACTCCTGTGTATTCGGCAAAACGTAAACTATAGTTTACGTTTTTGTTCAGCTCCATTTCAAACTCGGCTGCATGGACGAACGTGCGAAACAGATTCTTGGCAGGCGGGTCGAAGAGACACGCAGGGACCTTGGTATCTCCAAGGTTGATTTTTGTGTGGCGACAGGAATCAGCCGACCCTACCTCGACCGAATCGAAGATGGGACGGCAAATTTCACGCTCAAGGTTCTATTTAAGATCGCGCCCGCACTCGGCATGACGGTGTCAGAGCTTCTCGAGGGGATCGAATAGGGCGTTCCCCCGCTGTATTTGACGCTCTTTGGGCGGGTCCCCCTGGTTGCGATGTGCAAAATCGCGAGTATTCAGCACCAGTTCGGCCGTAGATGGTAGCTCGAGCGGCTGGCTTTGCCTTTTTGACAGTAGATAATCCACACTCTAAATAAAAATGAGGAATAAATATTTACTAGACGGCCCCTTCGTCCTAAAAGTTCGTCTAATAATCGGCCGATTCTATGCCTCCGGAGGAGAAATTGCAGAATACTCCGATTTTTGCACGGCCCGAGGGGGACCACCTGTCGTTTAAGGCTGCGATAAGTGGAGCTGCCTTAGGGATTACGCCATCGGGATGCGGTCGTGGTTGACTTGGCTGTAGAACAGGCGCTGAATCTCGGCCGCATCACGTGACTGGCCGAGTGCCCACATGGTTTTGGCCACGAGCGTCTCGGTGGTCATGTCGTCGCCGCGCAAAATGCCCGGATGATCGGCGTAGGCACGGCCGACCTCATAAACACCCAGGTCAAGGCCCTCTTCGGGGACCTGCGTGGTCATAACGACAGTGCGACCCGAATCGACCCAGCGGAAAATTGCCTCTTGGAACGACTCGCCCGACTCACCAAACTCGGGGATACCGCCAATGCCAAAGGTCTCCAGAATCACAGCGTCGTAGCTATCGGCAAGAGCGTCCAGGATACCCGGGTTCACGCCGGGTGTCAGCTTAAGGACAAATACGCGCGGGTCGATGCTGTCGTAGAAACGAACCGGGTTCTCGTCCTGGTGAGTGCCGTGGAGTCCGTTGCGAACGATGCGGTCGTTGCGGATATAGGCAATGGGCGGATAGTTGACGCTAATGAACGCGTTAAAGCTCATGGTGCGCTGCTTGCGGGCACGCGTGCCGGCAATGGCGACGCCGCCAAACACGATCGAGACGTCGTGCGAGTGTTCGTCGAGCGCATAGAGCAGGCTCTGGTACAGGTTGAGCTTGGCGTCGGTAAAGGGATTGCCCATGGGCTTTTGCGAGCCGGTGAGTACGATAGGCTTGGGGCTGTCCTGAATCAGATAGGAAAGCGCCGCCGCGGTGTAGCTCATGGTGTCGGTGCCGTGCAGAATCACGAAACCGTCGTGGTCGGCATAACCCTCGACGATGACGTCGCGGATACGCATCCAGTCACTGGGGCGCATATTGGTGCTGTCGATGTTCATGGGCTGCACGACGTCGAGCTCGCAGAGGCCCGAGATCTCGGGGACGCTCTGGGCAAGCTCCTCACCGGTCAGGGCGGGGGAGAGGCCGTTGCCGTCCTCGGTCGATGCGATGGTGCCGCCCGTGGCGATGAGAAGGATGCGCTTCATGCTGGTATTCCTATCGTATTTGCCGCCGCAGAGGCGGAGTCGTTCGGCAGTATTGTGGCACAGGGCGACGAATGTTCAAACGTATTACATCATCTGTAACGTTTGGTAACACTTCAATTACCGTCAAATAGGGGCCCAGGTCGTGCGTTTGCCGTGCGCTGATGGCTGCGAGGGACGAGAAACCCCATATAACGTGTACACTATGAAAGCTATTTTCGTTTATTCGCGCGGGTGGGCACCGGCTCCCCGCCAACAAGAGGGGGAAACCATGGATCAAAAGGCTTCCGCAAAGGTCCTCGTACTCGACTTTGGTGCGCAGTACGGTCAGCTCATTGCCCGTCGCGTCCGCGACCTCAACGTGTATTCCGAGATCGTTCCCTGCGACATCTCGGCCGATGAGATTCGCGAGATGAACGCCTCTGCGCTCATCCTTTCCGGCGGCCCGGCTTCTGTGTACGCCGAGGACGCTCCGTCCATCGATCCCGCCATCTTTGACCTGGGCCTTCCCGTCCTGGGCTTTTGCTACGGCCATCAGATCACGGCCGTGACGCTCGGCGGCAAGGTCGGTCACTCCGAGGTGGGCGAGTACGGCCGCGCCACTATTACGCGCACTGCCGGCGCCAAGCTCTTTAACTCCACGCCCATGGAGCAGACCGTGTGGATGAGCCACCGCGACGCCGTGTCCGAGGTGCCCGAGGGCTTTACCGTTACCGCCAGCACCGACGTGTGCCCGGTTGCTGCCATGGAGTGCGTTGAGCGCAAGATTTTCACCACGCAGTTCCACCCCGAGGTCAAGCACTCCGAGTACGGTCAGCAGCTGCTGAGCAACTTCTTGTTTGAGATCTGCGGCCTGGAGCCCAACTGGAGCATGGACAACCTGGTCGAGACCATGACGGCCGAGTTCCGCGAGAAGGTCGGCGACGACCGCGTGATTCTGGCCCTGTCCGGCGGCGTCGACTCCTCCGTCGTGGCTGCGCTGGGCGCCCGCGCCGTGGGCAAGCAGATGACCTGCGTGTTCATCAACCACGGCCTGCTGCGCAAGGGCGAGCCCGAGCAGGTGGAGGAGGTCTTCACCAAGCAGTTTGACGTCGACTTTATTCACGTTCACGCCGAGGACCGTTATGCCGAGCTTCTGGCCGGCGTGACCGAGCCCGAGGAGAAGCGCCGTATCATCGGTACGCAGTTCTGGAAAGAGTTCTTCGCCGTGGCGCAGCAGCTCGAGACCGATGGCAAGCCGGTCAAGTACCTGGCTCAGGGCACCATCTACCCCGACATCATCGAGTCCGGCGCTCGCAAGACTGGCGGCAAGACGGCCACCATCAAGAGCCATCACAACCTGATCCCGTTCCCCGAGGGCGTGCACTTCGACCTCATTGAACCGCTCGACCACTTCTTTAAGGACGAGGTCCGCGCGCTTGGTCTGGCGCTCGGACTGCCGGGTCACATCGTGTTCCGCCAGCCTTTCCCGGGTCCGGGTCTGGCCATCCGCATCATCGGCGCGGTCGACAAGGAGAAGCTCGAGATCCTCAAGAACGCCGACGCTATCGTGCGCGAGGAGCTCGACGCCTACAACCAGCGCCTGTTTGAGCAGACCGGTGAGCGCAACTCCGAGCACAGCTGCTGGCAGTACTTTGCGGTCCTGCCCGACATCAAGTCCGTCGGCGTTATGGGTGACGAGCGCACCTACCAGCGCCCGATCATCCTGCGTGCCGTCGAGTCCAGCGATGCGATGACCGCCGACTGGGCCAAGCTGCCCTACGACGT
>ERZ894226.1039-NODE-1039-length-12600-cov-5.263930_pt1 | contig 12600 bp, 8 predicted proteins | sample MGYA00380294_ERZ894226 | MGnify/ENA primary metagenome ERZ894226 (study PRJEB32331, sample SAMN06328434) | human gut metagenome | biome: human gut microbiome; feature: stool | host: Homo sapiens | collected 2014-10-29 ... | reverse complement strand
TCATTTCGACGCCAGATACTAGTGTGGAAATTTCCTCCCAACTCATAACTAATTAGTTTCGTTTTTTGACTAACAGATGTCATCTTGAAGCTGTCAAAGTTATTGAGAAGTGGTTGTTGATTAGCAATGACTTCTTCACGAGTGTGATGATGACCATTTTCATCGATTAAGTAGAAGTCAGGTGCCAAGAGATTTTCATAGTCAGGAATTTTTGACAGAATAATCTTCTCATTGCGAGAGAGTTTGTGAAGGACATTACCATAAATTTCGTCTTCGGGAATAGCAGCGGGCTCTACATGGACATCAGTGTCATAGACAGAGAAACGCTTGCTGAGGACCTCCTCGATTTGTTCGGTAATGGCATGACTCTCGTAAACAGAGAGGTCAGGATTCATCTCAACCACAATATCAAGATAGACGTTGCTACCATAAGAACGGCCACGTTGCTTCTTAACTTTAGTGACTTTTGGAATCTCAAGAATGGCTTTTTCATAGGCCTTGAGGTTTCTCTCGTCGAAACCGTCTGACAAACTAAAGGTTGCTTCCATGAAGATATCATAGGCTGTCTTTAGGATGAAGAAGGTAATGATAATGGCAGTAATATAGTCGATAATCGTCAGGTTGAAGGATGCTGCAACGATAGCGATTGAGGTACCAATAGAAGTTACAGCATCGGAGAGATTGTCCTTGGCAGCAGCAATCAAAGCACTAGATTTTAGCTTTTTAGCAAGTCTTTTATTGTAAAAGTAAACGCCACACATGACGATAGCAGATAGGATACCAACAGTGGCACCAAGTGGATCAACCACAGTTTCCTCTCTTAGAAAAATCTTTCGGACTGTTTGAATGAGGACCTGGAAACCTACTACGAACATGATAAAGGAAGTGACTAGGCTTGATAAGTCTTCAATCTTCCAATGACCAAACCTATGATCTGCATCAGCTGGTTGACTAGCTAGGTGCAATCCAATGAGTAGGGCCACGTTCCCTAAAATATCTGACAAGTTATTGAAACCATCGGCAATCAAAGAGCTAGAGTTTAAAAAGTGTCCAGCTAGAAGTTTTGCAATGGTAAGAAGAAGGTAGGCAGCGATGCTGACAATGGGACCTCGTCTGGCTGCTCTTAAATTTTCATACGTAGTCATAGGGTTACCTTTTCTGTTAAAATACAAGTTTAAATTATAGCATAAAACTATAACGAGTTAAAGGTTGTAAGCCCTTTAAACTTGTGGAGTAATGTATTTTTAAAACTTGATAGGAAATGCTTCGTAATCATGGTGCTTTTTCAGTATTTTCCGAATATTCCCTACAAATTATGGTATAATTTAGGGTGTAAAACAGTCTAAAAAGAGGTTTTTATGGAACATTCGACATGGCACAAGCTTCTGAAAGAGGAACTGCCAGATCATTATTTTTCAAAGATAAATCAGTTTATGGATCAGGTTTATAGTCAGGGAACGGTTTATCCGCCACGTGACAAGGTTTTTAATGCCTTGTTGGAGACCCCATTTGAAGAAGTGCGGGTGGTAATTCTTGGTCAGGACCCTTATCATGGGCCTCATCAAGCACAGGGACTATCCTTCTCAGTACCTGATAGCCTTCCTGCTCCCCCGTCTTTGAAAAATATTCTCAAGGAGTTAGAGGAAGATTTGGGTCCTAGACCCTTTCATGATTTAACGTCATGGGCTGAGCAAGGGGTGCTTTTGCTTAATGCCTGTCTGACAGTTCCAGCTGGTCAAGCAAATGGGCACGCCGGTCAGGTTTGGGAACCATTTACAGATGCTGTGATTAAGGTTCTCAATCAAAAGGATACTCCTGTTGTCTTTATACTTTGGGGTGGCTATGCTCGTAAGAAGAAAGCTCTGGTTACCAATCCAAAGCATGCCATTATTGAGAGTGCCCATCCGAGTCCCTTGTCGGTCTATCGTGGTTTTTTTGGCAGCAAGCCTTTTTCAAAAGCCAATGCCTACCTTGTATCTCAAGGCCAATCCCCAATTGATTGGTTGAAGTAAAATAGAAAGTTGGAAGATTATGTTACTGATTAAAAATGGTCGTGTTGTAGACCCTAAGTCTGGTTTGGATACGCAAGCTGATGTTCTTGTTGATGGTAAAAAAGTCGTTAAGATTGCCGAAAACATCGAAGCTGGAGATGCTCAAGTCATCGATGCGACTGGTCTTGTGGTTGCTCCTGGCTTGGTGGATATCCATGTTCACTTCCGTGAGCCAGGTCAAACTCATAAGGAAGACATTCATACTGGAGCCTTGGCAGCAGCTGCTGGTGGTTTTACAACAGTTGTAATGATGGCTAACACTAATCCAACGATTTCAGATAAGGAAACCTTGGAGGAGGTCTTGACTTCAGCAGCTAAGGAAAATATCCATGTTAAGTCTGTTGCGACTATTACTAAGAATTTTGATGGTGAAAACCTCACTGATTTCAAGGGTTTGCTTGAAGCCGGTGCTGTCGGATTCTCAGATGATGGTATTCCATTGACCAATGCTGGTATTGTCAAAAAAGCCATGGAGCTAGCTAAGGAGAATAATACCTTCATCAGCCTTCACGAGGAGGATCCTGATCTTAATGGCATTCTCGGTTTCAATGAAAATATTGCTAAAAAAGAATTCCATATTTGTGGGGCAACTGGTGTAGCCGAGTACAGTATGATTGCGCGTGATGTCATGATTGCTTATGATACCCAAGCCCATGTTCATATTCAACACTTGTCAAAAGCTGAATCTGTAAAAGTGGTTGAATTTGCTCAAAAACTTGGAGCACAAGTTACAGCCGAAGTGGCACCACAACATTTCTCTAAGACAGAAGACCTCTTGCTCTCAAAAGGTGCTAATGCCAAGATGAACCCACCCCTTCGTTTGGAATCTGACCGTCAGGCCGTTATCGAAGGATTGAAATCTGGAGTCATCTCAGTCATTGCCACAGACCACGCGCCACACCATGCCGATGAAAAGAATGTCGCTGATGTGACTAAAGCACCATCAGGAATGACTGGTCTTGAAACATCTCTATCTCTTGGATTGACCTACTTGGTTGAAGCGGGTCACTTAAGCTTGACGGAACTCTTGAAAGTAATGACTAGCAACCCATCTGATCTTTATGGCTTCGATGCCGGTTACTTGGCTGAAAATGGACCAGCTGACCTTGTAATCTTTGCGGACAAGGAAAAACGTCAGGTCACAGCAGACTTTAAGTCTAAAGCAGCCAATTCACCATTTGTAGGCGAAGAACTTACGGGCAGTGTTAAATACACTATCTGTGACGGTGAGATTGTTTATCAAGCCTAAATAAGGGATCAGAGCAGGGCACATCGAGACACTTGGTGTTGCACCTGCTTTTTTAGTCCTTGAAGGAGCAAAATGATGAAAAAGATACTGAAAGGTTTTGTTAAATATGTTACTTTAACTGTTCTGTTAGTCTGTTTTCTGCCATGGTCTTTGCAGCACGTTAAAGCTGATGAGGTAGAGTATAGCCTGCCTTCCTATGTTGGTCACCTTTCAATTCATGATGATGGTAATGCGACCTTTACTCAGGAAGTGACTTATGATTTTGATAGTGACTATAAAGGTCAGTATGTAACCTTGGGGAAAATTGGTGGTTATTCTATCATGGATGACCCCAAGGTTTCAGCAACTGTAAATGGGAAAGAAAAAACAGATATTACAGTTGAAAAAACAGACTCCTATGAAGGTGTTAAACTCAAAGTTTATAATTCAGGTTCAGATGGTGATAGGGTTGTCCTCAAAGTTACTTGGCAGATCCAACACCTATTGAATCTATATTCAGATATTGCAGTTTTAAATTGGTTTCCTATCTCTGATTGGGATAAAGGATTTGGACAGGTTGATTTCACAGTTGATGGTCTGGATGCAAGTCAAGGAGAGCTTTACGCTCACGCTGGCTATTTTGGAAAAGATCCACAGGTTAGGCGTACTTCTACAGGTTATCAGGTTCATGTAGACAATTTACCATCATCAGGTAAATTGGAATTACATGCCTACTGGCCAATGACCAGTGCTTTACGGGAAAATAATCAGGCTTATTTATTACATAAGACAAATGAGGCAGAGTTTTTTAAAAAAGAAAGAGATATCAAAAAGTCTAAAGAAAACTACCGACGCATTTTTTATGTCATTTTGCCACTTGTAATTTTAAGCTTTGTTCTTATTGGTATTTTCTGTTACCTTATTGTTCTTTATAGCACTAGAACGCCTTCTTTCCCTCGAGCTGCACGTCTTTATGAAGCCCCTCAAGATTTAGCGCCTTTGGTCCTAGCCAAGAATGTTTATAATCAGTCCTTCGACAAAACAGGTCTAAAAGAAGAAACGGGTCCTTTGAAGTTCAAATATATGGTGCAAGCTACCATCCTTGATTTGATTGATAGAGGTCATCTCACCTATAGACAAGAAGGTGATAGTAATATTCTGACACGTATTGAAAAGGAAGGTCTCTCTTCATTTGAAGTGTCTTTCTTGGATATGTTGTTTGATGGTCGCATGGAAATTAGAGATACGGAAATGTTCTCGCGCTATTATCTTGATAAAGATGCTCTAGAAAAACAATTTAAGAGTGCTAGAACAAGCTATGAGCGTGAAGCAATACGTTCCCAAGGAAAACGTGTCAAATATCAATTCACTAATGACGGCTATCAAGTAGCAAAAGGCGTAGAAAAAGAGGAATTTGCGCTTGGACTTCCTAAAATTTATAGAGATTTTAGTCCGAAAGAAAAGACATTTAACATATTGGGAGTAGCAGCTTTGGTACTTTCAATGTTGCTTTGTATTCTTTCAACCTTGTTCTTATTTGCTGCTTTTGGATCAGGACTTGGTTTTTACTATATTCTTGGTCTTCTACCTATAGCAGGACTTACCATTTTATTCTGGTACTTAGTGAAAAGACGTCGTCAGAGATGTCTTGATGCAACTCAAATTTCAACCTATTACCAGTGGCATAGCTTTAAAAATATGATTAAGAGTATTCCTAGTTTTAAAGAATCCGAACTAGAATCTGTCATCCTTTGGAATCGTATCTTGGTTTATGCGACACTCTATGGACAGGCGAAAAAAGTTAGTGATGTCCTAAAGCGTTACAACATCCACCTCAGCAATCCATCTCTAGATGAGTTTACTTATTCAGCAGCACCGTTTATCATGATGAATAATGTCAATTATCTAGAATCTTATGTTTCTGCCTCAGATAGCGTAAGTAGCTTCTCTATCAATTCGAACAGTGGTAGTGGCGGCTTTGGAGGCGGTGGCTTCTCTGGTGGTGGCGGAGGCGGCGGAGGCGGTGCCTTCTAAGCCTACTAGTCGGAGTTTACTATTTGTAGAGACACTCAGTCTATATGATTTTGGGTGTCTTTTTGTTTGTCGAGGAATTACCTTCGTTCAAAAATGCTAGGAAGTTTTACTGTGAAGAGATAAAAAGCAACAAAAAAAGAGCCGGTGGCTCTTTTTCAATATCATCTTAATAACCAGGTTCAAAGATTTCAATAATTTGAGTCAGATAACCTGCATGTAAACCGATGCGATAGTCAACATTTGGCAAACTCTTTACTATATCATTCAGTTCTTTATCTTTGCTAACCTTATCAGCCAAAACTGGTAATTCAACAACAAGGAGTTGTGAGTGATCTAGTTGAAGGTAACTACTATTGACCTTGACATCAGGACGAAGTAGTTTAAATATCGCTCTATCCGAAGCTTGGAGCAGTTGATATAAATCGAGGTCAGATAAAGGAATCTCACCAAACTGAGGACTAATATTAATGGAAATATCGACATGTGACGCTCTCATTTCCAAAATACGATTTGAAAGAAAACTAGCTATTATTGGATTGCTAAGCCTATCCAAGTTTTCTTGAGTCTCTGGATTACCAATGCTAGTATTGTCTGTTTTATAAATCTCAAGTAGACTAGTAGCTTTGGCAGTATCTTCATTTTCCAAGGCAAGAGAAACCTCCTTGAGATTTTTCTTGAATAAGTCGAAGGACGTTTGCTTTTGCATAATAATCTGGATAAAGGCTTTGCTATAGTTAGTCATAGTACCCAACAATTTATGACGTTCTTTGTTCAGCCTATCAATAGATTGTTGGTGGATAGCCTGGTTCCAATTGTAAAAATCCCATAGAAGTAGGGCAATATAGAGAACTAAAATCACAGAACTATTAGAACTAACCTTAAAAACCATTTCAAATAAATTTTTAGGGTCATTAGCTGTTGGAAGGATACTGTTAAGACCATGGATAACAGTAAAGAAGACATAATAGACAGCTAGGAAGGCAGTGCTTCGTAACCAGTTACGTCTAGCCCAAGCTTCGTCAAGACTACTCATCTGATTTAGGTCTACGGCGAAGATTTTAAGCATTAGGTAAATGATTAATGGTGCTAAGATGTAGGTCAAGATATGTAAGTTAGTGTTGAGGGTAATATCACCTTTGATATGTAAGACGTGAGGGAGAATGACAATTGAAAGTAGTCGTGTAGCCATATCAAAAAGGATAGTTGGATAAAAAGCGTAAAGCAATCGATGATAGAAAGAACGCTCTTTGACAAGGGCCAAATCAGCAACAAGGAAGAAAAGTGGATCTATAACGATTTTGACTAAGTTAAAGTAAGATGCAGCAGCTACATAGGATAGAAATAAAAGTAAGATGTGTCCTCGTAGTGGCTTAACTTTAGACATGGTCTGGTAGAGGTACCAAATAGAAATGAAACTAACAGCTTGTAAGAGAGGATTGATAATATTAGTAATCATTGTAACCTCCTTTTGTCATGTCAATCTCAATTTGTAAGCGATAGATCCCAGCACGCGTATTTGAAACAACGTTAACGTTTGGATAAGTAGCTAGGATACTATTGACACGTTTTAGTTCAGGATCAGCGAAATCAGATGTAATAGCTGAATCTTCTTTAGTGCTTGAACTTTCAACGACAAAGTGTTGACTATCCTCGTCTTTAAAATAAGCATAGCTAAGGTATTTCTGTTCACTATCTTGTGCTTGGTCAATGACATGATCCAAGATAGTTGATAGGACATATACCCAGTCTAAAGGATAAATAGGATAGACGGTAATAGATTCTGGGACCTCCATACTAACCCAAACATCCAGTTCTTTTGCCTTTAGGAATTTAGCTTCAAAGAGTACCTGTAAATCTGGCAGTTTAATATTTTCTAGTTTGTCTCGATAAAAATGATCAATCTTCTTATCTAGCGGATTCGGTGTCAGCAAGTAGTCAATTAACTCCTGAGCTTCCTCATTTTGTTGAAAACGAATGATATCGTAGAGATTTTCAGCTTCGTCTTTGATGAAGAGCTCTTGGCTAGTCTTTTTCTGGTACCAGGTATTGATGTTCTGACTTGATTTTTGAAGAAGGTGAGAATGTTCCTCTTGGGCTGCTTGTGTTTGAGCATTGAGGTCTTTTCTATAGAGATTAACCTGCTTAGATAGAATCAGAGCCGTAATGATAAGAAAGGCAATGGTAAAGTGAATGTCTGTTGAAACGAGTTCAGAAGCAAAGTAAATAAAGGCTAAGCTACAAAGAGCGACAGACGTTGACCTGTACCATGGTCTTGCTTTATCAATTTGCATCATTCGAGAGTAGTCCACCTGAAGAAGGGCACTTTGTGCAAACCAAAGTAAAAAAGCAAGAAAGAGAATAAAGGGACCAGCAAAATAGTAATCCAAGACTGCAGGGAAAAAAATTGGAATAATCAGGAAAATGACCAATCTTACCGTTAAGGCAAAGGTGAAAGGTATGAAGAAAGTCTCCAAAATGGTATGTCTTAGATTTTTGTAGGATTTGGCAGCTAGAAAGAGTACAAGTGCAATAAAACCGGATTTTGGATAAAACATGCCAAAATAACTAGAGGCAAAAATTGCTATACCAGCTAAAATAATAATCCAGTACCTAAGCGGCCTTTGCGTGGTCACCTTGAAGATAATAATTTGTAAAATAAAAGCTATACATGCCGTAAGCCCGTGAATTATGACATCATTCAATATCAAATATTCTCCTATTCGGGTAAAATCTATATAATCATATCATTATACCATATCGCAAACAAAAAGAGCATACGAATTGTCTATAAGTGATAAGGATGTAAGGCTTTTCATTTTTCAAGCATATTTCTTGCTCATTAAGTTTTTTTAACCTATCCTAGATGTATAGAAAAATTTCGATAGAGGAGATCGATATGGTAAAACTTTCTAAAGAGACACATCTTGAGATGTTCACTAAAATGGAACGTATTCGTGAATTTGATTCACGTATTAATAAATTGGTTCGTCGTGGTTTTGTTCAAGGAATGACTCACTTTTCAGTTGGTGAGGAAGCAGCCAACGTTGGGGCTGTTCAACACTTGAGCTATGACGATATCTTCTTTTCAAATCACCGTGGCCATGGACAATCTATCGCCCAAGACATGGATTTGAATAAAATGATGGCAGAACTTGCCGGTAAGGCTACTGGTGTTTCTAAGGGCCGTGGTGGTTCTATGCACTTGGCTGACTTTGAAAAAGGTAACTATGGAACTAACGGTATTGTTGGTGGTGGTTACGCTCTTGCCGTAGGTGCAGCCCTCACTCAACAGTACAAAGAAACAGGAAACATTGTTGTGGCCTTCTCAGGAGATGGTGCAACTAATGAAGGCTCATTCCATGAGTCAGTCAATATGGCAGCTACTTGGAAATTGCCGGTTATCTTCTTTATCATCAATAACCGTTATGGTATCTCAATGGATATTCATAAAGCTACAAACACACCTCACCTTTATACACGTGCGGAAGCTTATGGTATTCCTGGTTTCTACTGTGAAGATGGTAACGATGTTTTGGCTGTATATGAAACAATGGGCAAGGCTGTTGAGCATGTCCGTGGTGGTAATGGACCAGCTATCGTTGAGGTAGAGTCTTACCGTTGGTTCGGTCATTCAACTGCCGATGCAGGTGTTTACCGTACTAAGGAAGAAGTTGACGAGTGGAAGAACAATAACGACCCAATCATTAAATACCGTGACTTTCTCGTTTCTGAAAATATCGCAAGCGCTGAAGAGTTAGATGCTATCCAAAGCCAAGTTAAGGCAGAAGTTGATGCAGCTTATGAGTTCGCCCAAAATAGCCCAGATCCAGAACTTTCAGTTGCCTTTGAAGATGTATGGGTAGACTAAAGAGAAAGGTTGAGGAATACAAGTATGAGTGAAACAAAATTGATGGCCTTGCGTGAGGCAGTAAACCTTGCTATGAGCGAGGAGATGCGTAAAGACGAAAACATCTTCCTTATGGGTGAAGATGTTGGTATCTATGGTGGTGACTTCGGTACATCAGTTGGTATGTTGGCAGAGTTTGGTGAAAAACGTGTTAAAGATACGCCAATTTCAGAAGCGGCTATCGCTGGTGCAGCTGTTGGGTCTGCTATCACAGGTCTTCGCCCAATCGTTGACTTGACTTTCATGGACTTCATCACGATTGCCCTTGACGCTATCGTTAATAATGGCGCAAAAAATAACTACATGTTTGGTGGTGGTTTGAAGACTCCTGTAACCTTCCGTGTAGCTTCTGGTTCAGGGATTGGTTCTGCGGCACAGCACTCACAATCTCTTGAGTCATGGTTGACTCACATTCCAGGGATTAAAGTCGTTGCTCCAGGTAATGCTAACGACGCTAAAGGTCTTTTGAAATCTGCTATTCAGGACAATAACATTGTTATCTTCATGGAACCAAAAGCACTTTACGGTAAGAAAGAGGAAGTAACACAAGATCCTGATTTCTACATTCCACTTGGAAAAGGTGAAATCAAGCGTGAAGGAACTGACCTTACTATTGTCACATATGGTCGTATGTTGGAACGTGTTCTTAAGGCTGCTGAAGAGGTGGCTGAACAAGGTATCAATGTTGAGGTTGTTGACCCACGTACGCTTATCCCACTTGATAAGGAATTGATTTTCGAGTCAGTTAAGAAGACTGGTAAACTGATGTTGGTCAATGATGCATATAAGACTGGTGGATTCATCGGTGAGATTGCTGCTATGGTTACTGAAAGTGAAGCATTTGATTACCTTGACCACCCAATTGTACGTTTGGCAAGTGAAGATGTGCCTGTACCTTATGCGCGTGTCTTGGAACAAGCGGTTCTTCCAGATGTTGAAAAGATTAAGGCTGCTATTGTCAAGATGGCCAATAAAGGAAACTAACTTTCTAGCGACGGTTAAGTGATATTTCTCGCTAGTAAAATGTGTTTCTTGTTTTAACTGTGGGAGTATCGGAAATTATAATTTAAAGTAGAAAGGAGAGGGCGTTAAAGCGTTTGAGTCGATTTGAACTCGAACGAAATGCTTCGGAATTTAGATAGTTTTACTGGTGTGCAAGCACACTAACGTAAAACTCCTAAAATTCTGTCGCATTTTAGCGTTCTTAGTATCATAAAATATGGCTTTTGAGATTATTATGCCAAAGCTTGGTGTGGACATGCAGGAAGGCGAAATCATCGAGTGGAAGAAACAAGAGGGTGATGTGGTTAATGAGGGAGATATCCTTCTTGAAATCATGTCAGATAAAACGAACATGGAACTTGAAGCAGAAGATTCTGGTGTTCTTTTGAAGATTACCCGTCAGGCTGGTGAAACTGTACCAGTTACTGAGGTTATTGGTTATATTGGAGCAGAAGGTGAAGTTGTGGCTGATAACGCAGCTAGCGTACCTGTTGCAGAAGCAACTGCTCAGTTGGAATCAGCTGGTCTTGAAGTTCCTAAAGCTCCTGCCCAAGCTGCTCCAGCAGCTGCTGCAGAAAAAGCACCGCTTGCTGACAATGAGTACGATATTATCGTTGTTGGTGGTGGTCCTGCTGGTTACTATTCTGCCATTCGTGGTGCACAACTTGGTGGTAAGGTTGCCATCGTTGAAAAATCTGAATTTGGTGGAACATGTTTGAATAAAGGATGTATCCCAACTAAGACCTATCTTAAAAATGCAGAAATCCTTGATGGACTTAAGATTGCTGCAGGTCGTGGTATTAACCTAGCGTCAACAAACTACACTATCGATATGGATAAGACAGTTGACTTTAAGAACTCTGTTGTTAAGACTCTTACTGGTGGTGTTCAAGGTCTTTTGAAGGCTAACAAGGTCACTATTTTTAACGGTCTTGGTCAAGTTAATCCAGATAAGACAGTTACTATTGGTTCAGAAACAATCAAGGGACGTAATATCATCCTTGCGACTGGATCAAAAGTATCTCGTATCAATATTCCTGGTATTGAGTCACAACTTGTGATGACATCAGATGATATCCTTGATTTGCGTGAAATGCCTAAATCACTTGCTGTTATGGGTGGTGGTGTCGTTGGTATCGAGCTTGGTCTTGTTTATGCCTCATACGGTGTAGAAGTGACTGTTGTTGAGATGGCTGACCGCATTATTCCTGCTATGGATAAAGAAGTGTCACTTGAACTTCAAAAAATCCTTGCTAAGAAGGGTATGAAGATCATGACTTCTGTTGGTGTTTCTGAAATTGTTGAAGCCAACAACCAATTGACCCTTAAACTTAATAATGGTGAAGAGATTGTAGCTGATCGCGCCCTTCTTTCAATCGGTCGTGTTCCTCAGTTGGATGGTCTTGAAAATCTTAACCTTGAATTAGACCGTGGTCGTATCAAAGTGAATGCTTATCAAGAAACATCAATCCCTGGTATCTATGCACCGGGTGATGTAAACGGAACTAAGATGCTTGCTCACGCTGCTTACCGTATGGGTGAAGTTGCAGCTGAAAATGCTATGCATGGTAACGTTCGTAAGGCTCACCTTGACTACACACCAGCTGCTGTATACACACACCCAGAAGTCGCAATGTGTGGTCTTACTGAAGAAGATGCACGCGCTAAATATGGTGATGTCCTCATTGGTAAATCAAGCTTTGCTGGTAATGGACGTGCTATTGCTTCAAACGAAGCTCAAGGTTTTGTTAAAGTCGTTGCAGATGCGAAGTACCATGAAATCCTTGGTGTTCATATTATCGGTCCAGCCGCAGCTGAATTGATTAACGAAGCGTCAACAATTATGGAAAATGAATTGACTGTAGATGAACTCTTGCAATCTATCCACGGTCACCCAACCTTCTCTGAAAACATGTATGAAGCCTTTGCTGACGTACTTGGAGAAGCTATCCATAACCCACCAAAACGTAAATAAAGCTGATAAAATTCTCGGACGGAAGTTCGGGGATTTTTCTTTTGTTTTTAAATCTACTATAAATAATAAACGTTCCATCTTAAATAAATGATTGACAATATATTTTTAATAAGATAGAGTAAACACATAAATGGAGGTAATACAATGGAAAATAAAGTATATTATGGTGAGTACTCATTAGACTATTGGATTGAATTGATACTAAGTAAGAATATCATTTTACCAGATTATCAAAGGAATTTTGTTTGGGATGAAGAAAAGCGTGAAAAATTGATTGAATCTTTATCTGAAAAAAAGTTTGTTCCACCTGTTATCATAGGCTCTTTCAAGCAAGACGGTGAGAGTTTAAATCTACTTATTGATGGACAGCAGAGATTAACAAGTATCTTATTATCGGTAATTG
>ERZ894226.1032-NODE-1032-length-12684-cov-6.566474_pt1 | contig 12684 bp, 10 predicted proteins | sample MGYA00380294_ERZ894226 | MGnify/ENA primary metagenome ERZ894226 (study PRJEB32331, sample SAMN06328434) | human gut metagenome | biome: human gut microbiome; feature: stool | host: Homo sapiens | collected 2014-10-29 ... | reverse complement strand
ATCGTGTGACGCTCCACGAGCGCACGAATGTGACGCAGTTACCCGAGCTCGGCTACGGCGGTGCTATCGATCTGGCCGTGTGCGATGTGTCGTTTACGAGTATCGCGAATATCATCGACGCCGTGCTGGCGTGCCTGGCTCCTACGGGTGCATTCTGCACGCTCGTAAAGCCGCAGTTTGAGGCTCCGGCGGCGCTGGTGGGCGAGGGCGGCATTGTGACCGATCCCGCCGTGCACCGCGATACACTCGTTGCGGCAGTTGAACTCTTTGCCTCCAAGGGGCTGTTCCCGGTCGATGTGTGCGTGTCGCCCATTCATGGTGCCAAGGGAAACGTTGAGTTTTTCCTGTACGGCACGAGATTTGCCCCCAGTGAACGTACCGACGATGAGCTGCAATCCCAGGTATCGGTTTTGAGCGAGAAAGCTGCAACGCTATGAAGGTCTTTCTGGTTCCCAATTACTACAAGCAAGAGGCGGTCGAGAGCGGCCTGATGCTCGAGCTTTGGCTGACGCGCCAGGGCTATGAGGTCGTATGGGCTGCCGACCAGCGATCGAAGATTCAAAGCACGCCTGATATTGACGGCTCCGATCTGGTCATTACGCTCGGCGGTGACGGTACGTTGCTGCGCGCTGCCCGCATCCTCAACCATCGCGAGATTCCCATCCTCGGTCTTTCCTACGGCCATCTGGGCTTTTTAACTGCTGCGAGCCCCGAGGAGCGCGACATTCTGCAGGTCGTGAGCGACGCCCTTTCCGGCGAGCTGCACGTGAGCCGTCGCGCCACCATCGCCGCGGATATCGTGTCCGTGCGCGAAGACGGCACGAAGGATGTCGTGCGCACCTTCGCCCTCAACGACATGGCGCTTACCCGCGGTCCGCTGTCCGATATGGTCGAGTTCGACATCACGGTGTCGGGCCACCATATCGACCGACTGCGTGGCGACGGCGTGGTCGTGTCCACGGCGACTGGTTCTACGGGGTATGCGCTCAGTGCGGGTGGCCCCATCGTGAGCCCCGACTATACGGGCATGGTCTGCGTACCCATTGCGCCGCACACCATTCAGGCCCGTGCCTTCCTGACTTCGCCGAGTGATGTCGTCGAGATCTTTATGTCTGATGACCGTCCGAGCGTTCCGGCGATCGCTATCGATGGACAGTTTATTACCTGCGATGGCACCGTTGAGAGCGTGGCTGTGCGCCGCGGGCCCGGAGATGTGCTGCTTCTCGATTACGGCCCCGAGAGCTTCTATAACTCGGTGAGCCGCGTGTTCTATGGAGTGCGTCATGATCGATGAGCTGCAGGTTTCTAACATTGCACTCATTCGTGAGGCGACGCTGGTGCCGAGTGCCGGCTTGACTGTCCTGACCGGCGAGACCGGCGCCGGCAAGACCGCGCTGCTTTCCGCCCTTAAGCTTATTTTGGGCGAGCGTGCGGATTCGTCTACGGTGCGCGAGGGCGAGGCGCTGGCGAGCGTCGAGGCACGCCTGTTTGACGGCCCGCACGACACGGAGGGCTTCACGGTACAGCGCAGCCTTTCTGCCGAGGGCCGCAGCCGCGTGAAGATTGACGGCTGCATCGCCAGCGTGCGCGAGCTCTCGGAGCGCGTCGGCGTGATGATGGATCTGTGCGGTCAGCATGAGCACCAGCGCTTGCTCGATCCGGCGCATCACGTTGCGATGGTCGATGCCTGGGCAGGGCGCCCGGCACTCGAGGCACTCGAGCACTACCGTGCTTGCTTTAAAGCCTCGCGCGCGGCTGCCAAGGAGGTCCGTCGCGTCGAGGAGGCCTCGCGTGCGCAGGGGAGTCGTGTCGAGGAGGCGCGCTTCGCCCTGGAGCGCATTGCCGAGGTCGACCCCAGGCCGGGTGAGTATGAGGAACTCGAACAACTGCTGCCGCGCTCCGAACATGCCGAGGTACTGGTTGCCACGGCTAATGATGCCCATGCATCGCTTGCTGCCGAAGGTGGAGCGCTCGATGCCGTGAACAGCGCCGTGGCAGAGCTTTCCCGAATGGCTACCGTCGATCGCAAACTGGGCGATATTGCCGATGCGCTTTCGGATGCCTGTATCTCCCTTGAGGATTGCGCGAACGAGCTTCGTGCCTATCGTGATGGCGTCGCCTTCGACCCGCGCGTGCTCGCTCGCATGCGTGAGCGGTATTCCGACCTCAAGGGCCTGTTGCGTCAGTGGGGTCCCACCATGGACGATGTTTTCGCCATGCGCGAACGCTCGCAAGAGTTGCTGTCTCTGGTCGATGATGGCGATGAACAGATCAAAAAGGCGCGTGAGGCACTCGGGAGCGCCGAGCGCGAGTTGTTTGCCGCCGCCAAGGCACTTAAGCGCGCGCGGAATACCGCAGCCCCGCGCTTTTGCCACGAGGTCGGCCGTCAGATGGCGCGCCTGGAGATGGGTGGCGCCGAGCTCGTCTGGGAGTCGCGCGATCTTCCGCGTGCTGAGTGGACGCCCGTTGGTCCTTCGAGCTACGAGCTGCTATACCGCAGCGGTGCCGGTTTGACGCCGCGCCCCCTGCGTCGAATTGCGTCGGGCGGCGAGCTCAGCCGCGTCATGCTGGCAAGCAAGGTTGTCCTCGGTAACGCGGACGGTGTCGATACGCTCGTGTTCGATGAGGTCGATGCAGGTGTCGGCGGCTCTACCGCACGTGCCCTCGCGAGCGTGCTGGCAGATCTCGCCGCTACGCATCAGGTGATTGTCGTAACCCACTTGGCGCAGGTCGCCGTCATGGCTGACAAGCATTATGTTGTCAGCAAGGAACCGGGCGATGTTCCCCAGACGCATTTGGACGAGGTAACCGGTGAAGCGCGTATCGCCGAGATTGCCCGCATGTTGAGCGGCGATCAATCCGAGGCAAGCTTGGCCCACGCAAAGCAGATGCTCGAAGAAGCTCGAGGTTAGATCGTATCTGCGGTGTTGGTGGGACAAAATAGACTGAAATTTTTGTCCCACTACGCGTTTTACTCAACGACCTTGTCCGGCTGGATGAGCTCCTCGTAGTAGCTGATATGTTCGCGAGCGTCTTCAATCTCGGGCAGCAGGAAGTTGTAGATGACTTCGATGATCATCGTGGCGCTGATCTTAGAGAACGCAAAGTCGCCTGTCGTCAGCAGCGCTTCGTGGTTGACGGTATTAAAAGTGTAGTCTGCCAGACGCGCGAGCGGGGATTTGCTGTCGCTGCTGATGACGACTACGGTTGCGCCGCAGTTGCGAGCCGCTTTTGCCATGCGATTCAGTCGGCGCGATTTGCCGGAGTTTGAGATTAGCACGATGACGTCACCCGGGCGTAACGTGAGCGCAAAGCCGATTGATGTCTCGCTAATGGTGCTCGCCATGCAGCGCAGGCCCAGCTGCGAAAACTTAAACGTCGCATCGAGCGCGACCGCGTTCGTATTGCCCACAGCTGCAAACTCAATAACCCCTGCATGCTTAAGGGCGTGCACAACAGCCGCCAGCGTATCGTGGTCGATTCCGTCGATGGTCGCATTAAGCTCGCTCACCTTGGCAGCCAGGATGTTTTTGAGGCTCTGCTCCATATTGTCGAGCGAGACCTCGTCAGTCAGGCCCTCGTTGCGCTGGCTTTCCAAATCCCTCGCCAACGAAAACTGAAAGCTGCGGAAGCTGCCAAAGCCAAGCTTGCGGCAGAAGCGCGAAACGGTCGCCTCGGACGTGGCGGCGGCGTGTGAGAGCTGAGCGGCCGTGAGGCGCGGCGCCTCGGACTGGTGCTCCAATATATAGTCGACAATGCGCTGCTCGGACTCGCTGTATCCCTGATGGGTGCTTATGAGGGAAAGTGCGCTCTTGCTACTATCGGTCATGGATGGCTCCTGGTTGGCATGAAAATCTAATTTGATTCGCAATGCCATAGTATACGGGCATTTTCAATTACAAGATACACCTTGCCGATTCAAGCAATGATGATAAACTTTCACCTACCGTTTACGGTTATGAAAGAACCTTTCACCGGAGAATTGCGCCTTGTCTCTTCTCACGCAGACGGTAGGTTGGTATCTTTCAGTTGTGGAAAAGCGCGCTACGAGGCGCGTGTAGGGGAGCGCCCGCGGGCGCAGATCTCAAGAAGGAGGGACACATGGCTAAGTTTGACATCATCGCCGCGACCGGTTGCCCGACCGGCATTGCGCATACCTTCATGGCGAAGGAGGCGCTGGAGAAGGCTGCTGCCGAGCGTGGTCTGACCATTAAGGTCGAGACCCATGGCCAGGTCGGTGTCGAGAACGAGCTCACCAAGAGCGAGATCGCTGGCGCTAAGGCCGTCGTCGTCGCAGCTGACAAGGATGTCCAGGCGGAGCGTTTCGCCGGCAAGCGCATGGTTTCTGTTGGTGTTTCCAAGGCCCTGTCCGTCGAGGCCGCCGGCAAGCTGATTGACCGCGCACTCGTCGCCAAGGGTGACGACGCGGTTGATGCCGATGTCGAGGACGAGGTCGAGGAGAAGGAGTCCATCGGCCACGTCATCTACAAGCACCTCATGAACGGCGTCAGCCACATGCTGGTCTTCGTCGTCGCCGGTGGTGTCCTGACCGCCGTTTCGTTCCTGTGGGGCATCACGTCCTTCGATTCGACGGCGTCTGACTACAACAGCTTTGCCGCTATGCTTAAGATCATCGGCGGTATCGCCATGAACCTCATGGTTCCCGTGCTTTCCGCCTATATCGCCGAGTCCATCGGCAAGCGCCCGGCGCTCGTCCCCGGCTTCGTTGCCGGTATGATCGCCATCCAGGGCCTGCCCGTTAACGCCGAGACCGGCATGATCGACGCCGGCGGCGCCGGCGTGGGCTTCGGCTTCCTGGGCGGCATCGTCGGCGGCTTCCTTGCTGGCTATGTCATCCTGCTGCTCGAGAAGGTCTTCTCCAAGCTGCCCAAGAATCTGGACGGCCTCAAGGCTATCTTCCTGTACCCGCTGTTCTCGACCGCCATCGTCGGCCTGGTCATGCTCGGCATCTCCGGCCCCATGGCTGCCATCAACACCGCCATGATGGACTTCCTCAAGGGTCTGTCCGCCTCTGGCGCCATTGTCCTGGGCCTTGCCATCGGCTGCATGTGCGCCGTTGACATGGGCGGCCCGGTCAACAAGGCTGCTTACGTCACCGGTACCGCTATGCTCACCGAGGCCTTGGCTGCTGGCGTTGGCACCGATACCTACAACTTCGGCACCAACTTCATGGCTGCCGTCTCCGCCGCCTGCATCGTTCCACCGCTGATCACCACCTTCGCCGTCGTCGTTGGCAAGAAGTACTTCAGCCAGGAGGATCATGACGCCGGTATCGTTAACCTCATTCTTGGTTGCACCCACATCACCGAGGGCGCCATTCCGTTCATGACCAAGAACATCTGGCCCGTCATGCCCATCATGATGCTCGGTTCCTCCATCGCCTCGATCCTGACCATCATGTTCAACGTTCACGATCCGGCGCCTCACGGTGGCTTCCTGGTCCTGCCCGTTGTCGAGAACGGTCCGCTGTGGGTCCTCGCGATCCTCATCGGCGCTGTGATCGGTGGCATCCTGTTCGTGGCCTTCAAGAAGTACGACTTCGAGAAGAATCAGAAGGCCGCTCCTGTAGCCAAGCCGGTTGAGGCTTCCAAGGCTGCTGCCGTTGAGGCCCCTAAGGCCGATGCTGCCGACTTCGTGAAGGTCGAGAATGTCTTTGTCGCCGAGGACTTCGCTTCTCGCGACGAGGCTCTGAGCTTTGTCTCCAACCAGGCCGTCAAGGCCGGTGTCGCTAGCGACGCCGATGCTGTGATGAACGCCTTCCTCGCTCGCGAGGCCGAGGGCACCACGGGCATGATGGAGGGCTTCGCCATCCCGCATGCCAAGTCCGACGCCATTACCGAGGCTGCCGTCAACGTCGTCAAGGACGAGTCCGGCGTGACCGGTTGGGACACCATGGACGGCGCTCCCGTCAACGTGGCTATCGCCCTGCTCATCCCCGGTGCTCAGGCTGGCACCACGCACCTCAAGATTCTGTCCAAGGTCGCCGAGGCGCTCATGGACGAGGACTTCCGTGCCACTGTCAAGGGTTCCACCGACGCCGCCGAGATCGCCAAGACGATCAACGCCCGCCTGGTCTAATTCCACGGTACGCGAATAACATCGCCCCCTGTAACAAAGGCGAGGACTCCACTCGGGGCCCCCGCCTTTTTTTCATTCCCTTCTGTAAGGTGCGGTGAAATAGGGACTGTTTAAACGTTTCAACTGCAAAATCAGTCCCTATTTCACCACAACTTCCAGAAGGGCATAGAGGGAACTGCCCATTGAGTCTTTGTCGCGAACATATCCTCAGCCAGAATTCCGTTCCGCCGATATTGCTCTGGACCGACCGAGTTTCCGCAGCTCGCCCGCCGGGCGGGGCGGTTAAGTTTGTCGCGAGTTCTGCACGCAAAGGAAAGCACTTAATGTGCTTTCCGTCTTGCGCAGGACTGTAGAGCAGCAAACTTAACCGCCCCGCCCGGCAGGCGAGCGGACAGCGAACGACATCTGTCCAACAATTCGTGCGAAACACAATGAAAAACCGTTTGATGTGAGTTAATATAAACAACGTCGTGAATCTGACTCCTGCCACATGCATGACAGGGGTTAAACACAAAAAAGGAGTCAACTATGGTTTCTGAGAAGGCTACCCTCGTTAATCCTCAGGGTCTGCACATGCGTCCGGCTGGTCTGTTCGCCTCCACCATGGGCAAGTACGCCTGTGACGTGACGGTCGTCACCCCCGAGAAGGAGGTCAACGGCAAGTCCCCGATGGCACTTATGGCTGCTGGTATCCCCTGCGGCACCGAGGTCGAGGTCAAGTGCGACGGCGCCGACGAGGCCGAGGCTCTGGCTGCTGCCATCGAGCTCATCAAGAGCGGTCTTGGCGAGTAGAACTCAAACGGGTCGCATGTTGAACAACTAAGTTCATATTTGGGGGCGCAGTGACCTGTCTTAAGGTAGCTGCGCTCTTTTGTCATGGATATGGCAAAACGCTTTATCACATGACACGGAGAGAGGAATGGGAATGTATCAGGGAGTCAACGCTTCCGAGGGCATCGGTATCGGCACCGTCATGGTCGCCGTCGATCCCGACTTGACGTTTGAGCCGCACGAGGTTGCTGATTCGGCAGCAGAGAAGGAGCGCTATCAGTCCGCTCTTTCGGTCTTCTGCGAGAAGACCCAGGCTCAGGCCGACCACATGAAGGAGACGGTGGGCGAGGCCGAGGCCGAGATCATGAGCGGACACATTGTCCTGGCTCAGGATCCGGGCATGACCGACGCCATCAACGCCGCCATTGACGGCGGCACCTGCGCCGAGCAGGCGCTCATGGACACCTCGACCATGTTCGAGAACATGTTCCTGTCCATGGACGATGAGATGTTCCGTCTGCGCGCGGCCGACATCGCCGACATCCGCACCGGTATTCTGGCCGAGCTGCTGGGCAAGGAGGTCGTCGACCTTTCCGTCCTGCCCGAGAACACCGTCGTTGTCGTGCACGACCTCACGCCGTCCATGACCGCCACGATCGATAAGGCCCACGTTGCCGGTATCGTCACCGAGACTGGTGGCCGCACGTCGCACTCCGCAATCATTGCGCGCGCCCTCGAGATCCCGGCTGTCCTTTCGGTTTCCAACAGCTGCACCGCACTGCGCAACGGCATGACCGTTGTCGTCGACGGTGGCAAGGGTATCGTCGAGGCCGATCCCGACGAGGAGACGCTCGCTGCCTACACCGCCAAGGCCGAGGCCTTCGCTGCCGAGAAGGCAGCCCTCGAGGCCTTCCGCGGCAAGCCGTCCGTGACTGCCGATGGCATCAAGAAGATCATCGCCTGCAACATCGGTAACCCCGATGACGTGCCCAACGCGCTCGATCACGATGCCGAGGCTATCGGCCTGTTCCGTTCCGAGTTCCTGTTCATGGACTCTGCTGAGCTTCCTTCCGAGGAGGAGCAGTTCAACGCCTACCGTAAGGTCGCCAGCGCGCTCAAGGGCGCTCCGGTCATCATCCGCACGCTCGATGTGGGTGGCGACAAGGAGATTCCGTACCTGCACATGGTCAAGGAAGAGAACCCCTTCATGGGCTTCCGCGCCGTGCGTTACTGCCTGGCCAACCCCGACCAGTACAAGGTCCAGCTCCGCGCCCTGCTGCGCGCCAGCGCCTTCGGTGACGTCAAGATCATGATCCCGCTCGTCACCTGCGTCGAGGAAGTCTTGGCTGTCAAGGAGCTCGTCGAGCAGTGCAAGGCCGAGCTGACCGAAGAGGGTCGCAAGTTCAACGAGAACATCGAGGTTGGCATCATGGTCGAGACGCCTGCCGCCTCGCTGCTCGCTGACCGCTTGGCCGAGGTCGCCGACTTCTTCTCCATCGGCACCAACGACCTGATCGGCTACACCATGTGCGCCGACCGTGGTAACGACACCATCTCCAACCTGTACCAGGTTTACTATCCCGCCGTGCTCCGCTCGCTCAAGAACATCATCGAGAGCGGCGTGAAGGCCGGCATCATGGTCGGTATGTGCGGCGAGGCCGCTGCCGATCCGTTGCTCGAGCCGCTGCTGATCAGCTGGGGCCTGGAGGAGTTCTCGATGAGCGCTCCGTCCATCCTGCGCGCCCGCAAGACCATCAGCCAGTGGACCAAGGCCGAGTGCGACGAGCTCGCCGAGAAGGCGCTCGCCTGCAACACCGCCGCCGAGGTCAAGGCACTGCTCGAGTCCGCAGCTCGCTAATTTGGTATCAGAGGTAACTGCGTGGTTGGAATGGGCCGGCCACGCGGCCCTCACATATACAGGGGGTACTGTAAATGTTCTACACGCTAACCGCTAACCCGGCTGTCGACATGACGGTTTCGAGCTCTCCGCTCGAGCCCGACGAGAACGTCCGCACCGGCTCGGCCAGCTACACGGCTAACGGCAAGGGCCTCGACGTGTCCTTCGCCTTTAAGAAGATGGGCGTCGACACCGTCGCGCTCGGTTTCTTCGCCGGCTTCACGGGCAAGTTCATCGTCGAGGAGGTCATGAACCTGGGTTGCCTCTGCCGCCCGGTCTGGACCGACGGTATCACGCGCATCAACACCTACGTCAACGATGGCCAGCACGAGTACGGCATCCTGAACCCCGGTGCTCCGATCACGCCGCAGCATCAGGAGGAGCTCTACAACATCCTGGACACCGCGGGCGACCTTGAGTGCTTGATCGTCTCCGGCTCCGTGCCTCCCAAAGCTACGCCCGACTTCCTGGCTCAGGTCATGGAGCACGCTCAGGCCCGTGGCGCCGACGTCGTCCTGGACCTGTCCTCCGACAAGCTCAAGGAGCTCGCTCACAAGAAGCCGCTGCTCATTAAGCCGAACCATCACGAGATGAAGGCTATCTTCGGCGTGCCGGTCGACACCGACGACGAGGTCCGCGTTGCCATGAAGATGGCTCACGACGCTGGCGTTCAGAACGTGCTGCTCACCCGCGGTAGCCGCGGCGACGCTTACTTCTCCAACGGCGAGGACATCTGGTACGCCAAGCGTGAGTTCAACATCAAGCTGGTTTCTTCCGTCTGCGCCGGCGACTGCACCCTCGCTGCGTTCCTGCACAAGTGGTACAGGGATCGCGACAACGTCGAGGAGGCCATGAAGCTCGCTATGGCCACCGGCGCCAACGTTGCTGAGTCCGTCGGCATCGGCGACTTTGGTCACGTCGACGAGTACAGCAAGCGCGTTGCCGTTCGCAAGCTCGATCGCAAGTAAGCGAAACACGACAAACTCGTGCGCATACGGCGTCCCGGTTTCGACCGGGGCGCCGTTTTTTGTCCCACTCGAACCTCGGAGCCGCGCTTCACGCGTTCCACACCGTTCACCGAGTTGTTGTAGCCTTTTGCCGAAGCGTGGAATATACTTTCATTAACACGTTGCTTCGTGAAAGGAACATTCATGATTTACACGCTCACTGCAAATCCCGCCATTGACTACAACATCGCCTGCGACGGCCTTACTGCCAATACCGTCACGCGTACCCGCAATGCCGTCTACACGCCCAACGGCAAGGGCCTCAACGTCTCGTTTACGCTTGACCACTATGGTGTCGACACCACGATCCTGGGTTTCTTCGCCGGCTTCTCGGGCGAGTTTATCGTTAAGGGCGCCGAGGCCCTGGGCGTGCCCGTCAAGCCCGTGTGGACCGACGGCATCACGCGCGTCAACGTGTTCCTCAATGCCGGCCCCGACACCGAGTACAACATGGTCAACGCCGGTGCCGCCATCAACGAGGCCAACGAGCAGGAGATGTTTGAGCTTATCGATTCGCTCGATGACATGACCTGCCTGGTTATCAGCGGCTCGCTGCCCCCCAACACCTCCGAGGGCTTTCTGGCAGAGGTCCTGCGTCGCGTGAAGGCGAAGGGCGCCGAGTTCGTGCTCGATATCTCGAGCCATCAGCTGGCCGACCTCATTGCTATGGAGCCGTTGCTCATTAAGCCCAACGACGACGAGCTGCTCGACATCTTTGGCATTAAGGTGAGCGGTGGCGACGACGAGTCCGTCAAGGGCGCCATGGCCGAGCTGCACGCCAAGGGCGCTAAGAATGTACTGCTGACGCTCGGCGGCGACGGCGCGTACTTCTCCAACGGCGAGCACATCTGGTTTGCCAACCGCACCTTCGACGTCAAGCTGCTGTCGACCGTCTGCGCGGGCGACTCCTCGCTGGCCGCCTTCCTTTCCGTGTGGCACGACGCCCCCGAGCGAGTCGAGGATGCCTTGCGTCTTTCGATGGCCACGGGTGCCAACGTGGTCGAGTGCCCCGGCTTGGGCGACTTTGCCAAGGTGGAGGAGTACAAGAAGGGCATTGACATTCGTCAGGTCTGCTAGCTCTGGCATAGCGTTTTGAATACTACGCATCCGTCTTGGGAACAGGACGGATGCGTTTTTGTTTATCGGAGTTGCGTGTGCAGGGGAGGCTGTTTCTTGCTAGACTTCTGGCAGACGCAATCGACAACCAATTTGATAGGCGCAGGAGGCCACAGGTATGTGCAATGTTTCGCTCAACGGTACGCAGCCGACCGATGCCTCCCTGCGAGTACTGCGCGCACTCGAAGCGGCTGGTCTTGAAGCCTGGTACGTGGGCGGTTGGGTACGCGATGCCCTGATGGGATGTCCCAGCCACGATGTGGACATGTGCTGCAGCAGCCTGTGGCAGGAGTCTAAGGTGGCCCTCGAAGCGGCCGGTATCGCGGTCGTGGAGTCGGGCATTAAATTTGGCGGCATTACGGCCATTAGCGATGGCGAGCGCATCGAGGTCACCACCTATCGCCTGGATGGCTTCTATACCGACGGCCGTCATCCCCAGAGTGTGGAGCGTGCGGCTTCGCTTGAGGACGACCTGGCGCGCCGCGACTTTACCGTCAACGCTATGGCCTGGCATCCCGAGCGCGGGCTTGTCGACCGCTACGACGGCCAGGGTGACTTGGAGCGCAAGCTGATTCGCGCTGTCGGCGATCCCAAGCGTCGCTTTAACGAGGACGCCCTGCGCATGCTGCGTGCGGTACGCTTTGCCTGCCGCCTGGACTTTATGATTGAGCCTGAGACTAAGCGCGCGCTTGCCGAGTGCGCGCCGCTGCTCGATGCCGTGGCACGCGAGCGCGTGGGTATCGAACTCGAGGGGATTCTTTCGACCGGCCACGGGGGAGACGCCATGCTGCGCTACCCCGAGCTTATCTGCGCCGCCGTGCCCGAGTTGGCAGCGGGCCGCGGGTTTGATCAACGAAGTGTCTATCATGCGTTTAACGTCTACGAGCATATCGCCCGCGTGCTGACGGTGGCAGGGGAGCTGGCGCTGTGCGACGGCGTCGCGCCCTCGTCGAGCCTTATGTGGGCGGCGTTTTTGCACGATGTGTCCAAGCCCGAGTGCTTTACGGTCGATCACGCCGGCAGCGGACACTTCTACGGTCATCCCGAGCTCGGCGCCAAGAAAGCGCGCGTCATTATGGATCGCCTGGCGCTCTCGCACGACCTGGTGCACGACGTGTGCCTGCTCATCAAATATCACGATAAGCCGCTGCGCCCCGAGCGCTCCTGCCTGCTCAATATGATGCGCGCGCTTTCGGGTGAGGGCGTCGACACGGCCCGCCTGATTGACGAGCTCATGGACCTCAAGCGTGCTGACACGCTTGGCAAGGCCCCATCGTGCTTCTATTATGTCGAGACAATCGAGGAAATGCGCGCGCTGGCGCACGAGCTACTGGAGGCGGGGGAGCCCTATACGCTCAAGATGCTCGCCATCAACGGCGGCGACTTGATCCGTGCAGGCGTTAAACCGGGACCCGAGCTAGGCCAGCTACTCAACGCCGCCCTCGACGCCGTGATCGAAGACAACATTCCCAACGAGCGCGAAGCTCTTTTGGTCTATCTCAACCTGGGGTAGCTAATTTGGGACGGGGCTTTTTTAGCTACCCCAGCTGTCAATCGGACGAATCGATAGTGATTTTGGCAAGGGTAGCTAAAAAAGCCCCGTCCCAAATAAGCTACCCATTTTACCTGCGTGTTCCATAACCTGCCGACAATTTTTCGGCAATTTGGAATTTCTTCTTGCGCTCATGTTTTTTGTCCCGTAATATATGTCCTCGCAGCACGGCAGTGCAGATGTCATGTGGCCCGTTCGTCTAGCGGTTTAGGACGCCGCCCTCTCAAGGCGGAGATCACCAG
>ERZ894226.1030-NODE-1030-length-12696-cov-6.316352_pt1 | contig 12696 bp, 10 predicted proteins | sample MGYA00380294_ERZ894226 | MGnify/ENA primary metagenome ERZ894226 (study PRJEB32331, sample SAMN06328434) | human gut metagenome | biome: human gut microbiome; feature: stool | host: Homo sapiens | collected 2014-10-29 ... | reverse complement strand
ACATTAATATCACTGACATCCGGCAGGTTTTCGATCAGGACCGTCTCATCGGTCATCGTTGCTGCCGTAAGAATTGCAAGCGCCGCGTTTTTTGCTCCCCGATTTCCACTTCGCCCACAAGAGGATTTCCACCTCTGATGACATACTGTTCCATATATTCACCTCAAATTTTCTTTCTCATACTTAACGAGTGTGTTTTATCCAATATCTAACGAATCAAAGTCTTTTTCCTGTTTTTTTACACACTCCAGATACGCTGAAACGCACTGCTCCCCGCAGTTATTTTTCAGTCTCCCCTTATCTTAACTCAAATCTAATACTTTGTAAATCAATTTTAATACATTCTGTGCTATTTCCGTCTTTTTCCATCGTTTCCGGTCAGGAATATTCAGAGAAACATTATATGTAATTTCTAACTATCAGAACATTTCCCTTATTATGATATAATCGTATGTTTTCAAAATTTCCCTGAATATTCCACCAATTCTGTTTTACATGCCGATCTGCTCGCGGAGCGCCAGGATCGTGCCCTGGATATCCCTTCCGCTCTCGTCAACCGTAATTTCGGCATACTGCTCATATAATTTACTTCTCTCATCGTAGAGATCCTTCAGCGTCTGGCCCTCTTTCAGCACGACGCCGCGTCCCTTCAGGTTTCCGAGACGTTTCGCCAGATCCTCATACGACAGCTTCAGGTAAACGATGGTTCCAATTTCTTTAAAATGCTCCATCGCCTCTTTTCCGTAAATGGCACTGCCGCCCGGCGCGATGACGCTTTTATCGGCTTCCAGTGTCGCATTGACTTCATTCTCAATCGCAAGAAAGCCTTCATTTCCTTCATCCGCAATGATCTCGCGCAGAAGACGTTTCTCCCGATGCTGGATCACAAGATCCGTATCAATAAACTCATATCCCAACACCTTTGCAAGAATAACACCAACGCTGCTTTTGCCGGCTCCCGGCATTCCTATTAAGATAATATTCCGTTTATTCAAGATTTATTCCTCCTGCTGTCTCGTAAATTTTTCTCTATCCTATCTCTGCAGATTCGTTCCGCCCTGCTTCATGATCTGCTCGATCTCTGTTTCGCTCGCCACATTGGCATCGTGCTGGATCATCAGCTTTAAGACACTTGCGGAAATCGCAAAGTCGATGGCTTTCTGCGGCTCAAAATCATGAAGCATCGCATGGATCAGTCCCGCGCCAAATGCATCACCGGCTCCGACTGCCTCAAAGCTGTGTACTTTGTGAACCGGGCTCTCATAGAATTTTCCGTCTTTCAGGTAAATTCCCATCCAGTCGCCGTCCTCCACGGTGTAGAGATTGCGCAGCACGCTCGCAACTGCTTTACAGTTCGGGAACTGTTTCTGAATTTCCAGCATGCCCTCTTTGTAAGACTCGATCTGTTCAATGCCGCGCGACATATCTCCATCATACGCCGGAATGCCAAGCGATGATTCAAAGTCCTCATCATTTGCAATGCAGACATCCACGTAAGACATCAGACGGCGCATGACGCGCTGTGCGTCCTTTGCTGACCACATTTTTCCGCGGTAGTTGAGATCACATACCACCTGAATTTTTTTCTCTTTGCAGAGCATAAGAGCGATCTCCAGCGTCTTTTCGATCTCGCAGCTGATGGCCGGCGTGATACCGGAGAAATAAAAGAGATCCACGCCATCGAGCAGTTTTTCCCAGTCAAACTCCTCCGCTTCTGCCATCGCGATCGCGCTGTAGGCGCGGTCATAAACCACGCTCGTCGGTCGGATGTTGGTTCCCTTTTCAAAATAGTAAATACCGACGCGGCCGCCGCCCCGCAGAACACGGGTCGTATCCACACCGAACCGGCGGATTTCATTGATGGCCGCCTGTCCGACCTGGTGCTCCGGCACTTTTGTCACGTAGGAAACATCGTTCCCGAGTGTTGCCAGAGAAACTGCGACGTTCGCCTCCGCGCCGCCGTAACTGGCTTCAAAGGTATCTGCCTGCAGTATTTTCAGATGCTCCGTTGTTTTTAAACGCAGCATCAGTTCTCCGAATGTAAGTATTTTCATGATAAAATCCCCTCCAGAAACATTTTGTTTTTCACCTCAATACCTTTTTATCTTACGCTGTTTTCTCCCCGGACGCAAGAAAAAAAGCGCAAAAAAGCGGCTTCCTGTTTCGATTCAGAAGCCGCTTTTTCTGCGTTTTCTCTTATTCTTTTACTGCTCCCAGTGTAATACCGGTTACGAAGTATTTCTGCAGGAACGGATATACAATCAGCATAGGAACAAGGGCGATAAATACCTTTGCTGCCTCCAGTGATTTGTTAGAGTTCTGTGCTAACTGCTGATACTGCTCTGCAGTCAGGGTTACGCCTACCGGGATCTGAACGGAGATCTGACGGATGTAGGTCTGTAACGGATAGTTCGTCTCTTTGTTCATTAATACCAGGCCCTGGAAATACTCGTTCCAGTAACCAACGGATGTAAACAGGACGATGGTTGCGATAACCGGTTTGGAACACGGAACTACAATCTGCCACAGGATACGCCACGGGCCGGCGCCGTCTACACGGGCTGCCTCCTCGAGGTCTCCCGGGATGCCGCGGAAGAAGTTCATCATCAGGAGTACGTTGAATACCGGAACAGAACCAGCCAGAACCAGTGCTGCCATCGTATCGATCATACCATAATTTTTAACGGTGATGAACCACGGAATGGTACCACCATTGAACAGCATACAGAATACCAGGATCCACATCAGGACATTTCTCGGTTTGTACTCTGTTTTGCTCTTTGCCAGCGGATAGGACATCATAATCAGGACAACCATGGTCCATATGGTTCCAATCACAACTCGCTTGATGGAAATCCAGAAGGAATTCCAGAATGCGGAATCACCCATAATCAGGCTGTAGGATTTTACGTTTGATCCGATCGGGTAAATCGTTACAAGACCACCCTCAGCGGCTGCTTTTGAAGAAATAGATACGCAGAACGTATACCATAACGGATAAAAACAGCTGAATGCCAGGAGAATCAGGATGATAGCATTTATGACTTTAAACGCTTTGCTGCCAAAACTCTTGCTTTCTATCATAATTTCTGCCCTCCTTAGAAAATCTTGTAATCAGCAAACTTGTAAGCACAAACATAAGAAGTAACAACCAGCACGAAGCTGACAACAGATTTAAAGAGACCTGCTGCAGTAGCCAGCGAGAACTGCATGTTTGTAATACCAATACGGTATACGTATGTATCGATGATATCACCAGTTTCAATAACCAGCTGGTTGTACATGTTGAATACCTGGTCGAAACCTGCATTCAGAACGTTGCCCATTGCCAGTGTGGTCAGAAGAACGATGGTCGGAATCAGTCCCGGGATGGTGATGTGCCATACACGTTTCCAGCGGCTTGCGCCGTCGATTGCGGCTGCCTCGTAAAGGCTCGGGCTGATGCCGGTCAGCGCTGCAAGATAAATAACTGCGTTGTAACCGAACTCTTTCCATACATCAGTTCCGATCAGTAACTGACGGAAGATGCTAGGCATGGTCATCGGAAGAACGGTATCCGTTGCACCCATTGCGCTGCGGACCGTGTTGAAAATTCCGTTTGCGCCAAGGATATTGGTGATGATGTTTGCAAGGATAACCCAGGATACGAAGTGCGGCAGATATACGATCGTCTGAACCGTCTTTTTGAACTTCATATTCTTTACCTCATTCAGCAGCAGTGCGAACACCAGCGGAATGATGATATTCAGGATAACCTTTGCGATTGCAATAATCAGAGTATTGACAAGTGCCCGTTTTGCATCCGGGATAACGGTCAGGTATTTAAACCATTTCAAACCTACCCACGGAGAGCCGAACCATCCTTTGCTCGGATTGTAATCCTGGAATGCCATTACAATACCAACCATCGGAACGATAGAAAACATAAACAGCCAGATATAACCCGGCAGAACCATTAACGTATAGTGAAAGGAATTTGACAGCCCGAGATGGCCTTTTTTCTTCTTCACGGCAAGCTCCTCCTTTGATGTCATTTTTTTAAAGTAGTGGGGTACAGGCTTTCCTGTACCCCACCCTCCACATCATACATTTACATTAGTTACTCAGCCAGGTAATCTTTTACCAGCTCAAGGATCTGATCACCACCCTGTACATGCCAGTCGGTGCAGAACTGATCCCACTCGTCAAGGCTCTTCGCACCAGTGATGAACTGAAGGATACTCTTGTCTTCCAGGTCAGAAATCTGGGTCCAGTAGGTATCCATTCCGTCGATGGTGTAGTACAGTTCAGAATAGATCTTGTGATCCGGCTCAAGTGTTGCGTATGGACGATCACCAATCAGCAGTGCATAGAATCTGTTGAACTGTCCGTTGTTGGTATTGACATCCATATCGGTTACTGTCAGATCTCTGGATCCGTCATAGTCCTCAGAGATAACGTCTTTCAGAGTTGCGGCATCGTTTGCCAGGTTCTTATACAGACCGTTGAATTTGCTTCCGCCCTGCTGATAATCATCTGCGCTTGCTTCGCCTTTGATGATTCCCATCAGTGCATCATACTCATACTCGCACTCGTCGGTAGCTGCCATGGTGTTACGCAGCGGATACCAGCCGATTGCTACAGAAGTATCGAAGGTAGACTCATCACGAACGAGTACGTTGTTCATGATAACAATGGCTTTCTTCACATCATCCGATGCGTTTTTGTTTACCATAGTATAAGTGGTTCCAACGTCTTTCATATGAATATTCCACTCACCATCTTTGGTGTACAGCGGATATGCCTGCCAGTTTGCATTGTTATCGTTACGGAAGGAATCCGGGTTTCCGTATCCAAGGCTCCACCATGGTCCCATGAAGATACCGCAGGTTCCGTTCTTAACATTGTTTGCATTGTCGCCGTTGGTTGTGGTTCCAACCTCCGGGTTGATGAGGCCTTTTTCATACCAGTCATGTAAGGTGGTAAGGGCTTCTTTCATTTCATCTGTTGTAGTTCCCCAGTACAGTTCGCCGGAATCATCTTTCAGAAAATATCCCGGTGTTGCATTGAATGCCTGATATACAGCATCGAAACCGTATCCGTTGTTGGAGGAGTTCAGGAAGTTGGAGTAGGTTCTTCCGCCGTTATCAATACCTGCGATTGCATAATCCGGGCTGAGACCTGCGTCTTTAAATTTCTGAGCTACTTCGCCGAGTTCATCTACGGTCTTCGGAACTTCCAGTCCTAACTGATCCAGCCAGTCCTGACGGATAAAGTACAGGTAAACACCATCGGTATCTACCGATATGTTTGGCAGTGCACAGAAGGTTCCGTCTACGGTTGCATTGTTGATCGCACGTCCTTCGGTAGTCTCGATGATTTCTTTTACCTGTTTGGATGCGTACTGGTTGAACTCCGGCCAGAGGTCTGCAAGAAGATCTGCTCTTGCTGCCTGTACCAGGTAGTTACGGGTTGGTGCAACGACTGCATCCGGAAGGGAAGCAGATGCGATTGCCAGAGATACTTTCTGCTGGAAGTCAGATGCATTACCTGCAGTCCAGTCGCAGACAACTTTGATGTTGTAGTTATCCAGAAGGTATCTGGTGTACTGGTTGTTATCTACGGAATCGCCGTCCGGAAGTGTGGTATCCTTCGGGTCGATCTGATATCCATAATGTACTTCTACGACATGATCAAATTTTGCAAACGCACGATCGTCATTTTCACCCGGTACTGCATCATCTGCTTCATCAGCTGCTGCAACCCAGTCACCAGAACCTGCTGCATCGCCGGAGCCGCTGTCCGATGAGGTATCCTTTGCTTCATCGCCGCCTGCCGTACTTGATGCTGTTGTGCCGCTGCTCTTGCTGTTTGTGTCAGAACTGTCTCCTCCAGTGCTGCCACATGCTACCAGGCTTACGATCATGGTGCTTGCCAGTAATGCAGAAATTACTTTCTTTTTCATTTGGTGTCCTCCTTGTGATTTACGTTCTTTTTGCGTGCTCCGTTGTTGCTTTTGTCCAGGCTTACGAAGAATCCATTGTTTTTAATCATACGTTTTGCCTAAAACTTTCACATTTTCGTCACACTTTTTTATGCAATAATTACACCTCTCTTCCACCCGTTTTGACAAGCATTTTTTATGTATTTTTCACAATTTATTTCGTTTTTTTAATTCATATCGTCGATTTTGTACACTATTTTAAAATTTATAGTCAATCTTGACTTTTTCTTTTTCGTTATTCTTTTATCTATTGACGGATTTTTTGTGCTTTTTCCGTCATTTTGTATATTTCTCGTATTTTCAGACATTTTACCTGCAGAGCCTTCTACCGGCAGTTCCCTCCGAATGCCGGGCAGCACAATAAAAAAGAACCTCTTATCTCTCCCCGGAAATACTTCTTTCCGGAAACATAAGAGGTTCTTTTTCTTTTTTTGTTCTTTATTCTGCTTTTTTCTTCTCTTTTGGAATAATAATATTCAGTACAATCGCCGCAACAGCTGCCGGAACAATACCGGAGCCGCCGAAAATCAGCTGGATATAATAAGGAAGCTCAGAAGTTGCTCCCGCTGTGGAACCAAGGCCGTAGCCAAGACCCAGTGCAACAGAAACGATCGTGATCTCACGGCTCGTAATCGGCTCTTTTGTGATGAGCTGGATACCGGAAACCAGAATTGACGCAAACATCATAACGGCTGCACCGCCGAGTACGGACTGCGGCATAATGGATACAAATGCTGCAATCTTCGGGCAGAGTCCGCAGAGGATCAGGAAAATGGCTCCGCAGGAAAGTGCCATACGGTTTACGATTTTTGTCATCGAAATAATGCCGACGTTCTGTGCAAAAGAAGTATTCGGGAGAACGCCGAGTGCTGCTGCAAAGCTGGATCCGAGACCGTCGCAGATGATACCGCCGGAAAGCTCGGAATCGGTTGCCTCGCGGTCCATACCGCTCTCTACGCAGGCGCAGATATCGCCGACCGTCTCAACGGTTGTTACGATGAACATGATCGCTACCGGGAGAATTGCCTCCACACGGAAGACTGGTTTTACCTCAGCCAGTTTTCCAAAGCCTGCAATACCAGGGAGTGCGAACCAGGACGCATCTTTTACCTGCTGGAAATTGACAACCCAGGAATATGTATAGGAAACAGTGCTTCCATCCTCAAGAACCGCCGTTCCGGTATGCGGCAGAACCATGGTCATAATAATAGCTACCACGTAGCCGACTAAAATACCGATCAGAATTGAAGCCGTGCTTAAGATTCCCTTCGGATTTGTAAAGTGCTTCAGTGCCAGCGTTACAATCAGAACGACCATGCCAAGGAACAGGTTCTGTATGGAACCGTAATCGTTCGTTCCGGAACCGCCGCAGAGATAATTGATTCCAACCGGAATCAGCGAAAGACCGATCGCCATAACGACGCAGCCGGTAACAACCGACGGGAAAAATTTACGAAGCGGCTTTAAACAGACGCCAAGCACGCCCTCAAACAGACCGCCGACAATTGTCGCACCAAGGATAGCGCCGTACGTCAGCGCGCCCTGTCCCAGCACGGCTGTCACGCTCTTGAATACGCCGAGGAATCCAGAAGATGTACCCATAACAATCGGCACTTTACCGCCGATCGGTCCAATCGAAAACATCTGTACCAGTGTTACAATACCGGCTACTGTCATTGCATTCTGCAAAAGAGCCGTACGAAGTGCACCGTAGCCCGCATCCGCCGTCAGACCGCACGCTCCCATGATGATCAGAAGCGGGGTGAGGTTTCCTACGAACATCGCCATTACGTGCTGCAATCCAAGCGGAATCGCCTGCTTCAGCGGAATCCGTCCTTCAAAGGTGTACGGGGTTCCCATAGCTGAACTTTTTTCTTTTTTCATTGCTTTTCTCCTGCTTTTGTAGATTTGGGCTGCCTTGCCTTTCGGTATGGAATATGCCCTGCACAGCCGGAATTTTTCCGGCAAAGCGTCCTTGTTTTTTTCTTATAGATACTTATAAGTTTTTCTTTTTAAACAAGTCTTCTTCATAAGCTGTGCTTTTATGTAAAAAGATTATCATGTTTCTTTTTTCCCGTCAACCCGCATCTTGTACAGAATTCCATAAAAAGGAGACACCGGTCTGTGTTCCTCATCTCACAGATCAATGCCTCCTTGTTTTCTTCCTTCAATTTAAGCGTTCTGGAAATCCTCAATCGCTTTTACGGTGCGGTTATATTCTTCCGTCACCTTCTGCATCAGATCATCCGTCTCAGTCTCCTGCAGCGGTCTTAACCGCTCGGTCAGCTCGGCGCTTGGCTCGTACAGATTTTTAAAACCAAGATTCTGGCACACGCCTTTTAATGTATGAGCTGCACGGAATGCAACCTCAATATTTCCGTCCGCCAGTGCCTGGCAAAGCTCCTGATAGCTCGGATCCTGCGGAAATTTTAAAATGATCCGCTGAATCAGAGATTCACTGCGAAGCCGCTGAACGGTTTCCTCGTAATCTGCTCCCATCTGCATGTAGCAATCTTTTAATGTCATCTTCTCTTCCTCTTCCCTGTATGCAAATTCATTACATATTAATGCATACAAGTTCTTTATCAATACATAAATAATTATATTTCTCGCGCAAGCTCTTGTCAACTTCTGCTTTTCATTATTTTTGCATTATTTTTGTTTACTATTCGCTCTATTTCTGAACATAAAATATCTTTTTTCTTACGTTTTTATCTTACCTGTATATTGCATTTATGCATAATAATACAACTTACTCGCATATTCTGTCGTTTTATTCACACGGTACCGCGTGAAAGTCTATTTCTTCTGTCTAGTCTCGTTGCAAAATGTAATGTTTTTTGTACCCTGTAATTTTCGTTATTTTTCTGTGTTTCTTCTATCTTTTATGCAAAAAGGGACCCCCGGTCTTAACCGGAGATCCCTTTGGATTTCTCAAAATCGGATTAGCAGATTCCCTGAGCCATCATAGCGTCAGCTACTTTCTCAAAGCCTGCGATGTTAGCGCCCATAACATAGTCGCCCTCATGGCCGTAACGTTTTGCAGCATCAACCATGTTGTGTGTGATGTTGATCATGATGCTCTTCAGTTTTGCATCAACTTCTTCGAAGGTCCAGGACAGACGCTCGGAGTTCTGGGACATCTCGAGTGCGGATGTTGCAACACCACCTGCGTTTGCAGCTTTTCCAGGTGCGAAGATTACGCCGTGCTCCTGCAGATATTTGGTTGCTTCCAGAGTAGTAGGCATGTTAGCGCCCTCGCATACTGCAGTGCATCCGTTCTCAACAAGTGCTTTTGCATCCTCAAGCAGCAGCTCGTTCTGAGTTGCGCAAGGAAGAGCAAGGTCTGCTTTTACAACCCATACGCCGCGTCCTTCGTGGTACTCGGAGTTTGGACGATATTTCTTGTACTCGGTCAGACGGGCACGATTTACTTCTTTGATCTCTTTTAATGCAGCTACATCGATTCCGTCCGGATCGTAAACCCATCCGTTGGAGTCAGAGCAGGTGAGAACTTTCACACCAAGCTGAGTAGCTTTCTCGATTGCATAGATTGCAACGTTTCCGGAACCGGATACACAAGCGGTCTTGCCTGCGATGTCGATGCCGTTCAGTTTCAGCAGCTCCTGGGTCAGGTACAGCAGTCCGTATCCGGTAGCCTCTGTTCTTGCTAAAGATCCGCCGTAGCTTAAACCTTTACCAGTCAGAACGCCTTCGTATACGCCGCGGATTCTCTTGTACTGTCCGAACATGAAGCCGATCTCTCTTGCGCCTGTTCCGATGTCACCAGCCGGTACGTCGGTGTCTGCGCCGATATATTTGCAAAGCTCTGTCATAAAGCTCTGGCAGAATGCCATGATCTCTCTGTCAGATTTTCCTTTCGGATCGAAGTCAGAACCACCTTTACCTCCGCCGATCGGAAGGCTGGTCAGTGAGTTTTTGAATACCTGCTCGAATCCCAGGAATTTGATAATACCAATATTTACAGAAGGATGCAGACGGATTCCTCCTTTGTAAGGTCCGATTGCACTGTTAAACTGTACACGATATCCGGTGTTTACATGAGCCTGTCCTTTATCGTCTACCCACGGCACACGGAATTTGATCTGACGCTCTGGCTCTACCATTCTCTCCAGAAGAGCGACTTTTCTGTATTTTTCCTCGTTTGCCTCGATAACCGGACGAAGAGATTCCAGAACCTCTTTGACTGCCTGATGGAATTCCGGCTCAGCTGGGTTTTTTGCAACTACGGACTCAATAACCTCATCTACGTATGACATGTTAGTTTCCTCCTTGAAATTTCTCCCTTAATGTAGTGCAGAAAGATTTCTTTAAAAGATCCATCTGCGGTTCTCATCAGCCTTAAAGCGTGGAGAAAATCATTTCCGCACTCTCTCGCGTCTCCGGTGGATTCTCCCGTCCTCCGGATCACTTAATTTTATAAGGTCAACGATTGGTTGATATTATAGCATAAAATATCCGGTTTTTGCAATATTTCACGCAAAAAATTCCTAATAAATCATGATTTTGTAGCGTTTTCTAATATTTACCCAGTATTTTTGTCGATTTTGTATATTTTTACCGAAAGTACTATAAAATTTCGCGTGCTGATTCTTTAGAAAATAAAGATTAGCGGCGGTTTTTTGTTTTTATATTAGGTGTTTTCGATTTTTTCTTCACGCTCCAGCCAAAGGTTCCCTGCTTTTTCCCGATTCCAAAGTACTCTCCGTGGGAATACACAATCGGTTTCGCGCGGTTCAGATCGAAGCGGCCGCGCTCATCCATGTATGCCTCATCCGCATGGACAGCCACAACTTTTGCAAGAAACATGTGATGCGAGCCCAGTTCGAGCACCTGCTCCACTTTACACTCGATATTAACCGGCGACTCCCCGATCATCGGTGCAGAAATCTCCTCCGCCTCGACTTTCGTCAGCTTCATCTCTTTGAACTTATCCACATCTCTTCCCGAGCGCACGCCGCAGTAGTCGGTCGCATAGCAGAGGTCCTCCGTCGTCAGGTTGATGACGAACGCACCGCTCTCTTTGATCATCTGATAGCTGTAGCGTTCCGGCCGCACCGAGATCGATACCATCGGAGGATTCGTACACACCGTGCCGGCCCAGGCAACGGTGATGATGTTATCCTCCCCGTTCTTTCCGCGCACCGACACCATGACCGCCGGCAGCGGATACAGCATATTTCCCGCTTTCCATGTCTGTTTTCCCATTCTTATTTCTTTCCTTTCCTCTTTTTCACCCTTTTATGACCGAAAAAAGCGTGCCCCGGATCTGTTTTCAGGCCCGGAACCACGCTTTTTTATTTTTTCTGTTTTTACTGATTCTGCAGCGCCATCATAAATGCCGGAATCAGCTGTTTCTTTCTCGACACAACACCCTTCAGCTCGCAGCTGACCTCGTTGACCGGAAGATCTTCAAAAGCTTTTTCGATGACTTCCTTTGCCCCGCTTCCATAATACAGAAGCTCTGTAGATTCTTCTATAATATTGGTCAGCATAAAGAATACCATCTCGATGCCGTGTTTTCCGCACTCGCTTTCCATCTGCGGCAGAAGCTGTTCCTTGATGGATTCCAGCTCGCCCGCATCGAGGGATGTAATCTGGCCGACACCAAACGTAACATCGCCCATGATAAATTTTTTGAAATCCTGGTAGAAAATCTCCTCCGGAGATTTATCCTTCAGATTGCTTCCTGCGCGGAACATTTCGGATGCAAACTCCGGAATGCTGATTTCGGCAATACCCGCCAGAGCCTCTGCTGCCGCTTTATCAAGCATCGTGCAAGTCGGCGAACGGAACATCAGTGTATCCGAAATAATTGCTGCGCAAAGCAAGCCGGCAATATTCGGTGCAATGTCAAGTCCCTTTTCCTGATAAATCTGATACATAATCGTTCCCGTACAGCCGACCGGCTCATTGCGGAACATAACCGGCGCCATCGTCTCCAGCGATCCAAGACGGTGATGGTCTATAATTTCCAGTATTTCTGCCTCTTTTACATTGTCGACAGCCTGAGACTCCTCGTTGTGATCAACAAGAATCAGTTTCTTTCCGGCGTTTCCAATCAGATTCCGTCGGGAAATCGTTCCCACATATTTTCCTTTCTTATTCAGAATCGGGAAATCACGGTGCCGCTGGTTTTTCATCACCTCTTTGATATCATCCAGGAAATCCTCTGTGGAAAATGTAATTAAATTGCTTCTTCGCATCAAATACTTGACCGGGATACTCTGGTTGATCAGACGTGCAATCGTATACGTATCATGTGGACTGCTGATAATAACACAGCACTTTTCCTCTGCAAATTTCTGAATTGTTTTGGTAACCTTTGCACCAAGTCCGACAATAATACAGCTGGCATCCATCTCGATTGCACAGAGCTGATCCTCTGCACGGTTTCCAAGAATAACAAGGTCATTCTTATCAATATAGTTTTCCATCGTGTCCGGATGGAACGCTCCGACAACAACCTTTCCCTCGATAAAATACCCATGTTCATTTCCGACAATAACCGAACCATCCAACGTATCCGCGATACTGCGGTATTGCGTCCTTGCCAGTGACATGACATGGCTGTCATAAGAATCCATATAGGATTCCGCGATATCACTGACCGTGATCACGCCCTGCAGATCATTGTCCGGCGAAGTAATTGGCAATGTGACTACATTGTTGTTTTTCATCATGGAATACGC
>ERZ894226.1019-NODE-1019-length-12804-cov-20.929406_pt1 | contig 12804 bp, 9 predicted proteins | sample MGYA00380294_ERZ894226 | MGnify/ENA primary metagenome ERZ894226 (study PRJEB32331, sample SAMN06328434) | human gut metagenome | biome: human gut microbiome; feature: stool | host: Homo sapiens | collected 2014-10-29 ... | reverse complement strand
CTTTGCGGTTTTACAGGTTTTCACATAATCTATTTGAAGTAGCACAATAGGTTAAATTAATTTTACAAACAAAGGGAGCTCTTTAATGAGGCAAAAACCCTTATTGATCAGCCTGTTAATTTCTCTGGGAACTGGAGTGATTGCAGGCTTTCTTACTTTTAAAAGTATGGAACAATACCAGGAAATGTACCGCCCGCCATTATCGCCGCCGGGATGGGTATTTCCGGTGGTGTGGCTGATCCTTTATGCATTAATGGGAATTGCCGCATACAGAATATACATGAAAGATCCAAAAGCAGAAGTACTGAAACTATACCTGATCCAGCTGGCAGTAAACTTCTTATGGCCGATACTTTTCTTTAATTTCGGCTGGCAGTTATTTGCGGTAGTCTGGCTGCTGCTGTTATGGTATCTGGTACTTGTTATGATAAAAGAATTTGCAAAAATTGATGAAGGCGCGGCAAAGCTTATGATCCCGTATTTGATCTGGCTTACTTTTGCGTCATATTTGAATATAGCGATTGCTTTGCACAGATAGAAAAGAGTTACTGTTCACTCCCAATGTCATTAACTTAAGAAATAGTCGGCTATAAATAGTAATAATCTCTTTGATACCTACTTGATATTTTTAAATTTTACTTGACAAATGTTTTTTAATATGCGGGTCTGTCGCACTAATTAGTGCGCAGCTCCTTTTCTTGTGCAAAAAATAACTGCCAGACCTCGAAAGAATCCGGCAGTTGGTGTAAAATTAAGTTATGCTACTAACTAAATTATTACAAAAAGATTATACAAAAAATTCAGACGGATATCAACTTAAACTTCCGTTAAATCTTGAAACAATCATTCCGGATAATGATTCTGTTCGATTACTAAGTCAGTTTGTGGAGGCTATGGATTTGACTGACCTATATTCTACTTATGAAAGAATAAATTCTGTATCGCCCAGAACACTTTTGAAGATCGTGCTCTATTCTTACATGAACGGGGATTACTCCTCTCGTTCCATGGAACTAAATTGTAAAAGAGATATCAATTTTATGTTTCTTCTAGAAGGTTCCCCGGCTCCTGATCATGCAACATTTGCAAGGTTTAGAAGTATCCATTTTGCTCCCTGTTCTAAACGTATCCTTGCAGAAATGTCTAATGCATTGTTTGATATGGGAGAAATTTCCGGAGAGACCATTTTTATTGATGGTACAAAAATTGAAGCCAGTGCCAATAAGTATACTTTCGTCTGGAAGAAGGCAGTAACAAAAAACCAGGCAAAACTTTTGCAGAAACTTGCTGATTTTGTGGCTGAGTGTGAGTTGCTTTATGATATAAAAATCGTTTATGGAAACACGATAAAAATAAAGCATGTAAAGAAGCTCCGCAAAAAACTGTATGCATTAAAAGAAACTGAAAATATAGTGTTTGTGCATGGGATCGGGAAAAGAAAAACTCCGCTTCAAAAGAGTATTGAAACTCTTGAAAGTTATTTGAACCGGCTCAAAAAATATAACCAGCAGATACATATCTGTGCGGAACGCAACAGTTATTCAAAGACAGATCATGATGCTGCTTTTATGCGAATGAAGGAGGATGCCATGGGAAACGGACAGTTAAAGCCTGCTTATAATCTTCAGCATGGCGTGGATTCTGAATACATCACATGGCTTACCATAGGTCCCCAGCCTACTGATACCACAACGCTGATACCATTTTTGAAAGATGCACAGGAGCATTTGAAATTCAAATATAAAAACATAACAGCAGATGCCGGATATGAAAGTGAAGAAAACTATCTGTTTCTAGAAGCAAATGGTCAGCTTTTTTATATAAAACCTGCGAACTATGAGATTTCCAAGACCCGTAAATATAAAAATGATATCGGTAAGATAGAAAATATGGAGTATGATGTAAAAAAAGATATCTATACCTGCAGAAATGGTAAAAAATTAGGTGTAGATCATATCCGCCACTCAAAAAGCAAAACAGGATATGTAAGCGAAAAAGCGATTTATAAATGTGAGGACTGTAATGGATGCCCTTACAAAAGCGAATGCATCAAAGGGAATAACTGTAAAACACTTTTGGAAGAACGGACAAAGACACTTCAGGTTGCGAAAACATTTCTAAAACATAGAAAAGAAGATTTAGACCGGATACTCTCAGAAGAAGGGATCCTTTTCAGGACAAACCGAAGCATACAGGCGGAAGGCTCCTTTGGAGATTTAAAACAGGATATGCAGTTCCGCAGATATTTAAGCAAAGGAAATGCAAATGTTCTTGCAGAAAGTACGTTGCTTGCCATGGCAAGAAACATAAACAAACTGCATAATAAGATTCAAAATGGAAGAACCGGAACACATTTATTTTCGATAAAAAGTGCCTAAATTTTGACTTATCAAAACAATTTTCCAAGCCATCAAAAATGGCTTATTAAAGTGCGTTTTTATTAATAGCCAGTAGCAAAGAACAGAGTTTTTTGATAGATTTTATCCTTAAAACAGCAAAAAGGAAGCTGCCGCTTCACGATTTATTAATCGTTAAAGCGACAGCCTCTTTTCCATGACTTTATTCTCTTTCGAAAAACATTATTGTCTGTTCTATTCAGCGTCGCTTCCATAGAGAGTTACAAGCTTGTTCAAGTATGCATATCTCTCTTTTGCTGCTTCTTCTGATTTCGCAAATAATTCTTCTGCTCTTTCTGGGTTCATTCTTGCCAATGCATTGTAACGAACTTCTCCATTTAAGAATTCTCTGTAATCTTCTGTTGGAGCCTTGCTGTCGAGAGTGAATTTATTTCCTTCTGCAGCTGGGTTGAAGCGGAAGTTGTGCCAGTATCCTGATTTTACTGCTAACTCTTCTTCTGTCTGAGCTTTGTTCATACCCTTCTTAATACCATGGTTGATACATGGAGCGTAAGCAATAATTAAAGATGGTCCTGGATAAGCTTCTGCTTCTGCAATCGCTTTTACAGTCTGATTGAAATCAGCTCCCATAGCAATCTGTGCTACATATACATATCCGTAGCTCATTGCAATGCTTGCCATATCTTTCTTCTTCACTTCTTTACCGCCTGCTGCGAACTGAGCAATCGCACCTGTCGGTGTAGATTTTGAAGATTGTCCACCTGTATTAGAGTAAACTTCTGTATCGAATACCATAATGTTGATATCCTGTCCGGAAGCTAATACATGGTCAACTCCACCAAATCCGATATCGTAAGCCCATCCGTCTCCACCGAAGATCCACTGTGATTTCTTAGCTAAGAAGTCTTTGTTCTGTAAGATTTCTTTTCTCAATTCACATCCACAGTCACAAGCTTCTAATGCTGCAACAAGGTTATCTGTTGCTGTTCCGTTTGTAGCTCCACAGTTAAATGTCTCTAACCATTCTTTTCCTGCTGCAACAACTGCTTCATTGTCTCCGCTCTCTACTAACTTCTCAACTTTTGCTTTTAAGCCGTTTCTTAAAGCTTTCTGAGCTAATAACATACCGTAACCGAACTCTGCATTATCCTCAAATAAAGAGTTAGACCATGCAGGACCCTGTCCTTTTTCGTTTACTGTGTATGGTGTAGACGGTGAAGAGTTACCCCAGATTGAAGAACATCCAGTTGCATTTGCGATGTACATTCTGTCACCGAATAACTGTGTGATTAATTTTGCATAAGGAGTCTCTCCACAACCTGCACAAGCTCCTGAGAACTCAAGTAATGGCTGTTTGAACTGGCTTCCCTTAACTGTCTCTGGTTTGAATTTAGCAACAACTTCTGGTTTAACCTCGATCTCACGTCCGAAATCAAAGATATCCTGCTCTGCTGCATTTTCTTCCATGTTTGCCATAACAAGAGCTTTTTCACCCTTCTTACCTGGGCAAACGTTTACACAAGATCCACATCCTGTACAGTCATAAGCTGATACAGTCATAGTGAATTTCATTCCTGGCATACCGATCATATCGATAGCTTTTGTTCCTTCTGGAGCTTTTGCAAGCTCGTCCTCTGTAAGTGCTACCGGACGGATAACTGCATGTGGGCAAACGTATGCACAACGGTTACACTGGATACAGTTTTCTGACTGCCATACAGGGATATCTACTGCGATACCACGTTTCTCATATGCTGCACTACCTGATGGTGTAGATCCATCTGCATAGTCAGTAAATGTAGATACTGGCAGAGTATTTCCTTCCTGAGCATTAACCTTAGACTGGATGTTCTTAACGAATGCTACAACATCGTCTTTTCCACCCTTAACTTCTGGTGTGAATAATCCTTCGTCTTCACAAGATTTCCAAGATTCCGGAACTTCGATCTCAACTACCTGTTTAGCACCGGCATCGATAGCATCGTAGTTCATCTGTACGATCTTGTCACCTTTTCTTCCGTAAGTAGCTTTTGCAGCTTTCTTCATCAGATCGATTGCTTCTTCTTCCGGAATGATAGATGCCAGTTTGAAGAATGCTGACTGAAGGACTGTATTGATACGTCCGCCAAGTCCGATCTCTTTACCGATCTTGATACCATCAATTGTGTAGAACTTGATGTTGTGATCAGCGATGAATGCTTTTACCTGTCCTGGTAAATGTTTCTCAAGACCTTCCATGTCCCAAGAGCAGTTCAGAAGGAATGTTCCTCCGTCAACTAATTCCTGAACCATGTTGTATTTATTTACATAAGATGGGTTGTGACATGCTACAAAGTTAGCCTTGTGGATCAGGTAAGTAGATTTGATTGGCTTCTTACCGAAACGCAGGTGAGACATTGTAACACCACCAGACTTCTTAGAGTCATAGTCGAAGTAAGCCTGTGCATACATGTCAGTATTGTCACCGATGATCTTGATAGAGTTCTTGTTAGCTCCTACAGTACCGTCAGCTCCAAGTCCCCAGAACTTACAGTTGATTGTTCCTTCTGGTGTTGTAACCAGTGGTGCACCAACTTCAAGTGAAAGATTTGTAACATCATCGTTGATACCGATTGTGAATCTTTCTTTGTCTGCGTTGTTGAATACTGCAACGATCTGTGCAGGTGTTGTATCTTTAGATCCTAATCCGTAACGTCCGCCGTTAACCGGTACTGCGTCGAACTTAGATCCCTTTAATGCAGAAACAACATCCAGGTATAATGGCTCTCCCTGAGCTCCTGGTTCTTTTGTTCTGTCAAGTACGTTGATGTATTTTACTGTGTCAGGAATTGCATCAATTAATGCCTGTGCACAGAATGGTCTGTAAAGACGAACCTTAACAACACCAACTTTTTCCCCAGCTGCTGTTAAGTAGTCGATTGTCTCTTCGATTGTGTCACATACAGAACCCATAGCGATGATAACTTTCTCTGCATCTGCTGCTCCGTAGTAGTTGAAGAGTTTGTAGTCCGTTCCGATCTTCTCGTTAACTTTATCCATGTACTCCTGTACGATAGCCGGCATAGCGTCGTAGTATGGGTTACATGCTTCTCTTGCCTGGAAGAAGATATCCGGGTTCTGAGCTGAACCTCTCTGGCATGGGTGATTTGGATTCAGTGCATGATTTCTGAATGCATCGATTGCGTCCATATCTACCAGATCTTTCAGATCTTCATAATCCCATGTCTCAATCTTCTGAATCTCGTGTGATGTACGGAATCCATCGAAGAAGTTGATGAATGGAAGTTTTCCTTTTAATGCTGCACAGTGTGCAACTGGTGTTAAGTCCATAACTTCCTGTACGCTGGATTCGCAAAGCATTGCTGCACCAGTCTGACGACAGGCGTAAACATCAGAGTGATCTCCGAAGATATTCAGTGCGTGGCTTGCAAGCGCACGAGCGGATACGTTAAATACTCCAGGAAGCTGTTCTCCTGCTACTTTATATAAGTTAGGAATCATTAACAGAAGTCCCTGTGATGCTGTAAATGTTGTTGTCAGAGCACCAGCAGAAAGAGATCCGTGTACTGCTCCTGCAGCACCAGCTTCTGACTGCATCTCTGTTACCTGAACAGTCTGTCCAAATATGTTCTTTCTTCCTTCTGTAGCCCATTCATCTACATGTTCCGGCATAACTGATGATGGTGTAATAGGGTAAATTGCTGCAACTTCTGTATATGCATATGAAGCATGAGCTGCGGCCTGGTTACCATCCATGGTCTTCATTTTTCTTGCCATTTTCGTTGTTCCTCCTTGATAATAGTACAAATCATATATTGACGTGTATGATTTTATTATATCTCCTGTCTATGGAAAAGTCTAGTTATTCTCTTGGTTATTTTGTTCATTTTTAGGTACAAATGCGGATTCTTGTAGCATTTTGTCGGGCATATTTGCCCATAAAACCGAGAATAAATCCCAAATTCATTTGGAAAGAATATGCTTAATAAGCACATACATCACAATCGCAAATGCAAATAAATACCCAATCGCACCAATTGCCGGGATTCCGCAGATCTTCGGGCTCATATTGGTAGTGCAGATAATGCTTGAACTGATCAGCAATGCCATCACCCACAATCCCATTACCACATTCCGCACCAGACGCCTCAGTAACTGTGCCAGATCGTTGGATGCATGCAGATCCAGGTTAACTCTTGTCTGACCTTTCATCAGACCATGTAGTGCATCCGCCGCAAGTCCCGGGACTTCTACTGCTTTATGCATCGAACGGTAAAGATTCTTTCCTGCATGTTTTAATTCTTTTTTCCAATCCAGATCTTTCCACATACTCTCTGAAATATGTCTGGATGCGATCTCGATCATATTGATCTGTGGAGCAATGTCTGCAAGCACGCCTTCCATGTTAGTCAATCCTCTTGCCAGCATCGTCAGACCATGCGGCATACGGATCTTATTTTCCTTCATCACTTCCATAAGATCCATCATCACTTCTGCAACATCGATCTCTCCCATATCTAAGGACCCATACTTCGACATCAGTTCACTGATATCTTCATACAATACGCTCTGATCTGGTTTCTCTTTAAATTCACCCAGTGCCATGACTGCTTCCTGGATCATGCCGATATCATTTTCTGCAATGCCGCGGATTGCTTTTCCGATCAGTTCTTTATCCCGTTCGGTCAGTCTTCCCATCATTCCCATATCGATCCATACAATCTTGCCATCCTGGATCTTTACATTTCCCGGGTGGGGATCTGCATGGAAGAAACCGTCTTCCATCACCTGTTTGATATAATTATCGATCAGCTTGATCCCGATCTCTTCCAGATCGTATCCGCCTGCCAGAAGTTTCTCTTTATCATCGATTGCAGGCCCTTCGATGTATTCCATGACCAGCACATGCATGGTTGTATATTCCTGATATAGTTTCGGTGTTCTTACATATACGACATCCGCATTCCGTCTGGCAAACTCTTCCATATTCGATGCTTCGGTGAGAAAATTCATCTCTTCCCGTGTCACATTCCAAAGTTCATCCAGTACCTGGTCGAAGTCAGCCATTCCTTTCAGACTGATCGGCGGCATCAGCTTTACTGCCTTCCGAAGGAGTCCGATATCTCTTGCCATAATTTCATAAATGCCTGTTCGCTGAACCTTGATAACAACCTGTTCACCGCTGAGCAGTTCTGCTCTGTGGACCTGTGCAATGGATGCTGATCCCAGTGGTGTATCGGAAATAAATGCAAATATTTCATTCCACGGACAACCATATGCCTGTTCGATCACTTCTTTTACTTCCGGAAACTCCATCGGAGTTACTTCTGAACGCAGACACATCAGTTCATCACAATATCTTTTCGGTAAAATGTCTGAATGCAGTGACATAATCTGACCGATTTTAATATAAGTAGGCCCCAGATCCTCCAGTATCATCCGGAGTTTCTGAGGCGTAATTCCCCTGGTGATTCCATATTTATGAAGTACGGATGTAATCTCCTTTAACCTGGTACGGTATTCTTTGGATTCTCCCTTACTCATGAACCTGTTCCTCTTTAAATATCTTCGTTCTCAGCTGTCTCTTCTTCCGCTGCTTTCTCTGCCGCATCTTCGCATACGGATTCGTCTGTCACATCTTCTACCGTCTCTGCAGCTTCAAATTCTTCCTGTTTTTTCTCCATCTCATCAATTCTCTGTTTCAACAATGCCATCTGTTCCGGAGTCATCTTATCCAAAAGCTCATCCAGTTCTTCCGGTGAAGATGTTTTTACTTTTACATTCACTTTTTCTTTTACTGTCGACTTGATGTTATGCTTAAGTTCTTCATTCAGTGCTTTGCCCTGTTCAACAGTCAGCTCACCTTTTTTCACCATCTCATCCAGAAGTTCTTTTGATTTCTCTCCTGTGACTGCAACTGCTCCGATTCCTGCAAGTAATACTTTCTTTAATCCGCTTCCTAATTTTTCCATAGGTCGTTCTCCTTTCGATGTCTATATAGACAGGCTTTCCAAAAGCTTTGGAATAAATATGATCATCCCTGCAATTGCTGCCATGATTGCCGCGATCAGTACTGCTCCTGCTGCTGCATCTTTGGCAAGCTTTGCAAGCGGCTTTCTCTCTTCCGTGACCAGATCGACCACTGCTTCTACTGCCGTATTCACCATTTCCAATGCCATAACCAGACCAAACAATGTCAGGCAGATACACCACTCTACCGGTGTAATATGAAATACGAATCCTGCGATCACCACACAAACCATTGCCACACAATGAATCTTCATATTCCGTTCCTTCGTTACCACTGCAAATATTCCGGCAAATGCATAACCGAAGCTTTTATACAATGGATCTTTCTTTTGTTTCTTCATTTTTGCACCTGTCCTTTGTTTTCTTACATTTTAACACATTTTGCACAAATTTACACAAACATTGTATGTATTTTGTTTTATTTTAGAAATAATACGGACTTTCAAAGAAAAGTATGACCTTTTATAAATTCTGCATTCAGCATATTTTTTCTATCAAAATAAGAGAACAAAAATAAATACAGGGATTCTGCTTCTTATACCAAAATCCCTGTATTTTATCACCATATGCTCTACAGAACTTATATTCTATTATGCATTCTCTGCATTCATTCCTTTGAGAATTCTCTGATTCTTCTCTTCCACATTCAGCTTTTCCGTAAATGCTTTCGTTTCTTTTACTATGACTTTGCTGAGCGCAAGCAAGGCTATCAGATTCGGGATTGCCATCAATGCATTGAAGATATCTGCGATATTCCATACTGCCGCAACCGTCATATATGGTCCGATGAATACACATATAATATAAAGCCATCTATACGCTCTTACAGCTTTCATATTCTTATTAAACAGATATTCCAGGCATCGTTCTCCGTAATAATCCCATCCAAGAATCGTTGTAAATGCAAAAAATACCAGACAAATCATCAATGCAAAGGATGCCACAACCGGCGGGAACGGAAGTCCCTTCTGGAAGGCCGCTGTCGTAATTTCCACACCTTCCAGTCCCGTATTCCATGTTCCTGTAATGACAATAGAAAGTCCTGTCATCGTACAGATTACGATCGTATCAATAAATGTACCGGTCATTGACACCAGTCCCTGTCTTGCAGGTTCTTTGGTCTGTGCTGCAGCCGCTGCGATCGGTGCGCTTCCAAGTCCGGATTCATTCGAGAAGATTCCTCTGGCAATACCTTTCTGCATTGCTACGATCATACTTCCCATTGCACCACCGGCCAGTGCGCTTCCGGTAAATGCAGATTTTACAATTGTTACAATAGCTGCCGGAATTGCGGTAATATTTGTCACCATGATAATGACTGCCAATACTACATACAGAACCGCCATGAACGGAACGACGATCTCAGATACTTTTGCAATTCTCTTGATTCCACCTAATACAACCATTCCGACACATACCGTCAGTACCAGACAGGATATTACAGTTGCCCATGAATAATCATTTCCAAACAATGCTACTGTATGTGCCATGTTCGGATCAAAAAAGTTACGGACTGCAGATGAGATACCATTCACCTGTGTAAATGTACCGATTCCGAATAATCCAACCCCTGCTCCAAAGAATGCAAATATCTTTGCAAGCCATCTGAACTTTACACCCATTCCATTCTCAATGTAATAGAATGGTCCGCCAAGTACATGCCCGTCTTCATCGATCGTACGGTATTTTACTGCCAGAAGACCTTCTGAATACTTTGTTGCCATTCCTAAAAATGCTGTCAGGATCATCCAGAATAACGCTCCCGGTCCACCTGCAGAAATTGCAGTTGCCACACCGACGATATTACCGGTACCGATTGTTGCCGATAATGCGGTACAAAGAGCTCCAAAGCTGGTTACTTCTCCGTGTCCATCTTCTTCATTTTTCACCATGAATTTTAACGCTTTTCCAAGATACCTTACCTGAAGAAGGCCCAAGCGCACAGTCAGAAAAATTCCTGTGACCAGAATTAAGATGATTAACGGAAGTCCCCATACGACTCCGTCAAACCATGTGATAAAAGTGTCAATACGTCCAAAAATTCCCATAATTCATTCCTCCATCCTTTTGCCTGAGAGATTTGCAGATCTGTTTTCTGCTTACACCTTCGGCGCTTTTCATTTCATTACGAAAAGACTCTCCTGAGTTTTTTATGATAACGTAATCGCATTGCAGCAAATTCGTCAAAGTAATTGTCATTATTTTGAGAATAAATCCTCACCCAAATCGCTTTAGCACGTCTTTGCTTTAGCACGATGTAGGATAGCTTATCATGAATCTTTACATATAGCAAGATATTTTATAATTAAAAATGCAGGCAGCATTTATAAGTTATAATTATAATTCCTGTCTGCATCTGTATTTTTATCCTTTTCCGACTGCCTTTCAGAATCCGAAATCTGCATAATCTTCCGGCAAAAAACGGTGATAGATCATATGACACCCTTCGTCCTTAAAGCAGTAATAGTATTCGTCCTCATTTTCTTCCGGAAATCTTACCCAAAAGTCAAATTCTCCGTTGTGCATATCTCCCACCCTGATATCTTTTGCCTCTTTCTGAAATATCGCAAGGATATCTTCTTTTTTGATTCCGTGATTCATCATCAGCTCCACCAGCTTTTTGATGAATTCATTTTCTGCCATATGTTCATGTACATAGACACTTCCCTGTTCCGGAATATGCAGGCAGAATCTGTCTTTTTTGTGCGTTACACAGATATCTCCGAGTTTTTTCTTTACTTCTTCCGGGAACTGTTCCAGACGTGTCTGCATCTCATCCACATCGTCATCCGCCTCAAAGAAATGATTGAGGGAAATCAATGGATAATACAAACGGATCTCTTCTTTTCGAAATCCAAGTTTTGCCTGTTCTTCTTTTATAATATCGATCAAATTTTTTTCCAAACGTTTAAATCCCATTTCTGTTCTACGTGCTCCTTTTATTTCTCATATATTCAGCTTTCCTGTTCCATGTCTCTTAATTGACAAGCCCATTTCCAATACATTATACTACATTTATAATATTTACTGTATTTTAACATCAGATTTTTAAGGAGGAAATTTATCATGATCATCAAACATGGACTTGTAGTAGATCCTGCATCTGGTCTGTCCGAGCATATGGATATACTGGTGAAGAACGGAAAAATTGCAAGAATCGCACCTGAAATTTCAGAAGATTCCGAGGAGATTCTAGAAGCCGGAGGACTCGTTGTCGGACCTGGACTCATCGATACACATGTACATTTCCGTGATCCGGGATTTACATATAAAGAAGATATCCATACAGGAGCAAAGGCATCTGCAAAAGGCGGGTTTACTACTGTAATCTGTATGGCGAATACATCCCCTACGGTCGACAATACAGACACCCTAAAAGATAATCTTGCACGTGCTTCCAAAGAAGATATCCGTATCTTCCAGGCTGCTGCAATCTCCCGTTCATTAAAAGGCCGGGACGAAGTAGACATGCTTGCATTAAAAGAAGCCGGGGCATGCGGATTTACCGATGACGGCATCCCTCTTCTGAATGCTGAGTTCTGCTATCAGGCGATGAAAAATGCCGCAAAGTTAAACGTTCCGATCAGTCTTCACGAAGAAGACCCGGCTTTTATCCGCAACAATGGAATCAATCATGGCAAAGTATCCGATGCACTCGGCATCTACGGTTCTCCATCCATTGCCGAAGAAGCACTGGTGGCAAGAGACTGTCTTCTGGCGCTCCGTTCCGGTGCAGATGTTGTAATCCAACATATCAGTTCCGGTGTATCGATTGATCTGATCCGTACATACAAAAAACTGGGGGCAAAATTACACGCTGAGGCAACACCGCACCACTTCTCCTTAACAGAAGACGCTGTTTTGGAACATGGCACGCTGGCAAAGATGAATCCGCCGCTTCGTACGGAAAATGACCGCCAGCAGATTATTGCAGGACTCGCTGATGGAACTATTGACCTGATTGCTACGGATCATGCCCCACACAGCACAGAAGAAAAATCCAAACCGATCACAGAAGCCCCAAGCGGCATTATCGGTCTCGAGACCTCCCTTGCACTCGGTATCACCAACCTTGTAAAGCCCGGATATCTGACCATGATACAACTTCTGGAAAAAATGACAGTGAACCCGGCAAAGCTATACCATCTGCCTTACGGAACAATTCAGGAAGGTGCAGATGCAGACTTTGTTATATTTGACCCTGATGAAACATGGATCCCGAAAGAATATGCTTCCAAATCATCAAACTCACCATTTACCGGAGAGGAACTTACCGGTAAGGTGAAATATACGATCTGCGGAGGAAACATCGTATATTCTGATATAAAATAAGCTTGGGATTTAATTTATTAACTGGAGAAACGGCCTCTCAGTCCTTGAAGGAAACAATAGATAAGGCTTCTTGTTCAGGTTCCAT
>ERZ894226.1011-NODE-1011-length-12913-cov-8.116114_pt1 | contig 12913 bp, 10 predicted proteins | sample MGYA00380294_ERZ894226 | MGnify/ENA primary metagenome ERZ894226 (study PRJEB32331, sample SAMN06328434) | human gut metagenome | biome: human gut microbiome; feature: stool | host: Homo sapiens | collected 2014-10-29 ... | reverse complement strand
GTAGTGCTATCGAACGAGAACCAAACTTGCTGAGATTGGGAAGCCCCCACCTCTACAGGTGGGGGGAGGATGTCACTTATCATAGTCTTCTTACAATTCAGCATAAAATTTTATTTCAGCGGCTGTCTGGTTTTGATAATAAATAGCAAATTAATGATTTTTGTTGGAAAAAGAAGGGGATTCCCCATTCTCACCAACTGTAGATTTAGAATAGCCAGAAAAAAGAAAAAATAATACATCCCAGATGCGGCTTGGGAGCGTGTTTAAGATGCGAACGAGCATCATAAACACAGCGACTATAGAGCAGAAGGGATGTATTGTTTTTTCTTTTTTCGTCTATTACCAAATCTACAAATCAATCACTGGCAGATAAAGATATGCTTCTTCTCCCTGATAGCATTCAAAACACATCCCCTGATGTGATATTTTATACTCTTTTTGCGTACAGAGCCATTCGGTAAAGACGTAACGCCAGCCATCCCGTACAGCATCCGCTACTTTTTCAGGAGTTTCCTGTGATTTAATTGTAAAAATTGCGTATCGTCCGGCAGGAATCTCCACCTTATGGAAACCATCCGGAATTTCTGTAGAGTCAGTTAAAAAGCCAAAGAAATAGTGTAATTCACCGCTGATATGGTCGGGATGGGTCCATAGTCCAACTTCGCCATAATCATGGATTCCTTCTGGATAGGCAGGGTATTCTTTAAAATTAATGTGATTCCAGTAAGCACCGGATTTGCTGTAATCACTGTCATATTCGCCGGGAATCTCGTACCCAAGTGCTGTCTGTGACCGTAATGCTTTAATTTCAACGTGTAGCATAATAAGAACCTCACTTTCTTTATTTTGTTTTAAATATTCTCGTGCGCTAATACCATATTCTTTGCGAAATGCTTTAGAAAAACCGGAACTGGTTTCAAAGCCATTATCAAATCCGGCCTGTGTGATACTCATTCCAGATAAAATATCCTTTTTTGCTTTTTCCAAACGGAGAAGGCGTATGTATTTTCCCGGTGACATATCACAGCAGATTTTAAAAATGTGGCAGAAATGATAAAGAGAGTAACCATAGCGGGAAGCCAGAGATTCTGCTGTTAATGTGTCTTGAAGGTGATTTTTTATGTATGTAGTACAATCTTTTATTACTTCTAAAGAATTATTTTTATTCACGATCTCTCCTTTCCGCAGTTTCTATGAGTGCAGTCGGTGCGACTGCTCGACTTGAATATAAATATCATACACCAATACACAGGTTATGTTTTATAAATATTGTATCAGAGAAAAGAAAAAAGACTTTTCCAGAGTTGCGAAGTTTATCTGAAGAATAGAGATTGTCCGTAGTGGGAGTTGTAAATTGACAGAATGTTAGTGGTGATTTACAATATAACTAAAAAACATTTGGATATTAAAAAAATAATATTCAAGTCGAGCAACTGCGAGACTTGGCGCGTGATTCTGGTCAGCATAAGCTGACATATTCTTTACAGAATCACTGCGCATCCTCGCGGAGCGTTTATCTCAGTCGGAGATTGGACTCCCACTGAGACAAATTTGCTATTACTCACCACCTGAAAAGGTGGGAGTCTTCTCGACTGAGATAAAATAAGCCGGACAGATTGTCTTTTGTGCAATGAAGATGAGACTTAAAAATTATGGAAACCATTGCTGACATAATTTCGCATTCGGAGGCTCATCGGAATGCCCTGCACAACTAAATCTGTCCGGTTTATTTTATTAAAAGCGCGTCCGTCTTCTATTTTCCCGCAGACCGCCCGTCCTGCAATCTAAAGCTCAAACACCTCAAGATCATCCGGTACAAACAACTTCCCGTGATAGTACTCCCGTCCTTCCCGCGTATAAAGCTCTTTCCTCTCCTTAAGATGCATCTCTTCCGTATGATACAAGATCAGATGCGGAATCTGAAGCTCCTCGGCAAGCTGACATGCTTCTTTCACAGTACTGTGGTGTTTTTCATAAGGCTTGAACTTATCTGCTTCTCCATACAGGCAGAACGCCTCATGGGTCAGCCAGTCGCTGCCTTTCACAAATTCATAATCTTTCTCATTGTACGGTTCGTCACCGCAGCAGGTAAACTTCACTCCGTTCGGAAGCAGCATCGTAAACCCGAACTGCTTTGCCTTCGTGGAAAAAATATCGAAAAAGGTGACCGGACAGCCAAGGATTTCCTTTGTCTCTCCGTGATGCACCGGCACAAAAAGAATCCGGTCATCAAAATATTTCGTCACCTTTTTCTGGATTGTAAGCTCTGCGATCATGCGGATTGATCTTGCCAGCTCTTCATGGCAGTAGATCCGCAGATTCCCCTCATATTTTCCCTGGCCGATCTTCTTCTGCCCGATCATCCGTATCAGCCAGATCACGCCCAGAAGATGATCGATATGTTCATGGGTAATAAAAATATCGTGAATGTCTTCCAGCTGGATCCCGGTGTCTTTTAACACCTTTAAAATACGGTTTCCGCCGCCGGTATCCACCAGAAAATGCCTGTTTCCATCCGAGAGGGCAAAACATGTATTATAGCATTCCGTTACTGTTGCATTTCCCGTTCCAAGTATTGTAAGCTTCATCCGACATTACTCCTGTCTCATTTCAACTACTTCACCTGCACATTTGTAAATACTTCCTCCCGGCACAAATCCTCTCACCGAAGAAAGTGGATAAATATTGGTATGCGGTCCTACTACACTTCCCGGGTTCAGAATGGTTCCACATCCAACTTCTACATGGTCACCCAGCATCGCGCCGAACTTTTTCATACCGGTCTCGATATTTCCTTCCGGCGTCTTTACAACCACCAGTTTTTTATCGGATTTCACATTAGATGTGATAGAACCTGCTCCCATATGTGACTTGTATCCAAGGATTGAATCCCCCACATAATTATAATGTGGAACCTGTACTTTATTGAAGAGGACCACATTTTTCAGCTCGGTAGAATTTCCGACAACTGCCCCTTCTCCTACGATCGCATTTCCACGGATAAACGCACAGTGTCTTACCTCTGCGTCCTTTCCGATGATCGCCGGACCGCCGATAAATGCAGTCGGTGCAACCTTTGCGGATCTGGCAACCCACACATTTTCTCCACGTTTTTCATACTCTTCTTCCGGAAGAGACGCACCCAGTTCCAGGATAAAACTGCTGATTTTCGGAAGTACTTCCCACGGGTAGGTCACTCCTTCAAACAAATCCTTTGCGATCGTCTCTTCCAGCGTATACATTTCTTTAACCGTCATTTCTTTCATTCTTTCTTTCCTTTCGATGCTCTGCCTTTGGTTTCTTTTTTATAAAATGCTGCTGCCCTGTCATAGCAGCTTCTTAACTGATACTGGTTATTCAGTCCCAGTACTCCGTTGGTTCTGCTAACAATAAAATGATCCAGTTTTGTCATATATTCATCCGATGTAATTTCTCCCTCTGCCACATAGTTAAGCCCCTTTTCCCAGCTTGCCGTCAGCTCCGGATTCAGAAGTGAACGGATAGAATTCAACACCACATCATAGATCATTTCTCCAAGAAGCGTCGGTGTGATCACCTGCGTCTTTTTATTCAATGCCAGATATTTGATATTGAAGAGCTTTTTCAGGATCTCCGCCCTGGTCGCACTGGTTCCGATCCCGCTTCCTTTGATCTGCGCACGAAGTTCCTCATCCTCGATCAGCTGACCTGCATTTTCCATCGCAAGGATCATGGAACCGGAATTGTATCTCTTCGGCGGTGAAGTTTCTCCCTCTTTAATATCCAGTGATTTCACATCCAGGATATCACCTTTTTTTAACTTCTGGATGGATGCAAAAAATGCGGCATCCAGATCCACATTGTTATCACTTCCATCTCCTTCCGCGTCATTTCCATTTGCATTTTTCTTTGGTGCAGGGACCCCTGCCACCTTCAGATATCCTTCTTCCGCAAGTACACGGAAATTGGAGAAAAACTGTTCTTTTCCGATCTGTGTTACCAACGCCACTTTCTGATAAACTGCAGAAGGATAGAAGATACTCAGAAACCTCCGGACGATCACATCATACACATGATGAGCCGTTGCAGATACCGAATTCAATGCGGAAAGTCCCTGTCCTGTCGGGATGATCGCATAATGATCCGTGATCTGCTTGTCATTGACATAACGCGTCTTTGCCAGATTTTTATATGCTCCGTAATGCAGAATATCCTGCATATATGGTGCAGCCATCTGGTATTTACTCAGCCCGTTCAGGTTCTTTGTGATCTCCTTTGATACTGCCGTCGAAAGCACTCTGGCGTCTGTTCTCGGATAGGTGACAAGCTTCTTCTCGTAAAGCTCCTGAACAATGCGGAGCGTTTCATCCGGACTGATCTTGAACCGTTTGGAGCATTCGTTCTGAAGTTCTGCAAGGTTAAACAGAAGTGGCGGATTCTTTTTCTCTTTTTTCTTTTCGATGGATACAATCCGGCAGGTAAGAGGGGATGTTCCCTCTTTCAAAACAGCTATCAGCTTTTGGGCCTCCTCTTTCTCTTTAAATCCATTCTCTTTGTAGAGCTTTGGAGACTCAAAATAAGCTGAACCTTTCACTGCACGCCACTCACCGGTAAAAGTATGTCCGTCTACATTTACCGATTCGATCACACGATAGAACGGCGTTTTAACAAATTCACGGATCTCCCGTTCCCGCCTTACGACCATTCCAAGGACACAGGTCATCACACGTCCGACAGATACAACCGTGTATTTATTCCCAAGATAATTTGAAATGCTGTTTCCATATTTCAGTGTCAGAAGTCTGGAAAAGTTGATTCCCATCAGATAATCTTCCTTCGCACGGAGATAAGCCGAAGCTGACAGATTATCGTATTCTGACAGATCCTTCGCCTCACGGATTCCTCTGAGGATCTCTTCCTCCGTCTGGGAATCGATCCACACACGCCGGCGTTCTTTCCCTTTTACGCCTGCCATCTGTTCCACCAGACGGTAAATGTATTCTCCTTCCCTTCCCGAGTCGGTACAGACATAAATCCGGTCTACGTCCTTCCTGGTCAGTATTCCTTTTACGATCTCAAACTGCTTCTTTACTCCCGGTATCACCTCATAGAGAAATTCCTGCGGAATGAATGGCAATGTCTGCAAAGACCATCTCTTATACTTTTCATCATATACTTCCGGATAACTCATCGTGACAAGATGACCAACACACCAGGTTACGATCGCCTCATCTGATTCCAGATATCCGTCTTTTCTTTTCAAATTCAAATGCAGTGCCTTGGCAAATTCCTGTGCCACACTCGGCTTTTCTGCAATATATACCGATTTACCCATATAATAATTTTGTACTCCTGTATTTTCACGCTATAGCAACTCTCACAGCGTTTAAAAAGTGAAGCTGATACCAGCTCCACTTTTTTATCATATCATATTCAGAACATAAAACAAATTATTTTCTTCGAAAAATCTTCCGGATTTTATCAACGAAGCTTTGTTTTGTCCGTCCTTCCGGATGTCTGACGGTGATTGCTTCACGCATAAAATATTCCTGGGAATTGACTTTTGAAGTTCCTTTTTCTTTCATGTAGTAATTGCCGTCACTCTTTAATTCACGCGCTTTTACATTGTCCGCAAGCATGATCTTCAGCATATGTGTCAGCTGTTTCCTGATAGTTTCATCGTAAACCGGACATGCCACTTCCACGCGTTTTTCCGTATTACGCGTCATCATATCTGCGGAACCGATATAGATTTTCTGATCCGCTCCGGTTCCAAAAAGGAAAATACGCGGATGCTCAAGATAACGTCCGACAATACTGGTCACACGGAGATTCTCTGTGTACCCTTTGACTCCCGGAAGAATACAGCAGATCCCACGGACGATCAGATCCACCTTCACCCCTGCATTTGATGCCTCGGAAACCTTCTGGATAAAATCTACATCCGTCACAGAATTCATCTTCATGATGATCCGTCCGTTCGTTCCCTTTTTGATCTCCTCGTCCATCAGTGAAAGCACCTTTGGTTTCAGACTGGTCGGTGAAACAATAATGTGCTGATAGCTTCCATTGAGATTGCCAATGGACATATTCTTGAAGAAGACGGCTGCATCCTCTCCGATTCCCTTATCCGCTGTGATCAGCGACACATCCGTATACATCGTCGCTGTCTTTTCATTATAGTTTCCGGTTCCCACCTGCGTAATGTATTCGATATTGTTGCGGTTCCGGTAAGTGATCAGACAGATCTTGGAATGCACCTTATAACCTTCAAATCCGTAAATCACACGGCATCCTGCTTCTTCCAGCCGCTCGGACCAGTCAATATTATTCTGTTCATCGAATCTGGCTCTCAGCTCGATCAAAACCGTAACCTCTTTGCCGTTCTCGGCCGCTGCACATAAGTACTCTACCAGCCGTGCCTTCTTTGCCAGACGGTAGATTGTGATCCTGATCGTAAGAACGGTCGGATCATAAGCCGCTTCCTTGATCATACGCAGAAACGGATCCATACTCTCATACGGATAAGAAAGAAGTATATCTTTTTTCTTTACCTGCGGAATCACTTTTCCATCCGTCAGATAGCGGGACGGCTGCGGAGTAAACGGTTCGTCGATCAGAGAACGTTTCAGCGATGCCGGAACCTTATCCATAATCGAAAAAATATAATCCAGCTTCATCGGCATCTTGGTCCGGTAGATCTGTGCCGGTGTGATCTTAAATTTGTCACAGAAATACTTTTCCAGTTCCTTATCCAGCGGCTCCGCTGTCTCCATGCGGACCACTGCCATTCTACGGCGCTTGTGAAGGGTTTCCTGCATCAGCAGGCGGAAATCATCATTGATCTCCAGTGCCTCATCGTCCGGCGACACATCTGCATTCCTTGTCACGCAGATATAATTCTTGCTCGATACCTCGTATTTGTCGAACACCACATCCAGATATTCCATGATCACCTTTTCCATACGGATATAACGGATATCATGGCCCGGAAGATATAAAATATCTGACACAAACTGTGGAACCGGTACGATTCCAATCATGGAAGTTCCATTCTGCTTCAGACTTGCGATCACATACAGTTCCTTATTGAGCAGATGTGGGAATGGATGATTGGCATCCACGATCTGTGGAGACAGGATCGGTAGGATCTGGTCTTTGAAGTACTTTTTCACATACTTCTTTTCCTGCTGCTCCAGCTCTTTTATCGATAGTCCACAGACACCGTATGGATTCAGCAGCTTCTTGATCTCCGAGTAAGTCTTGTCCCGCTCTTTATACAATGGTGCTACAGCCGCAAAGATTGCATCCAGCTGCTCTTTCGGATTCATCCCCGAACGGCTGTCGATCGTGCTGTTATCCGTAAGCGACATATCATACAGGCTTCCTACGCGGATCATAAAAAATTCATCCAGGTTGCTTGTAAAAATGGATACAAACTTCATTCTTTCAAGAAGGGGTACTGAAGAATCCTTTGCTTCCTCCAGTACCCTCTGATTGAACTTCAGCCAGGACAGTTCTCTGTTCTGTGTATAGTTCTGCATTTCTTTTTTCATATTAGCCCACCTTCACTCTTCCTTTACACTGGTATAATTTCATTCTACCACTGAATCAGAAGAAAGAAAAGTTAACTTCTTTTAAACTTTCCTGCAAAAGCTATTTCTTTGTGATAAAACCTTTTGCAGTCAGTGTCTCAGCACAGAGAACAGCTCCTCCTGCCGCACCGCGGACTGTGTTGTGGGAAAGTCCGATAAATTTATAATCGTAAAGGGAATCTTCTCTGAGTCGTCCGATAGAAATTCCCATTCCGTTCTCATAATCTACATCCAGTTTCACCTGCGGACGGTTGTCTTCTGTCATATAGCGGATGAACTGCTTCGGTGCACTCGGAAGCTCTGCTTCCTGCGGGAAGCCTTTAAAACTTTCCAGTTTTTCGATCAGCTGCTCTTTGGTTGGTTTCTTTTCAAAATTGATAAATACGGCAGCGGTATGTCCGTTAAGAACCGGTACACGTACACACTGGCATGTGATCTTCGGAGAATCTGCTTTTACGATCTGTCCATTTTCAACTCTACCGAGAACACGAAGCGGTTCCTGCTCGCTCTTTTCTTCTTCTCCACCAATGAATGGAATGATATTTTCTACCATTTCCGGCCAGTCTTTAAAGGTCTTTCCTGCACCTGAAATTGCCTGGTAGGTTGTAACAACCAGTTCTTTCGGTCCGAATTCTTTCCATGCTGCAAGGCAAGGCGCATAGCTCTGGATCGAACAGTTTGGTTTTACTGCGATAAATCCTCTTGTAGTTCCAAGACGCTTTTTCTGGTCTTCGATGACTGCAAAATGTTCCGGGTTTACTTCCGGGATTACCATCGGTACATCCGGTGTCCATCTGTGGGCACTGTTATTAGATACAACCGGTGTCTCTGTCTTTGCGTATGCTTCCTCGATCGCCCGAATCTCATCTTTTGACATATCAACTGCACTGAATACAAAGTCAACTGTCTTTGCAACTTCTTCTACTTCGTTGACATTATGTACAACGATCTTCTTGACTGCTTCCGGCATCGGAGTGTCCATTTTCCAGCGGTCTCCGACTGCTTCTTCATATGTCTTTCCTGCGGAACGCGGGCTTGCAGCCAGTGTTACTACCTCAAACCACGGATGATTTTCCAGCAGAGAGATAAATCTCTGTCCTACCATTCCTGTTGCACCAAGAATACCTACTCTTAATTTCTGATCCATTTTTATGTCCTCATTTCCTGTTTTGTCTTTTTGATGCGCACATTTGTGCGCGTGATTTGTATATCATAGCGCATTTTCCGACATTTTTCAACCCTGACAATTGAAAAACTATGTCTACTTATTAACGCTCATGTTACTGTTCCCAGTACCTGTGACCAGCAATGCTCATTTTCCTTATAACGATTAGCACTCTTCCAGATACGCTTCGTGAAGCGCGATCACCTTTTTCATAGCTTCCGGTCCAGGTGCACCGATCGTATTTCTCTTATTGACACAGGTCTCCATGCTGATCGCATCATAAATATCTTCTTCAAATACCGGAGAGATCTCCTTATATTCTTCCAGTGACATATCATCTAACGCAATCTTCTTATCGATGCAATAAAGTACCAGCTTTCCTACGATTCCATGTGCATCGCGGAACGGTACCCCGTGATTTACCAGATAGTCAGCTGCATCTGTTGCATTGGTAAATCCGTGTCTGCAGCTTTCCAGCATACGTTCTTTGTTGAACTTCATGGTTGCGAGCATTCCGGTAAATAAAGCCAGGCATCCTTTCACGGTATCGATGGCATCAAATACCAGCTCTTTGTCCTCCTGCATATCTTTATTGTAAGCAAGCGGAATTCCTTTCATTGTAGTCAGGATCGAAGTCAGTGCACCGTATACACGTCCTGTCTTTCCACGAACAAGTTCCGCAATATCCGGATTCTTCTTCTGTGGCATGATACTGCTTCCGGTGCTGTAGCTGTCATCGATATCGACAAACTGGTATTCATTGGAATTCCAGATGATCACTTCTTCTGAGAAGCGGCTTAAATGCATCATAATCGTAGATAGAGCACTCATCAGCTCGATCAGATAATCACGGTCCGATACCGAATCCATACTGTTCAGTGTCGGTCCGTCAAATCCGAGAAGCTCTGCGGTGTATGCTCTGTCCAGATCATAAGTGGTTCCTGCAAGTGCTCCGGATCCAAGCGGACAGGTATTCATTCTTTTGTAAATATCTTTCAGACGCATATGGTCTCTTTTGAACATTTCAAAATAAGCACCCATATGGTGTGCCAGTGTGATCGGCTGCGCTTTCTGCAGATGGGTAAATCCAGGCATGATCGTCTCGGTGTTGTCCTTCATGATCGCAAGAAGTTCGCGGAGCATATCCACAACCAGTCCCTGCAGTGCGGTGATCTCACTTCTTGTATAAAGCTTCATATCCAGTGCAACCTGGTCATTACGGCTTCTTCCGGTATGCAGCTTCTTTCCTGCATCCCCGATCCGGTCGATCAGATTTGCCTCTACAAAACTGTGGATATCTTCGTATTCCTCTGTAATCTCAAGCTTTCCGCTCTCTACATCCTTGCGGATGCTTTCCAGTCCGTCCAGAATCTGCTGCTTCTCATCGTCTGTCAGGATCCCCTGCTTTGCAAGCATCATAACATGCGCCTTGCTGCCCTGGATATCCTGCTCATAAAATCGTTTATCAAATGAAATGGACGCATTGAAATTATAAACCAGTTTGTCGGTTTCTTTTGTAAAACGTCCTCCCCATAACTGTGCCATAGCTTTCCCTCTTTTCTTCAACGTAATTCTGTGCTTTAGTGTACCATAGAATGTCGGATTCTGTAAAGTTCCCCTCTTAATTTTTCACAGAACTTTCCTCTTCCTCCCGAAGTTTCTTTTCCCGTTCTCTCTGATTTTTGGAATAAATACAGCCACAATAGTCCTGGCGGTAAAGTCCGTAAATCTTTGACAGCTCGGTTGAACGCTTATATCCATTTCTCTTTTTAAAATCCGAAACCAGATAAGATACTCCGTATTCGCCGGCAAGTCTTTCTCCGATCTCATTTAACTTCTGCGCATTTTTCAGCGGACTGATGGAAAGGGTTGTGGTGAAATAATCATATCTACCTTCTTTTGCAAATCTCGCAGCTTCCCGGAGTCTGAGCTCATAACACCTGAAGCACCGCTCTCCACCTTCCGGAATCATCTCCAGTCCCTTCGCCATCTCGTAAAATTTTTCACTGTCATAATTTCCCGCCTGAAAATGGATCGTATGTTTCGCCGGAAGCTCACGGATCAGCTTCTCCTGTTCGTGGATCCGTTTTTCAAATTCGGATTCCGGAAAAATATTCGGATTGTAATAAAAAACCGTAATCTCAAAATATTCCGACAGATATTCCAGCACATAACTGCTGCATGGTGCACAACAGCTGTGAAGGAACAGACGTGGAACCTTCTTTTCCGATACAATCAGTTCTATCTTTTTATCCAGTTCTTTCTGGTAATTCTTTTTCTGCATCTGTTCATCTCTCCTCATATTGCAGATTTGTTTCTTATTATAGTGCAGCTGTTCTCTTCGCACAATATCTTTTCTGCTCTGTTTTTCTTTTTCCGCTCCATTCCAGCCAGATGCACACACGCTTTTTTTAATTTCTCATAAACTGTAAGTAAAAGACTTATGATCGTTTCTGTATCTGGAGGATTATCATGCAATATGCACTGGAACTGAAAAACGTTCATTATGCTTACCATACACTGGAAGGAGAAACCTACGCCCTGAAAGACATCACCTTTTCGGTCCGCGAAGGGGAATTTATTGCTCTGGTCGGTCCCTCCGGGTGCGGAAAATCTACACTGCTCCACCTGATTGCAGGTCTTCTCACCCCGGAAAAAGGCCTCATCAAAATAAACGGCAGCTATCATCCGGACAATACTTCCGGCATCGGATATATGCTGCAAAAGGATGAACTTCTTGAGTGGCGTACCATCTATCAGAACGTTCTTCTCGGTCTCGAGATCCAGCATGCACTGACTGCCCGTTCCCGCGCACTGGCAAGAGCCCTTCTTACACAATACGGCCTGAATGCCTTTGCAAATGCAAAACCATCCGAACTTTCCGGAGGAATGCGCCAGAGAGCCGCGCTGATCCGCACGCTGGTCCTGAAGCCGGATATCATGCTTTTGGATGAACCCTTTTCTGCCTTGGATTATCAGACCCGATTAAATGTCAGTGATGATATCGGGCAGATTATCAAAAAAGAGAAAAAAACAGCGATCCTTGTCACCCATGACCTTGCCGAAGCGATCAGTCTTGCTGACCGGATCCTTGTTCTCACAAGCCGTCCGGCAACCATCGGGCAAACGGTCAATGTTTCCTTTTCTGATCCGGGACTTTCCCCGCTTGCCCGCCGCAATGCCCCGGAATTTAAGACTTATTTCAATCTGATCTGGAAGGAGCTGAACCCGGATGAATGAACTTTCAAAAAACCAGCTGCATTACCTGAATATGCGGCGCCGACATAAACAGATCGTTGCTGTTTCCAGAGTCTCCATCTTGCTGACATTCCTCTTTCTCTGGGAATTCTCGGCAAATACAGGACTGATCGACTCTTTCATTTTCAGCAGTCCTTCCCGGATTGCCCTGTGTTTTCTGGAAATGACCGGTGACGGCAGTATTTTCCGTCATATCGGAGTGACTCTTTACGAAACCCTGGTCAGTTTTATCCTGGTAATCTTCTTCAGCCTTTTTGTCACCGTCCTTCTCTGGCTCTTTCGGAAGCTTTCGGAAATCCTGGAGCCTTATCTGGTCGTCCTGAACAGTCTGCCAAAATCTGCGCTTGCTCCGCTTCTCATTGTCTGGCTCGGCGCAAACCGCACAACAATTATCATTGCCGGAATGTCTGTTGCAATCTTCGGGAGCATACTGAACCTCTATTCCGAATTTTCCGAAGTAGACCCAGATAAAATCATGCTCATCTACACTCTTCACGGAAACCGGCTCCATGCCCTCTCCAAGGTAGTGATCCCAAGCTGCATTCCGGCGATCATCAGCACCATGAAGGTCAATATCGGGCTCTGTCTGGTGGGTGTGATCATCGGAGAATTTATCGGCGGCAGGGAAGGACTTGGCTATATGATCATCTACGGCAGTCAGGTCTTCAAGCTCGACTGGCTGCTGATGAGCATCTGCATCCTCTGCGTGATCGCCATGCTGCTCTATGCTCTGATCGGACTGATCGAGAAGTGGTATCTTTGCCGGTGTAAGATTTCCTGATATTTATCAGAAACTTCACAGGGAAAGTCTCTTCTTTCTCCCTCGCTTTTTCAAAAAGGAACCATACTTTTCAGATCATTTCTGGTATGCTCCCCGTCAAGAGGACAATAAAAAATAATAAATTTTTGTATCGTC
>ERZ894226.1009-NODE-1009-length-12945-cov-5.638712_pt1 | contig 12945 bp, 15 predicted proteins | sample MGYA00380294_ERZ894226 | MGnify/ENA primary metagenome ERZ894226 (study PRJEB32331, sample SAMN06328434) | human gut metagenome | biome: human gut microbiome; feature: stool | host: Homo sapiens | collected 2014-10-29 ... | reverse complement strand
CAATATATTTCATTATATATAATGAAATATATTGTGTTTCGTTTATTATTGTATGTTACTTAAACGGTCCAGCATGATCAATTACTTGTTTTTCTATATTAGACCCATTTAACGGATTGTAATGATAAGGCAAATTAAAATCAGATGGATTTGCGTTACTCTGAGCGTTAGTACCAGTTACTTGCTTGTACACATTATTACGCTCCAGGAACTTATATGAATCGCCATTTTTATCCAACCCAATCAAGTGACTGTTATTAGTCTTATAGAAGTAGTTATTTTCCGATAAAATATAACTACCGCTACCTATTTGTAGGGCATTGTATTGTTGTTGAGAAAAACCAGCAGGATTGTTACCAGTTGGTTGGCTACTGTTATCGAAATAGTTATTATAGGCATGCACGTATCCTCTCAATAGTGGTCTACCCTTAATGTTAGGTCCAAACCAATTATCATGGAGCGTGACATGCATTTTATGCCCTCCTTGTAGATAGGAATCGCTTCCGTTTGCTCCGACAACCATAGTTAAGCGTTCAGTGGCTAAATCATGCCACTCACCAATCCAGTTCCAGTTAGGATTTGGATTCATATTTAACCATTCGTTCGAGAACCAAAAGTGATTATTTGATATAGTGACGTTATCAGACTGCAAGCTTACAGAAAACAAGTCATCACTCATGTCATGGAAGTCATTATTATAAATCCATGCATTGTTAATCCTTCTTAAAGACACTCCTTCATAATTAACTCCTGATCCCCCTGGTTTGATATCATTTCCTGTTAACTTTTGAAGATCAGATATATTACCGTTAAAAGCAATGTTTTTTACGACAATATTAGAAATTACCTGATTTCCAGGCAACATTTCACCATCAAACTTTAATTGGATATTTACTAGAGTCGGATTTGTACCAGCCTGACCTTCAATCGTTGTGTTGTCCCACTTTTTATCAGCAAACGTAAAAGTTACCGGCTTATTTCCACCATATATATTTCCAGAAATTATAATATGATGTTGGTTACTATTAAAGGCATTTTTTAACTGCTCCAAATTTTTGACGATTACTGCATTTTGATTTGATCCAGTAGCATTTGAAAATCCACCTGTTTGAGTGTCTGCAGATACTACACCATTCCCCATAAAAAAAACACTAGATAAAAATAGTAGTGTTTTCGTAATTTTAAATATCCCCATGTTGTCCCCCACTTAGTATACGTTTGGTATTTGAAAAACTTATTATAACACAGCTTATTTAAAGCTAACACGTTTACAAATCTAATGTTATATTCGGCGCTGATGTCCATAATCTTGACATCAGCGCCTATATTCAGAACTATCAACTGATAATTAAAAAAATTTACAGAAATTGTTAATTCAGAAAAATTAGACTACTTGCAACAATATCAGCTACTGCAAGACAAATATATTCAAAATCGCACTCCTCAACTAAAGGGGAAAATTTTAGTATTAAAAGAAGATGTTAAATACGCTGCAAAAATTTTAGTTGCAAAGGTTGGATAAAAATCGGTAGCAGATTTTGTTGACTACCTAACTGGGTTCTAAGATAACATTCAACAAGGATTAGAAAATGGAATGGTAAAATACTTTGGTGTTGATAGAAATACAGCAAAGTGGGCAGCAAAAACGGTAGTATTTATATTCTTTTAAGGAGTTTTAATTTATGAAATCATGGTTCGAAAAGAATAAACAATCAATCTTCTTAATATATGTATTTTCTTGGGCAGTGTTTTATACCTTATTCGGTACTAATTTAATACATCACAACATTAAGCAATTTTTATTTGAAAATTTACCAATTTGGCTAAACACGGTGATCCTAGTGATTCTTGTTCTGATTTTAATTCTATTGTGGCCCGGTAAAATTAAAAATAAACAGCATTAGTCAAGGTATACCAAAGGGAGTTAACATAACATCGATTATCCCAAGTCCCAGTTAAAACGCGGCCTGATCGCCCTTTGTGATTTTTGCAATTTCACAAACTCAAAAAAAGCCCAATTCACTCACTTCACAAGTGGGCAATTGGGCTTTTTTCACAATCTATACCAATTATTATGCGAATCGTACTTCTAGTTTCTTACCTAACGCATACGCCAACTTATTTAACGTATCGACACTGGTATTTGAACCACGTTCTACACGCGCAATTGTTGATTGAGGAACACCTGACTTAGCTGCCAAATCTCGTTGAGACAAGCCAGCTGCCTCACGTGCTAACATCAATTGCACTGCAGACTCTAGCTTTTCTGATTCTGCTTCGAAACCAGCCTTAAATTCTGGGTCTTTCAGTTGATCAGCAATCAAATCATCGATTGAAATTGTCTTTGCAGCCATAACTTAGTCCTCCATATCAAAATATTCTTTACGCAACGCTTCGCCGTGCTTGATTTCAGCGGATGGCGTCTTTTGTGTCTTCTTCGTGAACCCATGCGTGATAATGAATTCATTTCCGACTACATGAAAGTACAACGCCCGTTGAATGTTTGATCCAACCTTTGAACGAATTTCATAAATGTTTTTATTCAAAGGCTTTACCCACTCCATACGTGAGGCAACTGGCAATCCATGTTCTTCGATTTTTTTAAGTGTCGACAACAGTTTTTGCCTATCTTTTACAGGTAGCGTGTTAACAAATTCCACGAATTCGTTATGTCCGTTAGGACGTGTGAAGGCTGTAAACTTTGGATTTTCCATACGTCAAATATAACATAAATTGTTCAATTGACCAATATATAGGTTCAATCATCGGATTTATAAATAACCAGGTTACAGTGGTAAAGGCCTACCGGTGTCATGGTAGGCCTTTTTGTTAGGGGGAATGGATATGAGTGATAGTTCTGATTTTGAATTCGGAATCTTAGTGTTGGTTGCTGATGATTTTTTTGAATCGGTTAATGATCCATTTTTAAATACAAACAAATGAATAGGACATTCCAGGCCACATTATTTCGCGATTCAAGATAAATTTGAATCCGATATATTTTGTGTAGTGCCGCTAACTAGTAAGATACACAAATTTGATGGGTTGTTGATACAAAAAAGGATAATCCTGAATAGGGCTATCCTTTTTTGTATTTTTCAGGTTTATTAGATTTTACGTATTCTGCAAATACTTTTAATAGAGATTCAGTTTCATCTACTGATAGATTTTCAATATCAAAATACTTATCAAGTAATGCACCTTTTTGAATCAATTTGCGAGTACGTATTTTGCGTTCTTTGTTTGACTCATAATACTTACTTTGCTTAATTAGTAACTCATTTTTTTGAATCTTTTTTTCTAGTTCATTTTTTTGTTTAACTAGCTTATCCAGATTATCATTCATGGTTATTTATCTACTTAAAATTGTGGCTTATTTACGTTAGTTGAACCATTATTATTTGGTTCAGTTTCGTTGTTAGAATGATCTAAATCATCAGACGAAATTTGAGACCCTAACAGTGAACCAAGTTCTGCGATTTTTTCTTTTGTAAAATCAGAATAATCAAGGTTAGAGTTCTTGATTATTTCACGACCTAAATTGCGCTCAATTTTTTCTTTTTCAAGTCGAATTTTATTATTCAACTTTTCAAGACGTGCTTGTTGCTTTTCTAAGTTGCTTAAAGCCATGATTTTACCCCCGCTATTTTTAAATCGACCATTTGTTAAATTCATGATAGCAAAACCCTGAAAAACAGTCAACAAAAAATTGAAAAACACCCCGAAAACAGGTAGAATAAACTTACGGGCAACGGACATCTTACAAGCGAGTGAAACGAGCAGTAAGCGCACTTACACATCAACCCTAAACGGTTGATGTAATTGCTCAAAAAATCGTGTATTAGAAGCCGTGCCGGCAACTTAAAAAATAAAAGAAAAAACAACAGGAAAGGGGGATATTCAAAATGGCTATTTTTCACATGAACTTTAAAAATATTAGTGCCGGAGACGGACGAAGTGCCGTTGCTAGTGCAAGTTACAGAAGTGGCGAAGTTCTTTACCGAGAAGCTGATGAAAAAAATTATGAATACCCCCGTGTTGTAAAGCCAGAAACTTTTATTATGTTGCCTGAAAATGCACCAGAGTGGGCTAGTGATAGAGAGCGTTTGTGGAATGAAGTTGAAGCAAAAGAAAACAAGGCTAACTCACGTTACGCAAAGGAGTTTAATGTTGCATTGCCAGTTGAATTAAGCGATGAAGAACAACGTGAGTTGTTGACTAATTATATTCAAGAAACCTTTGTAGATTCAGGTATGGTTGCAGACGTAGCAATTCACAGAGACCACCCCGAAAATCCGCACGCACACGTTATGCTTACAAACCGACCATTTAACGCAGACGGAACGTGGGGAAAAAAGGCAAAGACTGAATATATTCTTGACGAAAACGGTAACAAAACAAGAACCGAACAAGGCAATATCCGACAACGAAAAGTTTGGCTTGTAGATTGGGATAAGCCGGGGAAAGTTGATGAGTGGCGTGGACAGTGGGCGCAAGCCGTAAATCAATATTTTGAACTCAAAAAAATGCCTGATCGCATTAGCGAAAAGACATTGAAGGAGCAAGGTATTGAATTGCCAGCCACAAAGCACGTTGGTGTGAATAATCAAGCTAAAGAACGAGCAGAGTATAACGAGCTTGTTAAGGAGCAACGAAGCAATTTGTCACGCCAAGAAAACGTTGATGAAAAAATTGTTGCGGAGCGCCGCTTAATTGCTTTGAAGGAACACATGAGCTTTAAGGAAAAGGGACAAGTCGCTAAGCTAGGTAAAGAACTACAAACTTATATCGAAATCGACCAATTGCGAGATAAGCAACGTATGTTATTTAACTGGAAAAACAGTACGTTCATTAAGAATGCCGTTGGCGAAGATATGACTAAGGCAATGCAAATTATTGCACGCCAAGAAAACGCCCTTGATGAAGCCAATGAGTTGGTAAATAAAGTGGTTGATAGAGTGGTTGATAAGGTATACCCAGAACTGGATAAGGATAAGTTCTCAAAGTCTGAATTGCGACAACTGATCGTTGAAACAAATTCAGAAAATCGTGTGTTCTCAAATGATGAATTACAAGACCGTATGAATGACATCACAGCATTCACGATAAATCGTGAAGTATTGACGTTTACAAAGCGTCAATATAGCAGTGCAATATTGCTACAAATGCAACGTAGAAGCACTATGAATGACATGGAAAACATTTTGCAAAAGCAAGGTAAAACATGGCAAGACCTTGATGATTCAAAGGGTAAGTTGATTCAAGAATTTACCGGCGAAGACCGTGAGAGTTTGGTGCGTTCAGTACGTAAGTATGCAGGTATTCAACAAATGCAACGAGTTGTCGAAGCAGAGTACAAAACAGCTATTGAAAGTACATTTAAAGAAGTGGACTACAAGGCGTTGAATTTGATTGAGAAAGAACGTCTGTACAATTTGATTAACTATTACAACCCGAACCGAAAAGAATTAAGTGAAGCGCACATTAAGGTGCTTACAGAGAAGCCACCACGCATGTTCAGTACGAACGACCACGTACAAGGACTGAAAGTATTGGCGGGACAAGAAGATATTGCTAACGTTAAAAATAAGGCGTTGAAGCGAGTAATCATGAACGGTGGAACAAGGCAATTGTTCATCGGGGAAGCGTCTGATAATAAGGCAATACCACAGGATCTGATTGAACAGGCAAAGCAAGTAAGTGGTAATGAATGGTTAAAGCGTGAACGATATACCCGTGACAGGGTTGGTGGCGATTATGGACGTATGCAATACGAAGAGACAACGCCTAAGCAATACACGAACAAGCTATTTACAGGCGCTATGATGAATATTATCTACAACCTAAGCCGTAATCAAAAGAACGAATCAGAACTTGAACATGATATGCAAGCCAAGAGTCGCCGGCAGAATCGCAGTCAGCAACACTCTTATGGCAGGGGAATGTAGGTGTGCATATATAATGCGATAGTGTGTGTTATAACTAAGGAGTGGCGTTATGAGAAAACTACCAGATAACGAGAACATGTATACCTTCTCAGAAGCAAGTGAGATGATTGGCAAAAGTCGTAGTTACATCAGTTTGTTTTTGCGACGCTATAAAGGCGATATACCTGAAAATGCCATCATAGAAACTAATTGGAGTAAGTACATTACGGATTCAGGGCTTGCGTGGTTAAATCAGGAACGTGCGAAAAAAGGACGTAATAGCCACCCAAGAGATAAGAAATAAGAATCGGGGGAGTGTGGATTTGAAATCTGAAAAATGGGACGGTATGAATGGTTTTGTTATTCATAACGAGCAGAAAGGTGTCATTGTTAGAGACAATAAAGTTGCTAATGCAAATGAGCTAATCGAGCAAAAAGGCGTGTCAGTAGATGAAGCACGCCGTAAGTTATTCAAAAATACGATTAAGAAAAATATCAAAATTGATCCAATGAAACTAGCTGGATATTTTGAATCTAAATATGAACCTGAAAATGCAAAGAAAGTAGCAAAGTTAGAGAGTGATAATGCTACCAAGCAATTTAAGCAAATTAAAAATGAAATGCAATTTTTTGGAGAAAGTTTTCTTGAAGGTTTTCTAGGATTTTATGGCATTAAGCTAGATAATGCTTTGGAGCGGTACGAACATAATTATCATGTGTTGGAAGTTGATGATATTAGCAATCCAAAACAAAAAGACTATTATATTGCCGTGCCGAAGCAAGGTAATATAGATGATAAGAAAATTGCAGTACCGAACCGAGAAATAGCCGAGCTTAATATTGCTAAGTTTTACGGCGAACAATCAGTGAAACTGCAACAAGAAAATACACAGTCATTATCAATAAAACAAGAAGAAGCGGAGTAGGAAAAATGAAGAAATCAACAGCCCTAACATCATTAGTAGCAACGTACGGTACTTTGGTTAGTACGTTATCAGTAAGTGCGGACGCCGGCGAAGTATCGACCAAATTGAATCAAGCGGGTACTCAAATCCAAAGTATTCTAACCGGTTTGTTGGTGCTTGTTGGTGTGTGTGTGGCATTGTTCATTATTATCAAGAAGTTGCCAACAATTGATGATCCACGTGAGAAGTCTGAATTATTCCGAAGTGTTGGTAGTGTTGCGGGTGCAGTAGCCGTAGGAGCTGCCGTTGTCTGGTTGCTACCATGGGTATTCAGCTTGTTTAACTAATTAAATAAATTCAAGTCAATCAAAAACAGGAGAAACCATGAAAAAAGGTAAAGAGTTTATTTTCCCTGAAAACGTTGAGAAAGAATACGGCGTTTGGCGAGATTACACTTTAAAGGACATTGGTTATCTAGCCCTAACAGTCGGTGTTGGTTTAGCGTTTGTGGCAGTCCCGCCTTATGGAGTGTACTTTACCGTGTTTAAGATTGTGCTTGTCATAATAGCCATGACGATTGTCATGGCTATTTTAACAATCAAGCCAATTTCATCACGGCGAAACATCAGGGTTCGTGATTATTTGAAAACACGGCGACAATATAACGCAAGTCAGAAGCTATTTTTCTTAAAGCCAAAGTCCGATTCAAGGAGAAATAAGTAATGGTATCAATCAAGCGAGATAAGTCAAAACAAAATAAAGGTTTGGAGTGGGACTACCAAGCGCCAAAGATCAATTCAGGTAAAGAAACCATTGATGAGATGAGCTTAATTACCGGTATGTACGGTAATTATCAAGTCCTTAAAACTGGACAGTTAGCAGGGATTCTATCAGTCAGCGGCATTAACCTTGATTTGCTAAGTGAAGCAGAACAACAAGACGTGTTCGCAGACTATGGAGCGTTCTTAATGAGTACATTGGGAGCGGGTGTTAATGACAGCTTGCAGTTTATTGAACCAACCGTGCCGGTAAACATGACAGCTTATATCAACGGTTTAAAGCATAAGTATTTTGAGTTGGAACAGTTAGATAATCCGACAGAATCCGAAAAATTTAAAACGCAGTTGGTGGCAAGTTATCTGGATCACTTTACGACAATTCAAAACAACAAGAATATGACAACCAAGCAACACCTTGTTGTCGTTAAAGTCGCAATTAAAGATAAGAAGTTATCAAGTCTGAAAATTGCGGTAGAGCAATTAGATGAAAAAATGGCACAAGTGCAACGTGATTTAGAGAACGCACTCACGGATTTTGACGTGGTAGCCAAGCCATTATCAAGTATTGAAGTTCAGGGCGTATTGAAGAACTTAATCAACTACAACGGTTAATTTACATATAGGAGAATGGTATGAAAATTTTAGATATTATGACGGGTAAATTGAAGCCAACATCAGAATCTGATGAAGAATCGCCCATTGAAATTCTTGATTTAAACGTGAATGGACAAGAAAACTTTATGAATATGGTAGACAGCGATAGTCTACATTCTTTGTTCCCGTTCAGTTGGGAACAATACCCAACTTACGTTCAATCAGGCGAGAATTTTATACGAGTAATTGCCGTTACCGATTATCCAAAGCGTGTGTATGGTAACTGGTTGTCTGAATTAAAGCGCAAAAAAGGCACAATCGATATAGTCCAATATATCGAGAGTGCCGGTGATACAGCTATGATTAGCCGCTATAAGAAGACGATTCAGAATAAAGAAGCTGAATTGCTTAATACTCACGACCCATATAAGCAGAAACAACTGCAAAAATACATTGATAGTGCAAGTATGCAGTTAGATAAGTATCTTGATAATTCTACCACGTTCGTTTACCAACACATGCTTATCTACGTACGTGCCAACAGTTTGGAAGAACTAGATACAGTGACGGACAACGTTAAGAACACATTGATTAAGTTGCAGATGAAGCCACAAGTGCCTGTTAAAGCAACGTTCCAAGCGTTTTGGTCAGCAATGCCAATCAATCAAAACTTTTTAAGTGAATACACTTATAAAGAAAGCAATACAGAAGTAGCAAGCAGTATGTTCCCATTTGATGACGCCGAAATTCTTGATTTAAAGCCACGTAGTGACATTGAAGGTGTCAATAAAGACACTAATTCACTTATTGCAATCGATATGTTAGATCGCAATAAGACTTTGAATCAAAATATGGTGGTTATTGGAACATCAGGGGTTGGTAAGACAACATATATGACGCAAAAGATTTTGCGATACGCAATTCAAGATTATCAAATCTACATTATTGATCCAGAAAATGAATACACCAAGATTGTTAAAAAACTAGGCGGAGAAGTGCTACACCTAACATCTAATGCCAAGCAAAAGATTAACCCGCTACAAATTTTTTCAGAAGAAATTTTGAGTGCTGATGAAGCAGTCACGAATCTTGATGACCTTGTTAAGGATAAAATCCAACGCATTAAGGGATTCTTTGAAGTGTTGAAGTCAGACATGACGCAAGTTGAGAAGGCGATTATGGACGGCGTTGTGAAGCAAGCATATATCAATAGTGGTGTTTTGAAATATGAACGCTTGTCAGATATTGCTAACGACCAATGGCCAACATTAAGCAACGTATATGATGAGCTAACAAAATTGAAAGAACGAGACGCAGAGAAGTTTGAGTTAATCCGAGAGTTCTACTACATTTTGAGCAGTTATACGAACGGATCAAACACGCTTTTTGACGGTCATACGAATATTGACCTAACAGCCAAGATTGTCTCATTTGATTTAAAGCCGTTGCAATCGGAGCAAGAAGTGCAAGCCGGAGCATATCTAACAACGTTCCAGTATTTGTGGGACGAAATTACAAAAGACCGTCACACACGCAAGAAGTTGTTTGTTGATGAGTTCCACTTTTTGACACTTCATAAAGCGGCAGCCACTTTTTTCCACCAAGCATACAAGCGTTTCCGTAAATACAACGCCGGAGCTATTGCCGGCACACAACAGATTCAAGACGTTATCGAAGGTAAAACCGATAGCGGTCAGAACATTGGAGAAGCAATTATTGGTAATAGTTATACCAAAGTATTTTTCGGACTAGACGGTAAAGGTGTTGATGACGTTATCACTAAGTTACGTATGACGTTTTCTGATAAGGAAAAGAAGTTGCTAGAACGCCGGCGACAAGGTGACGCTCTAATGATTTACGGTAGTCAGCGAGCATTCATGAATGTTGAGCTAACAGAAGAAGAATTGCGACTAATTGACGAAGAATCATACAAGTTGAAATATAACCGTGATAATAGTGAACAACCAAATTATCAAGAACGTGTTATGTTGACGCCGAGTGAGATTGAAATGTTGACGACTGGAAATCTGGGGGATATGGGGAATGAATAAGAATCTGGACTTATTGAATATCGAAGTTGGAACATTTGAACGAGTTAAGCATGTGCTAACTCTTAAAATTAGTAAGTCACAGTTCAGATACGATAGTATCAACGAACTAAACGAGTTGAAATTACCGAATGAAAACTTTCTGCCGGTAAAATCAATTCAAGAAAAAGATAATAACGTGATTATTGAATACCTGTTATCAAATGACGCAATGAGTTTGAAGGAAATACCTAAGCAACGTAAGGCGATCAAAACAGCCATTGCTAAGCGCATTATGGAACAAGACGTGCTAAGTGATAACACTTATAACATCTCAATGAATCCCGCCAACATCTGGTATTACCCGATGAACAAAGTTTGGTACGCATATCGAGCTAATGAATCAATGCCATACGAGGACCGATTCAACGCACTTACACGATATAAAGCGGTAGTTTTGTACATCATGACCGGCGCACCGTATGAACGCTTGCTAACGAATCCGCAAGAAGCTATGCCTAAGTCGAAAGACGAGTTAATCAATCAAATAATCAATGCAGTTAATGTTGAAGACTTGAAGAGCATTGTTAGAAGTATTGATGAATATGTGGCTTATCGTGAGTGGCAAGACGTTGATAGGCAAATTCAAAAATCCAAGAAACGTACCGCAATTATTGCCGGCGTAATTGGTATATCAGCAATTCTATTAGTAGCGGGTGTACATCATGCTGATAATGCAAAATATGCGCAATTAGAGCAAGCCAACAAGAATAAAGTGATTCAAGTTGAAGCAAAGTCAAAGCTACAATCAGCAATTGCTAATAAAGACTGGAAATCAGCTGATGAAGCTATGGAACGTGCAGGTTATAGCCGTAAGCAAAAAGTTGCGACTTACTTAGATAATAAGCAATACCAACAAGCGCTCAATACAGACAGCACGAAAGTTCTTGAAATCGTTAAGCGAGCATACGAGAATAACGACGAAAAAGCCGTTTTAACGCTTAAAACACCGAGTGGTACGCTTGATAAGAACAAAGACCAATTAGCTCTTGAAAAGCACATTATCAACTATGATGAGCCAAATTTGACGGAACAAGTATCGTTTGCCACTAATCCAGACGTATTGTTGCGACTAGGACGAGCATTTGTAGAACACGACAATGAGCAATATGCAAATATGGCGCAAAAGAAATTAGCCGGTATTGATACGACTAAGGCGAAGTATTTGCAAGCCATTATGGACTTAAAGTCAGTTACCAAGCGTCGTGATGACGCCCAAAAGAAATTAGATGACGCCAACCATATTGATGATAAGGACGATTCGAAGAAGGATAAGGTCAAGTCTGCACAGAGTGACGTGGACAATGCTAATAAGGATATTCAGACAGCACAAAAGAAGGTTGATGACTTAAAGAAAAAAGTAGGGTATTAACATGAAAGTTTTATCTTACAAATATAAAAGCTACAAAGTATACGCATACATTTTGGTGGGTGTAATAGGCTTATGTGTGGTACTCATATCAGCAATTACCGGACAATTAAAACAGAATGATTGTGGTGACGGCACAACCACATCAGTCAACATCAATAACGCCGATCAGAAGAAGAATGCCAAAGCGATATACAATTTTTTGGTTCAAAATTATGGTGCAACACCGCAGGGGGCAGCCGGCGTATTAGGTAATTTCACACAAGAAAGTCAGTTGAACCCAAGCGCCGTTGAATATAAAGATAAGCCTTTGTCAGGACACGGGTTAGGTCAGTGGACGGCAGATAGAACTACGAATCTGATGAATTTTGCCAAAGAAAAAAACAAGCCGTGGGATAACATAGGCTTGCAATTAGAGTTTTTGGATAGCGAATTGAAAACATCAGAAAAGGGTGCGGTTCAAGCCTTGAAATCAACAAGTGTTGAAGAAGCAACGGCACAGTGGCAAACACTATTTGAACGAGCAGGAAAACCCGTTATGGGTAATCGACTTAACTATGCCAGTAAGTGGTTTGCCGAATTTGGTACATCTGATCCGGTATCAGAAAGCGCACAAGATAATGCGTCAACTGGTGCAATTGAACAATTAGTTTGTGGTAACGATTCAACAGCCGAAACAACGGATTTAATCAAGTCTGCTAAGTCCATGCTGGGTTACTTCTACTACGTGCAATCACACCCAAGTTCAGATTTAGGTAATGACTTGTTAAAGCCTAACAAAGCGGGTGGTACAGATTGTTCAGGGTTCGTTTGGTTAGCATTACACAAAGCGGGATATAAAGTGCCGGCAAATATGGGGTGGTTTACTGGAACAATGGCTAGTGACGCCAAAGGCGCACACCAATATTTGAAACAAGTAGACCCTAACCAAGCCAAAGCCGGCGATATTGTCATTGTTAATCAAGGTGTAGGAGCTGGTAACAACGGTCACACTGCTATTCTATTGGAAGATTGGAAGGGCAAGGACACTAAAATTATTCAAGAAGGTGGCGACTTAACAGGACACGTTAATGAAGGAAAGTTTGGAACATCATTCTCAATCTTGTTAAATGGTGGAGACGTTGTGTTAGCACGTCCAGTAGCTAAGTAGGGAGAATAACATGAAGAAAACAACGATAGCGATTAGTGTTTTAACAGTGGTATCAGCAATAGCTTTATACGGTAACGTTTATCAGGGGTATAAGAACAATCACACAACAACAGAGTTGAAAGAAGTTAAGCAAG
>ERZ894226.1003-NODE-1003-length-13008-cov-33.913611_pt1 | contig 13008 bp, 8 predicted proteins | sample MGYA00380294_ERZ894226 | MGnify/ENA primary metagenome ERZ894226 (study PRJEB32331, sample SAMN06328434) | human gut metagenome | biome: human gut microbiome; feature: stool | host: Homo sapiens | collected 2014-10-29 ... | reverse complement strand
TTATCAATGTTCTTTGTTTTGCTCTCTTGCGACAGCTTGATTATTTTATCAAATCACTGTTCGTTTGTCAAGCACTTTTTTATTTTTTTGAACTCTGTTTTAAGTTCTCTGTCTTGCAACAGCTTGTTCATTCTATCAAAATGTTTTTCATTTGTCAAGAACTTTTTTCATGACTTTTTCAACTTATTTTCAAAGCAGTATCTATAAAGTCATGTCTGTAAAATGTAACTCACAAGCTCTACAACTCAATGTGTCCCACGAGTCAGCTTTGATATAATATCATCCCGGCACACATATGTCAACGGATTTACTGCAATTAATTAAAGTAGTAAAACTATCTTAAAAAACACAAATTTTCTAAATTGTCTGTTTATTATATGCAATTCTCACAATTACTATCTGACAGCCTCTATCGCTTCCTTGATATTTGCCACACCAACAATCTCAATTCCACTAATATGCGACACTCCTGCAAGACACACTTTTGGAACAATACACTTTTTAAAGCCAAGCTTCTTTGCCTCAGCAACACGCTGCTCGGACATGGTAACTCCGCGCACCTCTCCGCTTAAGCCCACCTCTCCAAAGCATATGGTATCCTCACGCACTATAATATCCTTTTTGCTTGATGCGATTGCAAGCACTATCCCAAGGTCTATCGCCGGTTCGTTCATCCTTATACCGCCTGCTATATTCACATAAGCGTCACAGTCTGACAGTGACAGGTTGGCTCTTTTTTCAAGGACCGCCATGAGTAGATTTACTTTATTATAATCTGTACCATTTGCTGTACGCCTTGGATTATTAAAAAAACTGTGACATACAAGAGCCTGTATCTCGAGAAGTATCGGGCGGCTTCCCTCTATGGAACATGTGACAATTGATCCTGATGCTCCCTCGGGCTTACCGCTAAGCATATACTCCGACGGATTTTCCACCTCAACAAGTCCCTCCGCCTTCATTTCAAATACGCCTATCTCATTGGTCGAACCAAATCTGTTCTTAACACCTCTAAGTATCCTGTACGACTCATACCTGTCACCCTCAAAATAAAGCACAGTATCAACCATATGCTCTAACGTCCTCGGCCCCGCAACCGCACCATCCTTTGTCACATGTCCTACTATAAAAACAGAAATCCCCAGAGTCTTTGCAAGCTGCATAAGCACTCCGGTTGTCTCCCTGACCTGTGAGACACTGCCCGGTGCCGACGCTATCTCCTCATTGTACATAGTCTGGATGGAATCTATTACAACAACCTCCGGTTTTTTGCGTTGAATCACGTCTTTTGCTATATCAAGACTTGTCTCACATAAAAGCTCCAGTGAATCCGTAAAATCGCCAAGTCTGTCGGCACGCATCTTTATCTGATGCAGAGATTCCTCACCTGACACATAAAGTAATGGCACCTTTTTTTGTGAAAGTTCCCTGCATACCTGAAGTAGAAGTGTGGATTTTCCTATACCCGGATCTCCTCCCACAAGCACAAGTGACCCCCTCACAATTCCTCCACCAAGTACTCTGTCAAACTCAGCTATACCTGTCACTATACGCTCCTCTTTCTCGCTTTTTACTGCCGAAAGAGGCAGAACCTGTGCCGCCTTTGATTCTTTTTTTACTTTTCCCGACGAACTTATCGACTTTTTATCTACGGTTTCCTCTACAAATGTATTCCATTCCTTACAGGCCGGGCACTGTCCCATCCATTTTGCCGATTCATAACCACATTCCTGGCAGAAAAATACAGAGGTCTTTCCTTTTGCCATATTGTTCTCCTTTATAAAATACAAAAAGCCCGGCTTTCACCGGGCTAAAAATATGCTCTATTTTCTTGATACTTTGATATCGACTGAATCAACACCCTCAAGCTCTACGCTTAAGCTGAGCTTGCCGCCGAGATTTGTCTTCATAGTACCTGCAACAGCTCCAGCTATATCAATTTCGTACTCTGTCTCCTCTTCAAGGCCAAGAGTAATCTGAGCATCCTCAGGTCCCTCCACAGTAAATGTCACTGTATCAGCAGTCTCCTCGAAATCCATAACCGCTGTTCCCGGAACAGACTCGTATACAAAGAGTCCGTTTCTTTCGAGCTTTGTAATCTCCTTAAAGGTCTTTACCTTGTAGATATCTCCATCCTTCTCAAAATTGTCAAGCTTTGCCTTTGCAGCCAATGTATAATCTCCGAAGCTGAGCTTTCCGTTTTCCTCAGTACGGATTAATTCACTTATTACAGCCATTTTTATCCTCCCGTAGCTATATTGATATATTAATTATAAATCCAATTCTACTCAACAGTCAATGAAATTTGTTTGTTTTTCGTAGAAATTATTACCTTATTGCCGCGCTTAATTTTGCCGGTAATAATATCCTCTGACATACGGTCTTCAATCTCCTCCTGAAGTTTTCGTTTAAGAGGTCTTGCGCCATATTTTCTGTCATAGGCTTTGTCCACGATAAAGGATTTTGCACTGTCGCGCACTGTGAGCTCTATATCAAGCTGTTCTTTACAGCGTTTCTTAAGCTCCTTTACAAGAAGTGTCACTATATGCTTCATGTCATCCTTGTTGAGAGCTCTAAATACAATAGTCTCGTCGATTCGGTTCAAAAACTCAGGTTTAAATATACGGCGGACCTCCTCCATGACACTGTTCTTCATACGCTCGTGATCCTGCTTTTCATCCTCACCAGCGCCAAAGCCAAGGCGCTTTGGTTCTATAATTGAAGAAGCTCCTGCATTTGATGTCATGATGATTATTGTATTCTTGAAATCAACCGTGCGCCCCTGTGAATCAGTGATTCTACCATCATCAAGCACCTGTAAAAGTATATTGAACACATCAGGATGTGCTTTTTCTATCTCATCAAACAGTATAACAGAAAAAGGATTGCGTCTGACCTTCTCTGAGAGCTGTCCGCCCTCCTCATGACCCACATATCCCGGTGGTGAACCAATCATCTTTGAAACACTATGCTTTTCCATGTACTCTGACATATCAACACGTATCATGGCATCTTCTTTGCCAAAGACAGCCTCAGCAAGCGCCTTTGACACCTCCGTCTTACCTACTCCTGTCGGTCCCAAAAACAGGAATGAGCCAATCGGCTTCTTAGGATCCTTTAAACCAACACGGCCTCGTCTGACTGCCTTTGCGACAGCAGAAACAGCCTCCTCCTGTCCTATTACACGCTTGTGAAGTATCTGTTCAAGTTTTGCAAGTCGTCCTGCCTCTGACTCTGTAAGCTTATTTACAGGTATTTTGGTCCATCCCGATACTACATCCGCTATCTCATTTTCGCCGACTACAGGCTGATTTTTGGCTCCTGCGCGACGGTTCTTTCTCATAAGCTTCTGCTGTTTATTTTCAAGCCCTTCCTTTTCTGACATAAGCGCGCCGGCAGCTGCGAGATCTCCTTTCGACAAAGCATTTTCCACCCGGTTCTGCTTATCTGTTATCTCTTTTTTCAGAGCAAGCAGCTCGTCAGATGATGTCAGATTCTTAAGCCTTATCCTGGCTGCCGCTTCATCCATCAGGTCTATCGCCTTATCAGGTAAAAATCTGTCATTTATATATCGTGCAGAAAGGTTTACTGCTGCTTTCACACCCTCATCTGTTATGATGACACCATGATGCTTTTCATAGAGTCCCTTTAATCCTGTGAGTATCTCTATTGTCTCATCCACACCCGGCTCCTCAACCATCACCGGCTGGAAACGGCGCTCAAGCGCAGCATCCTTTTCCACGTATTTGCGGTACTCTTCTATGGTAGTGGCGCCGATTACCTGTACCTCGCCTCTGGCAAGTGCAGGCTTTAATATATTAGATGCATCTAACGAGCCTTCTGCTCCTCCTGCACCTATTATAGTGTGAAGCTCATCAATGAAAAGCAGTACATTTTTGGCATTTGAAACCTCGCTTATCACCTTCTTGATACGCTCCTCAAACTCACCACGATACTTTGATTTGGCTACAAGCCCGGACATATCAAGGGAAACCAGTCTCTTTCCCAAAAGAATATCCGGAACATTGCCACTGACTATATCCTGTGCAAGTCCTTCTACTATAGCGGTCTTGCCCACTCCCGGCTCTCCAATCAGACATGGATTGTTTTTGCCACGGCGGCAAAGTATCTGGATAACGCGCTCCATCTCCTTTTTTCTGCCTATAACAGGGTCAAGAAGCCCTGCCTCTGCCATATCTGTCAAATCTCTGGAATACTGATCTAATACAGGAGTCGCAGAATTGTATGATGTACCATAGCTTTTCATCAGATCCCTGTATGCAGACGGATCCTCACCCATCGCACCAAGAATATCTATAAACATCTTCTGACTGTTAACACCCATGGTGTTTAAAAGTCTTGCAGCTGCACAGTCTCCCTGCAGTACTATAGCCATCAGCAAGTGTTCTGTACCTATCTCATTGCACTCAAATCTATCGGCTTCCTCCGATGCACGCTCCAATACTCTCTGTGTCCTTGGTGAATAGCCATCCCTGTCCATCACTTCGATGTTATCCCCCGGTGAAATCAGGTCTTCAATCATCGAAATAAGCTTATCATATTCCACATTGCAGGCTGTTAGAACCTCAGCTGCCACACCGGTGCCCTCTTTTATAAGGCCAGCCAGTATGTGCTCTGTTCCAACATAGCTGTAATTCATTTTCTTTGATATACGTGCAGCCAAATCTATTGCTTTTTTAGCCTTACTTGTATATGGTTTCAAGTCATATCCTCCAGTCATATTCACTAATTTAAGTCGATGAACTGCAAATCATCATCCTCGCTGTCATCTTCATTGTCATCCATTGCACTGCTGTCTATAGTCTCAGACGGCTTATTTCCCTCATTGACAAAGCCATCAAGTGCCATTTGAACCTGATTCTTTAAAGCATCCTCATCAGCATCGTTTTCTGTGTCAGAAACGTTTTCCTGCCTTGAATCGTCTTTAAAATCAAACTCAGAGTTTTCATTCTCAACAGCTTTCTTAGAATCAGGTGTAATTTCTACGGTTCTTCCGACATAGGATGCATTTGATATATTTTCATCCGTAGCCATCTTTTGCTCATCTGCAGCACCTTCCGCTGTTTCTTCTGCAGCTTCTCCTGCCGGCTCTTCTACAGCTTCATCTGCTGTTTCTTCTGCGGCTTCACCTGCCGACTCTTCTGCAGCTCCTGCCACTTCATCCACCGACTCTTCTGCAGCTTCTTCTTCCACTTCATCTAACGGCTCTTCTGTAACCTCTTCTTCCAGCTCATCTGCTATCTCGTCCGCAGTTTCATCAGTTGTTTCTTCCAAAGCTTCATTTGATACATCTTCTGCTGCATCATCTACATCATCATCGTCATCATGATAGTCCATTGCCTTATATTTTCTGTTTTTCACAGCTGATACAATAAGCAACAGTAACAGAATAACGATAACAAGAACCAGTATTGCAGCTAAAACAAGATATTTATTGGCAATTCCCGGGACAAGCTCGCTCTTTGTTGTATCGTTTTCCTCCTGTGCCACTGTAGGTGTACTAAGCTCAGTTCTCATATATGTGCCATCTATGCTATCATATGTGTACCAGCCACTCTCACCATTGTCATTCATAGCGTATACGAGGTAAAAATCCTTTGTCTTATCATCGGTTTTTTCGGCTTTGGTCTGGTAGGCTGTTGCCACACCCTTGCCCTCTATGGAGAGTGATACCTCATTGTATCCCTCAGGCACATCATCCACCTTAGGCAGTAAAACCACTATAAAATGCGACTCTGAATTGATACGGACAAACTCATATGCTGCATTCTGTGCTGCATCATATACAAAAAGCCCATTGCCGCTTTCCGACTGTAAATACACAAGCGTGATATCACCAAAGGTGCCATGAAGGGTATTGTATTCAAGTCCGTCAATCACTGTCTTTGAGTGTTCAAAGCCTTCAGGAACAACATCCTCCGGAATGTCATTTACCATAGTCCACTCTGTGCCATTTATATCGAACTTCTTCCAGTTATCCTGCTTATCTGCATTCTCCGGATCATCCTCGGCTCTTCTGGTAACAACTATATTGTATGTGCTTGTGCTGCCGTCCTCTGCTGTCACAACAACGCTGACCGCATTCTCTCCAACCTCAAGTGAATCATTGCCTGTGACGGATGTCACACTCGCCTTGGAATCAGCCGGATTTGCTGTAACCGCAAGGCTTGAACAGCTGTAATCTACTGTAGCTGTATAATCCTTTGTCGCAGCAGAAAACTCAGGGGAAAGCGTACCTGCTGAGATAACAAGCGAACCAAGAGATGCGTTTGAGGATTTCTTTTCCTCTTTGTTTTCATTATCTTTATTTGCATTGTTGTCATTGCCGGTATTGCTGCCAGAATTGTCCTTGTTATCCTTGTTGCTGTTTGAATCATTGTTTGATGAAGCACTTGTTACCGTCACCTTCGTGCTGGCACCGGTAATTGTACCTCCGGCATCGTTGCCCTCTGCATCTCCTACAACTGTACAATATGCCTTTATAGTGCAGCTTCCTGCAGCCTTCGCCGTAAATGAAAATGACTGCGATGTGGGATATCCTGCGGCGTCACCAATATTGGCCACACCATCTCCTCCGTTACTCAGTACTCCCTCGTCAGAGCTCGAGATAACTACAGTACCAAAATATCCAGACGGCATGGAAACAGTCACCTTAACTGTTTTTCCAACAGCTATAGAGCTTGAGCTGACACTGAGACCAAGTCCCTGCGCATATACATGCTCGGCAGGTGTGAAAACAAGCATCACTGCCACAACAAGTGATAATATACATCCAAATAATTTCTTCATATCTTTCCTCACATTTCTAATTCTGCGATATCTTTGATTTGCCCAGTATGTGTCTGTTCATGATTATCATATCAAGGGCATTTCCACCATCACGCTTTCTGTTAGCATCAGCTGCCTCCAGATAAGCACCTGTGAGTGTTCCCTTTCCTAAAATATGTCTGTTGAGCTTAATCATATCAAGAGCATTTACAGCACCATCACCATTGATATCTCCATATATAACAATATCGTATGTCTTTTTCAGATTACCTGAAGCATCATAAACAGCCACTTTATTGCCTGTTGCAATCTTTCCGCTGTTTTCTGAGCCTGAGCTTGTCAGAAGCTTTACAGTACCTGATGCTGATACTGCTATATTCTTCACAAAATCAGCTGCACCGGTTCCAGGCTCAATGCCTGTAATATAAGTACCTATACTGTATTTACCTGATGTTATGTTTACATCTGTATTATTTTGGTTATTATTGTTCTGATTATTATTGCCACCTGCATTATTTACAGATGCCGCCTGCCTGTTTATATTGATAGTGTATGTTCTTGTATCACCGCTTTGCGACTTGCATTTTACCTTAATTGTATTATTTCCGACAGCAAGCGAATAGCTTCCTGTGCCTGAAACACCACTGTTTCCTGAAACTGCATCTGCCGAAACAGTCACTGAGCTTATAGCATTTGAAACAACTGCTGAATAGCTTGTTGTCGCTCCATTGAAGGCCGGTGTGAGTGTTACACCGCTTATCGCAAGCGACTGCAGATAGTTATTGGTATCGCCAGCTTTATCGAAGCCCACTGCTGACGATGGCATATTGTTGTATACAGGTATTTTAAATACAAAAGCCTGATTCTTGTCTGAATATCCTTTAGCCAGACTCTGTCCCTCAGTAAGAGCCGCTGTGGCATTGCCCATGTACTGATGGAAATACAGCGAGCTTGTATTTACTACATTAAACTTCTCAAAATACAGTGTATTTTGACCCTTATTTATATAATTGCTGCCCACCTTTACAGCTCCGCCGCTTATGGACTTTACTCTTGTATTCCAGCCCTGCTTCTTGGCAAAAGACAGACCATTTTTATAAATCTTATCCTTCGTGTTTCCGGTTGCACTAAAATTAAAATAATTATAATATCCTTCGTATCCGGAATATGTACCCGAAATAAGAGGGCTCGTTCCCTTTTGTCCCTGCTCCTGCTTTATACGCGATGCTATATGGTATGCACTTACTCCACTGCTCTTTGCCACATCCATGAATGTGCTTGCATAATTGATTTTCTCGCCATTGTTGGAATAGGTCTTTGTTCCCTCCATAAATGTGCCTTTTACTATGGACTTGACACCTTCAAGTGCCTCATTCGGACTGTATGCCAGACTCTGAAACTGAAAAATATTGGTCTCATCAAGAAAATTCCTTGGATCCATGAGATAAGCAATATAGGCACTGCTTGCTGACACCCATCCCGGTTCGTACTCAACCCACGTATTTGTTGACCAGTTATAGGCTCCGGCAGCTGTCGATTTCTTGGCATTGTCTGCTGATTTAGACACTAGATTAAGTCCATTGATACTCTCATTTTTAATCACCGTATTCCAGTCCAGCCCTGTATTTACAGCCTCAAATGTCCAGCTTGGATACTTATTGTGAAGAGCTGTAAGGTTTGGAATATAGCTGTCAGGAAAGCCTGCATTCTTCATAGCCGTGACAAAATCAGTATTGTCTCCGCTATTATTGTATGTCACCTTTATGTATGTACTGATAGTCCAGCCCGTAAATGCCTTGCCGTTTAAAGTACCCTTGACATTATACCAGACCACACCGTTTACCCTGGTCTCTCCAATTATGTCAACCTGATGGTTCCAGTTGAGTGAGACAACCTTGGTAGTGCCGGATGTGCCTGCTGCATTGCGGACATACACATTGCCACCTGTAATCGTACCTGTAGCATATGCTCCCGATGCGGTTGCAAGGGCAAGCTGTTCCTCATTATTCTGCTGTATGGCATCCGCATTGCCGGTGTCTGCTGAAGCATCCCCTGTCTGCGCATTGTCTGATGCAGCTGTGCCGGTACCTGCTGATACAAAATCAGACCTGATATAGCTTACACACTCCTCGTTATTTGCTGCCAGATTGTACTTTGCCTTGTACCACACCTTGCCGTCTGCACCTGTGGTCTGCTCAAGAATAGTAATATCCTTGCCGTTTGAAAGCTTGTGCTCCAGCTCATACTCTGTGCCCGGTCCGCTTCTCGCCGCTACCCAGTATCTCTCATCACATACAACCTTCGCCGCCTGATCCGCATAAACTGCTATGCTGCTGTATGGTGCCAGGTCACATGCGGCTAATGACAATGTTACGACAGAGGCTGCCAGAAATTTATTTATCTTTATCATCAAATCCCATCTTTCTTATGTGCATTGTTTACATTAATCCATTATCCATTTAATTATAATAGAATATGACCTTTGTATCAATGTATTCGGCAGAAATTTATTATTTTTTTATTAATTAAAAAAACTCCCTTCAACGTGCAGCTCATGCTTACGTTTCAGGGAGTTGCCTGATTCATATTCTGCTTATTCTTACTGTCTCCTGTAGCTTTTCTAGCTGAACAGGGATTTTATCTTATCCCATAAATCCATGAAAAAGTTACCAATCTTTTCCCAGAAGCCCGGGTCATTTATCTTATCGCCAAGCTTTGATGCCCAGTCCTGTGCCTGGTTGATGACTGAATCCCAGTCGATATTGGCATCCTTTAGCTTCATTAAAAGAGATGTAAGCTTTGCAATATCATCATCAGAAAGCTTCAGGTCGTAATCCTTTGCAGCCTCCTTTATCGCATCCTTTATCTGGCTCTCATCCTTGAGCTTTCCATTGGCAAGCTGCTTCTTTAGGTCTGCAATCATTGCCTCGATATCCTGCGAATCGCCGTCAATGCTCTTGTTGAGCTCTCCTGTTGTGACAAGCTCATCCATCGCTGCGTCTGTCACCTTGTCGTCAAGCTTCTTGCCTGTCATCTCCTCGTATGCCTTTAGTGTGCCTACAAGTGCTGCCGTTCCGGAAATAGGGAAAGGGCCTGCGACTATGATTTTAGCATCAGCTATGCCTGCTGTGGCAAGCGCATTCTTGTACATTCCTACCGTACAGTAATTGATATTGTGCGTGGAAACACTAAGACCCGCACCCTTTTTATCCTCTGTAATGAGTACTGATGAAAGTGACCTTGTGCCAATCTCGCTCTTGCTGATGTATGAATCGAGGTACTTGTGCTCCTCATCATTATTTACATAGACCACATCGTATTTGTCCAGATCAGTGAGCTCGATTCCCATAAATCCAAGCACTGTCGCTCTCTGATCCGGTGTAAGGTCTGCTCCAAGACTTAAGTATGGCTTATCATTATTGCTGATGGTCACCTTGTCGTTTGCCTCACTGCCGGCTGTCGTTGTGCTGTCTGCAGTACTGTCTGTGTTACTCTTATCAGCTGCGTCACTGCTGTCACTGCCTGATACATCAACGCTTGAAACTGTATCAGTCTGCGTAGCTGTCTCTGTTGCAAATACAGCCGGATTCATTGTAAACAATGTCACCGCAGCAAGCACGCTACATACAATACTCTTTGCTTTTTTCTTTATTAATCTAATCATTTTTCCTCCAATCTACTGCTCTATATCATACGAAATTGTAAAGTTGCTTCCGTCGAAGCTGACATCTGCCATGCTTCCGCATACCACAGGCATCATTGGTGACATATGACCTATATCCAGATCCATGATAATTGGCACATTAAACTCTCTAAGCAGTGATGAAAGCGCCTGTCTGTGGTCTATGCCAAACATTTCCTCTCCGAAGTGCGCCGGGCGTCCGATAAGAAAGCCCTTTACATTTGAAAACCATCCTGCATTTTTCATCTGCCACATAGCCCTTCTCATGCCCATCACATTAAGGTCACAAGCCTCAAGGAACCATATGATACCATCATCACTGTAGCGCTCATTAAATTCCCTTACATGGTCAAACGATGTACCAAGCAGATTGATAAGACAATCCATGCAGCCACCAAGCAGCCTGCCTCTCATGGTAAGCCTGCTTTCCTTTGCCACCGTGGGAATAGAGCTGATGCACGACTTTTCAGTCAGGTTGTAGCCCACAAACGGAGCATTCTCATCCTTTATCGATTCCTTCTCCCACATAGGGTAATTGGTAAATGAAAGCTTCCTGCCACAAAGCAGATTAAATGCATCGGTAAGTGACTCATGCCACACCTCCATGCCAAAGCTGCCCGCACACGGCCCGTAAATACCTGCTGTATCTGCAATAGTAGCCTCCAAAAATGTGAAATTCGTGTTGTCGGAATAGCCCATGTACCATTTAGGCTTTGACTGCTTCACGCGCTCAAAATCAATATAAGGCACTACCTCGCACATCAGCTCGCCACCACCACAGGATATAAGCACATCACTGTCAGCAGAAACATAGCTCTCGTTCAGCTCTTCTGCGCACTTCTTAGGTGTATTGCTGATACCTATGCCACTGTCGCACCTGCAGTTAGGTCCCTCTATCGTCTTATAACCCATGCTGTGAAACCTTTTAATGGCATTGTCAAAGGCACTCCTGTACGGCTCTGTTGTACAGCCCATCGAAGGCGCCACAAAGCCTATTGTTCCTCTATCCTTTAGAAATTCAGGGTATCTCATGTTTCTATCATCCTATCACTATTATTTACATATCTAAGCTTCTGTCTGAAGTAAAATATGTAGGATTTTATCATTTCTGTCAAGGTCATTTTACTGTCATAATTAAATGTCGTCGTGTACTGCACATGCTGTCTGTTGCACCAGTTGTATATATCATGCAGACTTATCGAATCAACATTCTTCATATTGTTCATAAACACCTTAACCTTTGAAAGCTCATCCTCACTGTCAATGTATAGATGAAAGATAGTATTCGGACATTCAATTATTATCTGCTGTTCTTCTATATTTTTCATCACTGTATCCTCTATTGAATGATGTATCCTGTGTGATTAAAAACATTATCGTCTGTCACACCGGGATGTGAGTAATAACAAAATATCGTAACTGTTCAGTACCTTCACAGCTAAAAAATATCACATAACCATAGTACTACACCGGCGTCACAAAATCCAGTCATTTTTGCCTGCCAATTCTTACTATTTTATTAAGAAAAACGGTAAATATTATACTCCCTCACAGTCAAATGCCGGAATGAAGCTGTCCTTTGCCACGTCACCCTCCTGTATAAATGCATTCGTGATTCCTATTTCGAGGGCATAGTCAACAAGCCTTTCATACTCTCTCCTTGTCACTGTGCGGTTTATCTCAGGATAATCCTTTAGTGCAATCGGCGTAAACTGGCTCATCATGCTTATATATACGTGATCATGATATGTATCATACAGGTACTTAAGTACAGCCTTTGCATCATTCACATGTCCCGGCAGTAGAAGCTGTCGCACAATAACTCCCTTTTGTATGAGTCCTGTCGCATCGTCAATCACGACATCCGGCTGCTGCCTGACCATCTCTGAAAGCGCCTGCTTTGCGACAGACGGATAATCTTTTGCCCTTGAATACCTTGCCGAAAGCGTACTGTCCATATATTTAAAATCCGGAAGATACACATCCACTATACCCTCAAGCAGCTTTAGCTCTGTCACATTTTCATATCCGCTCGTATTGTATATAATAGGAAGCTTCATGCCGCGGCTTTTTGCATCGTTTACCGCCCACACTATATCAGGGATATACTGCCCCGGTGTGACCAGATTGATATTATTTGCGCCTTTGTCAGCAAGTTCCATAAAGATATCACTCAGCCTCTCTTTACTGATTAGCTTTCCCGCTTTTCCGTCAGAAATCTCCCTGTTCTGGCAGAACACGCAGTGCAGGCTGCAGCCTGAGAAAAAAACTGCCCCGCTTCCTCTTTTTCCTGATATGCACGGCTCCTCCCAGTAATGAAGCGCTGCTCGCGCCACCTTTATTTCAGATGAAACGCCACATACGCCTGTTTGTCCGGTTCTTCTGTTTATGCCACATTTTCTTGGACACAATAAGCAATTCTCGTATTTATTCATATTTTTCATTTTAACCCTTGCTAAAAATAATGTTTGATACTACAATCTATATGATTAAAGGGTCAAAAGGTATCATCGATGCATGCTTGCATGCAATTCGAT
>ERZ894226.998-NODE-998-length-13066-cov-5.947967_pt1 | contig 13066 bp, 16 predicted proteins | sample MGYA00380294_ERZ894226 | MGnify/ENA primary metagenome ERZ894226 (study PRJEB32331, sample SAMN06328434) | human gut metagenome | biome: human gut microbiome; feature: stool | host: Homo sapiens | collected 2014-10-29 ... | reverse complement strand
GTCAAACTCTGCATAAATAATAGGGCTGTCTGTACTTGCTAGGCCAGCTTTGATTTTTTGCCATGGATTTTCAGAATCCACATATCCAAAGACTGGGAAGTCGAGTACAGCAGAGGCACGTGCAACCTCAAGAGCAGGAACAAAGAGGGCAGGTTCACGATTTTCGTAGACGAAGAGGAACATTTGGCGTTCATGTGGGTCACAATCAAAACCAGTAAGATAATTGACAGTTACAGGATCTGAAACAATAGCTAGCCCTGCTTTATTTTCATTCAAAAAATGACGAATGCGATCAAGTTTAGACATAGAAAAAACTCCTTTGTATTTCTTACACTCATTCTGTCACTTTTATAGGGAAAATGCAAGTTGTTTTTTGGCTTTTCATTAAATCATTTACTTTCATTGAGACTTTTTTAGGCTAGTTTTGTAAGCGATGGATAGTCTTGGAAACACGAAATGAGAGGCCTTTTTCTGAAATGGCTTTCTTCCTCGTAACCATAAAGAAGGAATCCCTTTCATTTTTTTGTAAAAAATCAGTCAAAATAATTGAAAGTGTTTTCAGAATCTGATACAATTAGCGTGAAAGAGTGAGCGTAAAATGAGAAAGGAAGTGTTTTTATGAATACTGATGAAACAATTACTATATACGACGTTGCGCGTGAAGCAGGTGTTTCGATGGCGACTGTGTCTCGTGTGGTAAATGGAAATAAAAATGTAAAAGAAAACACCCGAAAAAAAGTGCTTGAGGTCATTGATCGTTTGGATTACCGTCCAAATGCGGTTGCGCGTGGCTTGGCGAGTAAGAAAACCACTACTGTAGGAGTTGTTATTCCAAATATTGCTAATAGTTATTTTGCTACTTTAGCAAGGGGGATTGATGATATTGCAACCATGTACAAGTATAATATTGTTCTTGCATCTAGTGATGAAAATGACGATCACGAAGTTACCGTGATTAACTCTCTATTTGCCAAACAAGTAGACGGTATCATCTTCATGGGTTACCACTTGACGGAAAAAATTCGTGCAGAATTTTCCCGTACTCGTACGCCGATTGTCCTAGCAGGAACAGTGGACCTCGAACACCAATTACCGAGTGTTAACATCGACTATAAAGCTGCCGTTGAGGATTCTATAACACAGCTTGCCAAGAATAATGAAAAGGTTGCCTTTGTATCAGGGCCACTAATTGATGATATTAATGGCAAGCTCCGTCTAGCTGGTTATAAGGCTGGACTTGAAAAGAATAATTTGCGCTACAATGAAGGACTTGTCTTTGAAGCTAAATATAGCTATAAAGACGGCTTTGATTTAGCACAACGTGTCTTGAACTCTGGTGCCACTGCTGCCTATGTTGGGGAAGATGAATTGGCTGCGGGTCTCTTGAATGGCCTCTTTGCTGCAGGTAAATCAGTTCCAGAAGACTTCGAAATCATCACAAGCAATGACTCACCAATTACAAGCTACACACGTCCAAACCTTTCTAGTATTAATCATCCTCTCTATGATTTAGGGGCAGTTAGCATGCGTATGTTGACTAAAATCATGAATAAGGAAGAGCTCGAAGAAAAAGATGTTATTCTTAATCACGGTCTTACCTTACGTCAGTCAACAAAATAAAAAAGGAGTTGGGACATAAGTTTGTCTCAACTTCTCTTTTTTAGAAAAAGGGAGAACCAATGACTTTTGAGGATGCTTATTTTAAAAAGAAAGTCCTAAAACCTGATAGCCTAGAACCTTTTGGTTTTACAGCTACTGAGCAAGGCTATGAGTTCAGAAAAACACTGATAGCTGAAGAACTTGAAGCTCGATTGTTTATTGATTTAGAAGGTAAGTTGACGGGACAGGTTGTCGATAGTGATCTTGATGAGCCTTATGATATCTTCAGGAGTCCTCAGGCTACTGGAACTTACGTTGGTCAAGTCAGAGAAGCTTATGGAGAACTTCTGTCGCAGGTAGCTGATTCTTGTTATGAAGATCAATTATTTTCATCTCCACAAGCTAATCGCCTGGCTAAGTTTTTAGTTCAAGAATTTTCAGACCAAGCAGACCATCCTTTCGAGAAGGAACCAAGCTATCTATCTTTCAGAGTTGATGGTAAATGGTATGCCTTGTTTTTTCCTCTTAAGGGAGAAAAACTAGGGCTTGATGGAGAAAAGGCGGATTTAATTTATGATGTGGTTAACCTGAAGGTTAATCCAAAGCAAATGGATACGCTCTTGGAAATGGATGGGGTTTTTCCTAGCTACCATATGTCCAAGAAGACCTGGATTAGTCTTGTTTTAGACGAGACATTGTCGGACCAAACCATTATTGAGCTTCTTAGTGACAGTCGCTCCCTAGTGGCCCCAAAACATCTTAGAAAGGATTTTGAGCCTCATTATTGGATTATCCCGGTAAATTTGAAATACTACGATATTGGGGATGAGTTTTCCGCAAATGAGGAGATTCTTTGGACACAGAAAGCTAGTATGCAAAAGGGAGATTTTGTGGCTATCTATATTACGGCACCTACCAAGGCCATCCGTTACCTCTGTCAGGTTTTAGAGGCAAATATCCCTAATCAAGGTTATCGTGAAGAGGAGAGTATTAAAGAGTTGATGCGGATTAAACCCTTATACACTTTTAATGACACTGACTTTGATAGTGATAGACTAAAGAGTTTAGGTATTAAAACTGTTCGTGGTTCTCGACATATGACGGAAGAGTTAGTTCAGGCTTTATCCCCTTACCTAAAAGAAAAATAGAAGGAGGACATCATGCGAATTTTGATTGCACCTGATTCATTTAAGGAAAGCTTATCTGCAAAAGAGGTCGCCCTAGCTCTTAAATCGGGCTTTGAAAATGCCTTACCCGACGCTGATTTTGACCTTATGCCAATAGGCGATGGTGGTGAAGGGACCTTAGATGCTCTTGCTGAAAATCTAAATCTTGAGAAGAAAAGTATCAAGATTCCTCATGCCTATACAAGTGACGGAAGTGTTTCTTTTGCCAGCAATGGCCAGACTGCCATTTTTGAAATGGCTGCGATTTGTGGCTTGGAGCATATTTCTAAGGAGAAACGAAATCCTCTAGCTCTAACGACACAAGGAGTAGGTGAACTAATTGTTCATTTGGTTCAATCTGGCGTCCGAGATTTTATTATAGGCGTAGGTGGATCTGCTACCAATGATGGTGGTATTGGTATGGCATATGGATTGGGGTATCGTTTTTATGATTCTGAGGGACAGGAGCTTGAGCCAATAGGTGCTAATCTTGGTCTCATTAAAAAGGTTTCCTCTGAAAATAAGCTTGATTTGTCTGGTGTCACCATTCGTCTGATTACTGACGTAGATAACCCCTTGTGTGGTCAAGATGGAGCGACCTATATTTTTGGTGGACAAAAAGGCTTGTCTCCTTCACAATTTAAAAAAGTTGATCAAGATATGTCACAATTCTACACTGACTTTGCTCCAGAAGTTTTAAAATTGGCTGGTTCAGGGGCGGGAGGAGGCATGGCTGCAGGCCTGGTGGCCTTTGCAGATGCAGAAATTAAATCAGGGATTGACTTTGTACTTGATTGTGTTGATTTTGACCAACGTGTGAAGTCTGCTGATTTGGTTATAGTAGGAGAAGGACGTATGGATAGCCAGTCCTTGTCTGGTAAAGCACCAGTCGGGGTGGCTAGGCGGACACCATCAGCTATTCCTGTCATTGCTATCTGCGGTAGTTTGAAGGATGATTTGCCTGATTTTCCGGTAGCAGGCATTTCAGCTGCCTTTCCCATTATTGGAAAAGTAGCAGACTTAGACCAAGTTTTAGCTGCTGCTAAAGAGAATCTCTATCGAACAGGACTCAATGTTGGAAATCTCATCAAGCTCAGTAAAACATTGTGATATAAGAAAAAGCTGACGTTGCGTTAGCTTTTATTTTCCAAATAGTTTAGCAAAAAATCCCTTTTTTTCAGTAACAGGTTCAGTTTTTTTAGGAGCGAGGATATCAGGATAGAGCTCTGAAAATAACACTTTATCAAGATTCTCTGCTTGATTACTATGTACAATAAGACCGTATGGTGAATGGGCCTTGGCCTCGTCCACGATAGTAGCTGAAATGTTGAGTGCTTGAGCCGTTTTGATATAGGTAAATTGTATCTGGTCAGCTAATTTTGGCGATAGCTTGAGACTAAGATTTGGGTAAACGGCTTGCAAGTCTTTTAAAATCTGCGGAAAATGGTCAATTACAGTTTTCTTTTCAGCATTTTCCAATAGAACAGCTAGGACTACACGTTCCGCATAGGTTCCAAAATACTGACGAAGTTCATCGGGATTAAGGCGTTTTTCGCCACTAGCGCATTGGAGTACTTTGTTTTCAAGTGAAGTCATAGGAATCTCCTGTTAGTTTTCTACTTGTATTATACAATATTTTGAATTCCTTTTCATTTGAGTTGCTTTCTGAGATTTTCAAAAACAATTGAAAATATTAAAAAATAGAAAATCGCTAGAAAATTCTGGTTTTAATTTGCTTAAGCCTTGATATTATGGTAATATATAGGTGTAAAAAATTTTAACTCATAAGGAGAGTATTGTAATGTCAATTATTACTGATGTTTACGCACGCGAAGTCCTTGACTCACGCGGTAACCCAACACTTGAAGTAGAAGTTTACACTGAATCTGGTGCATTCGGTCGCGGTATGGTTCCTTCAGGAGCTTCAACTGGTGAACACGAAGCAGTAGAACTTCGTGATGGTGACAAAGCTCGTTACGGTGGTCTTGGTACTCAAAAAGCAGTTGATAATGTAAACAACGTTATTGCTGAACACATCATCGGATTCGACGTACGTGATCAACAAGGTATTGACCGCGCAATGATCGCTCTTGACGGTACTCCAAACAAAGGTAAACTTGGTGCCAACGCTATTCTTGGTGTGTCTATCGCTGTAGCACGCGCAGCTGCTGACTACCTTGAAGTTCCACTTTACAGCTACCTTGGCGGATTCAACACTAAAGTTCTTCCAACTCCAATGATGAACATCATCAACGGTGGTTCTCACTCTGACGCTCCAATCGCTTTCCAAGAATTCATGATCGTACCTGCTGGTGCACCAACATTCAAAGAAGCTCTTCGTTGGGGTGCTGAAATCTTCCACGCACTTAAGAAAATCCTTAAAGAACGTGGACTTGAAACAGCCGTAGGTGACGAAGGTGGTTTCGCACCTCGTTTCGACGGAACTGAAGATGGTGTTGAAACTATCATCAAAGCTATCGAAGCTGCTGGATATGTACCAGGTAAAGACGTATTTATCGGATTTGACTGTGCATCATCTGAATTCTACGATGCAGAACGTAAAGTTTACGACTACACTAAATTTGAAGGTGAAGGCGCTGCTGTTCGTACATCTGCTGAGCAAATCGACTACCTTGAAGAATTGGTTAACAAATACCCAATCATCACTATCGAAGATGGTATGGACGAAAACGACTGGGACGGTTGGAAAGCTCTTACTGAACGTCTTGGTGGTAAAGTTCAATTGGTTGGTGACGACTTCTTCGTAACAAACACTTCTTACCTTGAAAAAGGTATTGCAGAAGGTGCTGCTAACTCAATCCTTATCAAAGTTAACCAAATCGGTACTCTTACTGAAACATTCGACGCTATCGAAATGGCGAAAGAAGCTGGTTACACTGCCGTTGTATCACACCGTTCAGGTGAAACTGAAGATTCAACAATCGCTGACATCGCAGTTGCAACTAACGCAGGACAAATCAAGACTGGTTCACTTTCACGTACAGACCGTATCGCTAAATACAACCAATTGCTTCGTATCGAAGACCAACTTGGTGAAGTTGCAGAATACCGTGGTTTGAAATCATTCTACAACTTGAAAAAATAAAACGTTGATTTAACAACGTTTCTGAGGGCTCTAGGTTAAACCTAGGGTTCTTTTTTTCTACCCAAGGGGCAAGGAAGGGGCAAGATTATTCGTTATGATATTATCCAAAATATTGACCGCTTGGTCTTTCATGTTCCTTGTGACATGGGTATAGATGTTAGTGGTCACTTCCGAATCTGCATGCCCCACCCTATCCATGATGGTTTTTAGTGGCACGTTGTTTTCAGCTAGTATGCTTATTGTGGTGTGTCTAAAGATGTGAGGGGATAGATGCTTGTCGATAGGTGTTTTCAGTCTGGCGTTAGCTCGTTGAAGTGATGCACTTAGGATTGTACTATGGATAGGTTTTCCAGTATTGGTCGTGAAAATCTTATCGCTATGATACCAGTCTGGATTGGTTGATTCGCTTAACTCTTTCAACTCTAGTATCTGGTCAATAATTTCCATCTCACGATTAGTGAGGTAGGTAGTTCGATAGCTAGCGACGGTTTTTGTTCCTTCATTTTCTGGAATATACCTGTTAAATGATGTGTGGATATCAAGGGAACGTGTCTCTTTGTGGTAATCTGAAACAGTCAAGCCAGCTAATTCACCAATCCGACAACCGTTTAAAAGCATAAACTCACACGCTAGAGCATATCTCAGTGTTATATCTTTCCGATAGAGTTCTTTCAATAATCGACTGTATTCGTCTGGTTCTAAGTATTTATTTTTGGCGGCCTGTTGTTTCTCAAGTTTATTAGTCTTCTTCGGCAGTCGTGCCTTCCTTGCTGGATTGTCAGTAATAAGTTGCTGATCCATAGCATAATCGAAGAATGTATTTAGCACAGTCTTAGCACGATATTTCTGTGAATCTGTCCAGTCTTCAGTGTCTAGCAGGGATTGGATAAGTCGGACATTGATATTTGATAGGATAGTCCCTTGCTCGATAGTGTCCGATATTCGCTTAACGGATGCTGCAAGGCTCTTGATTGAGCTTAACTTAATCTGCTTTTGGTGAAACTCCCACCATTCATCCAACACGTCGTTAAATGATGCGTCGGTAGTGTTTAAGCCAGCCATCTTCTCAGCTATCTTATCATCCAGCAAGCGTTGTGCTTCTTTCTTTGCTCGATTTGACCCACTGGTCAAAGTAACAGATACCCGCTTCCATTTCTCAGTGTAAGCGTCCTTGTATCTCTCAAAATATTTATATTTTCCATTCGGTAATTCTTCTACCCACATTGTCATATCTCCTATTATTTGGTAAAATGGGTACAGAAAAAAGAACACAATCTTGTTAGGTTGTTTTACCGTGATAGTGTTTTTATTTTCTGTGATGCTTGCTCTACACTCGAAGTTTGGCGACGGTGAGTGTAGGGCTTTTTTAGTTTTCAAGAAGTTTAATATTTTATCCAGCTTGTCATTTATGATTTGCTGTTTTTTTATTAATCCATGAATCCTTGTTGTCTAGCCCACTCAACTTGGCTATCATGCCAGTTTTGGCGTGCTTGTTGGTCTGCTTGTTCTCTTGCTACTTCAGGAGAATCGGAAGGGACCCCGCCGTATCCTGGTGTATAGCCGTATTGTTCGGTCGCTTGTTCTACTTGTGATTGCGTAGGACCTACGCCGTCAATAGGCTTTTCTTGTTGAGGTTGAGAAACTTCGGTTTGCGTCTGTTCTTGCGGTTGTTGTGGTTGTTGTGGTTGTTCTGAACTTGAACTACTAGAAGTTTTTGAAGTTGAAGAAGAACTATGTTTACTTGACTTTGTGGCGTGTTTTGTTACTTTGACAGCTTTAGACTGTTCTGTTTCCTTTGATTCCTTCCCAGACCGTGGCACAAACATTAAGCCAAGGCAGAATAAAACAATAATTGTTAAGATATACCATTTGTATTTTTTCAAAAGTTTCATATCAATTCCTCATCATTTTTAAATATTCATTTTTTACAAAAGTCTCATCGCAAATTGTGGTGAGATTATATTTTTCCATGAAGCGTAAGTAATTAAAATCATCAAGATCTTCATTTTTTAGCAACTCATGGATCATAATCCTATTTGCTTGAGTTTCATATTTCTCTCTTAGACGCTCATAGTCTTTAGAATTCTGCTCTAGGTGGCCCAATTCATGTAAAATGACCTTCAAACGTATTTCTGGTGCTAAATCCCTATTGATGTAGACCACACGGTTAACAGGGTCGATAAAGCCGTTTCTGGGCCACTCGTGCGAACTAAACTCACAGATAGAGACATTGAACTGCTCAAGCAATTCTTCCTCCATAACTATCAGTTCTCCTTACTACTCATATAGCCGGCAATTATGCCACGAATGGCACGTTTATCTTCCTCGGTCAGAGGTTTGCCGTCAAACATCATGGCATTAGCTATGATTTCATCGATATCATTTGAAGCAGTATCTTTCGCACTAGGTGTTACATTCAAGAATTGTTCTGTTGTCAAACCTAGAGCGCTAGCGAAATCGTCCGCTTTATTCAGCGGGAACACTCGACTGCCAGAAAGATATCTTGATAAAGTCGATTTTGAAACCCCCGCTTTGTTAGCTAATTCAGACATCGACATAGAACTATTATCTCAATAGCTTTTTATTAGTGAAATAATTTCCTCGTTGTTTCTCATACGCTTTTTCCTTTTATTTAATAGTAAATACATTATACAACAGTTCCCAAAAATAAACAATATGTTCCCAAAAATAAACTTTTTTTATATTTTTTTTATTTTCTTGTTGACAAATGGGAACACATTAGATATACTATAATTGTTCTAAGGAACAAGTAATAAAAATCAAAAGAACGGAGGTAATCTATGAAAGTTGATTTGCTTCGTGTGAAAGCTGAGCGAGTAGCAAAGGGTTATACACAGGCACAAATGGCTGAACGAATGGGTTTAGCCCGTGACCAGTATAATAAGAGAGAGAATGGAAAAATCTCATTTTCTGCTGACGAACTTATCACACTAGCTGGCCTTTTGGGATACAGCAAAGACGAAATCGGTATTTTTTTTAAACAAACCGTTCCCGAAACGCAACAGTTTAATTAAAAAAAGAAAAGCACCGAACTCTTAGTTTTAAGCCTAATTAAAATTATGAAAGGAAACACTATGAACGAAATATTAGAACGCATCGCAAAAAGCCTTGAGTCTATCGACGCAGAACTCAAGGCAAGAAACAAAGACCGTGAAATACTTATCAACCAAGCTGAACAGATTGAAAAAATCTGCTTGGAAGTCAAAGAAGATCCATTCGGTCTTAATGTTTTAAAAGAAAAAGCATTGGCTGACAAAGCTAAGCAAAAGGAATAACGGATTTAATCTTAGCTGCAAAGTCAAGAACACTTTCAATTCTCTCTTTGAGAGTAGGTTCTTTAAATTTTAGTTCGAGCGCTGCAACGGCTTCGGTCGTAAGACAGATGCGATAAAGAGTATTATTGCCAGCTAGACCGCTAAGATAACCATGACGTTTTAACTCAAAGCAAGTATCAAGAATATCTTCTTCAGACCATTCGGGCATAATGTTTTCTTTGATAAAATCAATGCCTTGAAAATTTCTGGCTTCCTTTTTAGAATTTTCATCTTTGCGTCTTTCAAGATATTTTGCATACATTGAGATTAAAAGATATTTTGCGTCATTCGTTAAATTATCCATATAATCACCTCCTTTCTGAAATTATTATATCGGATTGAGCGTGGTGTGAAAATCAAATTTAGAAAGGAATAAACGATGAATGAAATCTTTAACTTTAATGGAAAGGCAGTCCGAACAGTAACTATTAACAATGATCCTTACTTTGTCGGGAAGGATGTGGCAGAGGTGCTTGGGTATGCAAAAGCTAGAAATGCTATTGCTACTCATGTTGAGGAAGAAGATAAAAGGGACGCCCCAATTCAGGGCACCCTTGGCGGAACTCAAAAAATGACCATCATCAACGAATCAGGTCTTTACTCGCTCATCCTATCCAGCAAACTACCACAAGCCAAGGAGTTTAAACGTTGGGTCACATCAGAGGTTTTGCCAACTATCCGCAAACATGGCATGTATGCTACAGACCAACTGCTTAATGACCCCGACCTTGCCATTGCAGCCTTTCAAGCTCTTAAAGACGAACGGGCTAAAGTGGTGAAACTAGAGGCAGAGTTGGCCTTGGCGCAAGAGCAAGCGCGCTACTTCGACATCATTCTAGAAAGCAAAGGGGCGGTGCGTGTTACCCAGATTGCGGCAGATTACGGCATGAGTGCCAAAAAATTCAATGCAATCTTGCATGATCTAGGTGTTCAGCACAAGGTCAACGGTCAATGGATTTTGTATAAGAAACACATAGGTAAGGGCTATGTCGATAGTTCGACATTTGATTACAAGGATAAGAACGGTCAAACTCGAGTCAATATGACAACGACTTGGACACAAAAGGGGCGCTTGTTCTTGTATGAATTGCTAAAAGCTAACGACATCCTACCAATCATCGAACAAGACGATTAAAGGGAGTTGAAAAATGGAAATTACCTACAAACCGGTCGGGATCAACGAAACGGCTGAGTGGGGCGACTACGACCACCTCATGCAACGCTGGGAAGGTCTAGGAAAGTCGATGGCAAAGAATCTCATTCGAGAAATGAGGGATAACAAAGACTTTCGAGACTATGTGCTCAACCCGACGCATAAACTGGTTTTCATCAACTATGAAGGTTTCAAGTCCTTCATCGAATGGAGAACCAGAAACAGGTTTAAATAACATTAAGGAGCAAAACATGAAAAACAATCATTACACCAAGAGGTTGGTAGCGTGTGCTATCCAATTCGACAAAGATTTCCACAAGATGGAAGGTGGCATCCCAGCTCTTGACAACATCACAGAGTTGATTCTCTACATCGGTCAAACGATGGAAATTTCGAATAAAGCGGAAGATGAACTCGATGACATCGGCACTAAGTGTTTGATGTACCGAGATGTCTGCAACAAACCAGACACACCAGACAGCAAACGCAGAGATATATTTCAAGATGCAGCAATTGATTTTATTGCTACGTGCAGAACGCACGATATTTTGGATATTTAAAAAAACACCTCTAGCTCACTAGTGCGGTTAGGAAAACAGAAAGGAAATTAAAAATGAAAAAAATTATCAACTGGATTTGGTCTAAAAAACAAGAACAAGTAGAAGTCTATGAAGTTCCACAATGGGAATCGTACACAGCAAAGACTAGACGTTATAACCTAGATCATGGATTACCAGAAGACAGATTAGTGGGGTAACTCATGAAACTACTAAGAAAACTTTTTTCCAAGAAGAAAACAAAACAACCAGAGCCGTTCTTTGAATGGGTGGAAACCCCAGAGGAAAAACAAGAACGGCTTAAACAGAAATATAGCAAATAACATAACTTTCAATCCGTAGCCACGGCCTACCGTGGAGTGTAACTTATACTTTTCCCCAAAAAGATATAAACTTTACCCACATTTCACACAAATACCTTTCTAAAAAACATTGAAAAAACATGAAACGGTGGGCTATGGGTGCGGATTGAAGCACTAAAAAAAGCATGGGTTAGGGCCCATGCAAGAAAAAAACATTTACAAGGAGATTATACCATGTTTACACAACAAATTGCAAAACCATCTTTCACTAAGAGCAAAGCTTATGGCTTGTGCGGAACGCTTGCTCTTGCTACAGCTCTATTGATTGGAGCTGGGGTAGTATCAGCCGATGAAGTGACTGAAACAGCAGTAGACACTCAACCAGCAGTGTCTAATGTCTACACAGCTGATAATGCTGGGAATATTACGGTGACACCGTCTGAAACAGTGGCACCAGTGGAAACACCAAAAGTGTTGGCACCAGCACCAGTAGAATCTCAACCGATCGCAGAAACTCCAGTAACAAGCACACCAACCGTTGAAACTCAACCAGTGGCAGAAATACCAGTAACGGAAACAGTAGCACAACCAGTCGCAGAAACGCCTAAACAGCCTACTGAATTTGTCAAAGAAGACAACGAAATTAAAGTAACTAATCCAGATGTTGTCGTTGATCAATCAAATGGAACTGGTAAGTATTCAGGGTTTACCGTTGAATATAAAGACGTAAAATTCCCTGACGATATGGCTATCAATGAAGGGGATAAGGTTAAATTTGATTTGCCAAAAGAAATCAACTTCCAAACGAATTATGATTTTGATGTCTATAACCCAGAAAAAGTTGTTGTGGGTAAAGCATCAACAGACGTTAAAACTCAGACGGTTACGACTGTATTCAATAACTACTTTGCCACTCATCCACTCAACAAGCAAATGAGTCTTAAGCTCGATGCTAAGTGGACTGACAAGGTTGAAAGTGGCAAGCCAGTTAACGTTAATTTCAATGGTACGGTGGTTACTGTAAACATTGGAAAAGAGCAAGAAATCGGTAAAGATGAATTACTTTCTAAATGGGGCAGCCAAGACGAGAATGACCCAACTGTTATCAACTGGACTGCTCGTATTAACTACGCTAAACGTCTATTGAATTACGTCACAATCATTGATGAGATGAGTGATAATCAAAAGCTTGTTGATAATTACTTCGAAATCAAATCGATTGAAAGCGTAGACCGTTGGATTGATAAAGGTTCTGCTATGGATTTAGTAAAATCAATCAGTAAATCAGACCACGGTTTCACAATTGAAATGGATCGCCTTGATCATATGATTTATATTAACTATAAAACTAAATTGATTAACGCGGTTAAAGAAAGCGTAAACCCAACCAATAAGGTTGAGTTGAAAGCTGAGTCAGACGGTGCTATCTCATACAGTTATGTTCAACTTGTCGGTGGTAAAGGCGATGCCAGTGGTGAAAACAAGCCTGAACCAACATTTGAAATTCCTCGTGAAGCTCCAAAAGTTGACATCTCAGAATTTGAGGGCGGCATCCCCGGCATTCCTGAAGTTAGAGAATTGCCGGAATATACCGAACCGATTGGAACGGTGCCAAACGACGCTCCAGTTTTGGATAAACCAGAGTGGAACGGTGGCACGGTTCCAAATGAAGCACCAGTACACGATAAGCCAGAATGGAACGGCGGGATTCCGGGTATTCCAGAAGTCCGTGAACTCCCACCATTCGAAGGTGGAGTAATTCCGAATGATGCACCTATCTTGGACTTGCCAGAGTTGGAAATTCCAGAGGAACCAACTAAACCAACACCAGAGAAACCAGTAGAGCCG
>ERZ894226.994-NODE-994-length-13105-cov-7.148199_pt1 | contig 13105 bp, 9 predicted proteins | sample MGYA00380294_ERZ894226 | MGnify/ENA primary metagenome ERZ894226 (study PRJEB32331, sample SAMN06328434) | human gut metagenome | biome: human gut microbiome; feature: stool | host: Homo sapiens | collected 2014-10-29 ... | reverse complement strand
ATTGACAACGATCAATAAGTTCTTTGAGAACAGCCTCAATGTTTCAGAGACATCCAGACAGCTCTATATCCACAGAAATACACTGGTATACAGACTGGATAAGCTTCAGAAGAGTACCGGTCTGGATCTGCGTGTGTTTGAGGATGCCATTACTTTCAAGATTGCCTTAATGGTAGTAAAGTATATGAAGTATATGGAGACATTAGAGTACTAGAACCGTAGGAGTATAGATAAGTTTTAGGAGGAACATATGATTGAATTAAGGAATGTGACAAAGGAGTATTCCAAAGGTCATGCAGCCTTGAATGGTGTTTCCGTGAAGATTGAACGCGGAGAGTTCGTATTCATCGTTGGTGACAGTGGATCAGGTAAGTCTACATTGATCAAATTGATCATGAAAGAGTTGAATCCGACCGAGGGTACAATTATCGTCAACGGCCAGAATTTGAACCGTATGAAACACAGAAACATTGCTAAATACAGAAGAGGACTTGGAGTTGTATTCCAGGATTTCCGTCTTCTGAAGGATCGTAATATTTATGAGAATATTGCATTCGCTTTGCGTGTGACTGAGACACCGACCCGTGTGATCAAGAAGAAGGTACCGGCAGCTCTGTCACTGGTAGGACTTGCACAGAAGTATAAGTCATTCCCAAAGGAACTCTCAGGTGGAGAGCAGCAGCGAGTAGCGATTGCAAGAGCAATTGTAAATGAACCTGCCATTCTGCTGGCGGACGAGCCGACAGGAAACCTTGACCCGACAAACTCATGGGAGATCATGAGTCTGTTGAAAGAGGCAAATGAGCGTGGAACAACAGTACTTGTTGTTACACATAACCAGGAGATCGTAAACGAGATGAACGAACGCGTCATTACTATGAAGCAGGGCGTAATCGTCAGTGATGAGAAAAAAGGTGGGTATATAGATGAGGATTAGTACATTTGGATACGTTGGAAAGCAGGGCGTTAAGAATATCTGGAGAAACAAGATGTTTTCACTCGCATCCATAGCGACGATGTCAGCATGTATTTTCCTGTTTGGATTGTTTTTCTCGATACTTGTTAACTTCCAGTATATTATTAAAAGCGCAGAAGAGGGGGTTGCAATCACCGTATTATTTAATGAGGATGCAACAGAGGAACAGAAGAAAGAGATCGGTGAGCAGCTTGAGTCCCGTGATGATGTTTCGGAAGTGAAGTATGTGTCAGCAGATGATGCATGGGCAGAATTCCAGAAAGAGTATTTTGGAGACAACCCGGAACTTGCAGAAGGTTTTAAGGATGATAACCCGCTGGCACATTCTGATAACTATGAAGTCTACATGAAGACTGTAAAAGGTGATAATAAGGATCTGATCGCGAAGAGTAAGTCTCTTTCAGCTACGCAGCAGGATCTGGTTAAATTTGCGCAGAGTCTGGACGGAGTCAGACAGGTCAATAAGTCAGATGTTGTAGCGAACACACTTTCCAGTGTGAATATGCTTGTTGCATATGTTTCAATTGCGATTATCGCAATTCTTCTCGGAGTATCAATCTTCCTGATCAGTAATACGGTAACAACAGGTATTACAGTCAGAAAAGAAGAGATTGCAATCATGAAATATATCGGAGCGAAGGACTTTGTAGTAAGATCACCATTCGTGATCGAAGGTCTGATCATCGGATTATTCGGTGCAGTTATTCCGCTTGCCCTGTTATATTTCCTTTATGACAAGGCTGTAGTATATATTATGGAGAAGTTTAGTATTCTGAAGAATATCATCACATTCCTTCCGGTTGGAAATGTATATATCTATCTGTTGCCAATCGGGCTTGCAATGGGAATTGGAATCGGATTCCTCGGAAGTTACTTCACTGTTCGTAAGCACTTGAGAGTGTAATAGGAGATACCTATGAAAAGACGGATGAGAAAGGTGACAGCACTGGTTCTGTCAGTCGGAATGATGCTGTCAATGACAATTACTTCCGGTGCTGTGACAATTGATGAAGCGCAGAAAAAAGCAGATGAGCTGCAATCACAGAAGAGTGCAGCTCAGGCTGAAAAAGATACACTTGCTGCAAAGCTTAATTCCATCATTGCTCAGATGAACAAGACACAGGAAGAATTAAGCGCTAAGGAAACTGAAATTTCAACAGCTGAGGAAGAGCTTGTACAGGCGAAGGTTGATGAGGATGATCAGTATAACAGCATGAAGAAGAGAATCAAATTCATGTATGAGGGTGGTAATACCCAGTTCCTTGAGATATTGATGTCCAGCAGCAATATTGGTGATCTTCTTAATAAGGCAGAGTATGTATCGAAGCTCTCTTCTTATGACAGAGATATGCTTACAGCTTTTCAGAATACAGTAAAGGCTGTAGAAGAGAAAGAAGCAAAACTGCAGGATGAGTATGAAAAACTCAATACATTGCAGAGCAGTCTGGTGAGTCAGCAGACAGAGGCGCAGACACTGATCAGCAGCAAGGAAGCACAGATTGCTGAGATTCAGGATCAGATTACAGATAATGCAAATCTTCTTGCAGATCTTAAGGCGAAAGCAGAAGAAGCAAAACGTCTTCAGGAAGAGCAGGCAGCGGCGGCTGCTGCAGCTGCTGCGGCGGCAAAGAAGAACAATAGCGGAAGCAGCAGTAGTAATGGAAGCAGTAGTTCCAGACCGGCTTTCAGCGGAAACGTGGTGAGCGGAAGTGGATATTTTACACATCCATGTCCGGGAATGACGTACCAGTCCAGTTATTTTGGAGAGGTTCGATCTTTCGATTCAAGACCACATAAAGGAAATGATTATGCCGCACCGACAGGAACACCTACATATGCAGCAGCAGCTGGAACAGTCATTACGGCAGGCTGGAGCAACAGTGCAGGAAACTGGGTTGTTATAAGCCATGGAAACGGATTGGTGACAAAGTATATGCATCACAGCTCAATTTGTGTGAGTGCCGGTCAGAGAGTAGCAAAAGGACAACAGATTGGATATGTTGGTTCCACAGGATATTCAACCGGAGCACATCTACATTTCCAGGTGGAGCTTAACGGAACACCAGTGAATCCAAATAATTATATGTAAGACAAAGGGATTCAAAATCTTCCTTTCATGTTTACATGAAAGTGATTCAAAGAATAAAGGGGGACAAAGTGGACGATTCTGCTTTGTCCTTTTCTTTAAATAACAGCGAAAGGGACAGACAATGGAACAGAAAAAGAAAAAGGGATATGGAGCCGGGATTGTTACCGGAATTCTTGCAACAGTTCTTGTCAGCCTGCTTCTCCTTGGGGGATTCAGGGTCATTACGAACACAGCCGGCAGTTATGCATCCGGTAAAGTGACAGAAAAAGAGGTATCAAAAAAACTGAATAAGCTGAATGCTTTGATTGATAAATATTATCTGTATGAAGATGAAATTGATACAGATAAGCTGGCAGAAGGAATTTATTCCGGATATACGAGTGCACTGGGAGATAAGTACACTGTTTATTATGACGAAGATGAGACAAAAGCTCTGATGGAATCAACAAGCGGAACATTTTCAGGTGTGGGTGCAACGCTGACAAAAGATGCGGATACGGGCTATGCGACAATTGTAAATGTCTATGAAGACTCTCCGGCAGAGAAAGCAGGACTGAAAGCAGGAGATATCCTGGAGAAAATCGATGACCACGAGGTTGGTGATGAGCAGCTTGATACGGTGGTGTCCTGGATCAAAGGGGAAAAGGGAACAGATGTAAAGATTACAGTTCTCAGAGACGGAGAAGAACTGGAACTGACTGCCACACGAGATACGATCGAAGTGAAGACAGTTTCGTATGAGATGAAGGAGAACCAGATTGGCTATATCAGAGTGTCTGAGTTTGATACAGTAACTTATGATCAGTTCAAAGAAGCATTGGATGATCTTGAAAATCAGGGAATGCAGGGGCTTGTGGTTGACCTGAGAAACAATCCGGGAGGAAGTCTTGATACAGTTACGAATATGCTGCGTCTGCTTCTTCCAGAAGGTACAATTGTATCAACAAAGGACAAGAATGGAAAGACAGACGAAATCACTTGTGACGGAACTCATGAATTTAAGAAACCAATGGCAGTTCTTGTAAACCAGTACAGTGCCAGCGCATCTGAAATCTTCAGCGGTGCAGTACAGGATTATGGAACAGCGAAGATTGTCGGAGTGACAACGTATGGAAAAGGTGTTGTGCAGCAATTGATGGATCTGGGAGATGGAACCTGTCTGAAAGTGACGATTGCAGAGTATTATACTCCAAATGGAAGAAGCATCAATGGGAAAGGTGTTGAGCCGGATGTCGAGGTGGAGTATCAGTATGACGAAGAGAATCCAAAAGCGGATAACCAGCTGGATCAGGCATTAAGCACAGTACAGGAAGAAATTGTTGAAAGTACACAAAACCGATAGGTTGAAAAAGCCTCATTCTGATAAAATGTTAAAATGTGTGACAATTCAGATAAAAACTCTTGAAAATCAAAAAATGATGTGCTAATATTGGAAACAAGTTTTAGCAGACTAAAGTGCTGAACCAGAAAAAGGCTAAGAACAAGACTCTGATTCACAGAAACTGACAGGAAGTTGGCGTCACCGACTGAGAGCGCCGGACAGCGGAGCGGATTAAGGGAACACTTGGGAGCTGGCTGTCTGAACAGATGAAGTAGGGTAGCACGTGGAGCATACGTTACATGCAAAGAGTGGAATCTGGCTTACACAGGGATAAGATTTGAAATGTGAAGACTGAGATTCAATGCGGGTGGTACCGCGGATATTATGATTGTAATTTCCGTCCCGGGATACTGATGTATCCCGGGACTTTTTGTATAGAAAAGTTCTTCTCGGGATGCTGGAATCTGAAAGGAGAAGAATTATGGAATTTGTAACAGGTGTAAAAAAGAAGGAAACATTGGAACTGAGTGAACTTCTCGAAGAGGGAAGAATTGGAACCGAAGTGAAAGTAAATGGTGCGATCCATACGATCCGTGATATGGGAACAATTGCATTCATTATTCTCAGAAAAAGAGAAGGACTTGTTCAGTGTGTATATGAAGAAAATATTTCCAAATTTGACTTGAAAGATGTGAAGGAAGCAGATACAGTAGAGGTAACAGGTGTGCTTGCAGAGTCTGCGAAAGCTCCGAATGGGATTGAGATTCGCCTTGGTGAATTGAAGATCTTAAGTGAGCCGGCAGAGCCAATGCCGCTTCCGATTGCAAAGTGGAAGCTGAACACATCTCTGGAAGCAAAATTAAACTACAGACCGATTTCTCTGAGAAATATCAGAGAGCGTGCGAAGTTCAGAATTCAGGAAGGAATCGTAAGAGGGTTCCGTGATTTCCTTTATAAAGAAGGATTTACAGAGATCCATACTCCGAAAATCGGTGCCAAAAGTGCAGAGGGCGGTGCGAACCTTTTCCGTCTGGAGTATTTCCACAGACCGGCGATCCTTCAGCAGAGCCCACAGTTCTATAAGCAGATGATGGTCGGAGTATTCGACAGAGTCTTTGAGACAGCGCCAGTATTCCGTGCAGAGAAACACAACACAAAGCGTCATCTGAATGAGTACACAAGCCTTGATTTCGAGATGGGATATATTGATGGATTTGAAGATATCATGGCAATGGAAACGGGATTTCTTCAGTATACGATGGAGCTGTTGAAGAAAGAGTATGCAAGAGAACTTCAGATTCTGAATATCGAAGTACCGAAGACAGATAATATTCCGGCAGTAAGATTCGACGAGATCAAACGACTGGTATCCGAGAAGTATGACAGAAAGATCAAGAACCCATTTGACCTGGAACCAGAGGAAGAGACATTGATCAGCCGTTATGCGAAGGAAGAATGGGATGCAGATTTTGTATTCGTTACTCATTATCCATCAAAGAAACGTCCATTCTATGCAATGGATGATCCGGAGGATCCGACTTACACGCTCAGTTTTGACCTGCTTTTCAGAGGAATGGAGATCACAACCGGCGGACAGCGTATTCATGATTATCATGAACTTCTTGCGAAGATGGAGAAGCGAGGTATGACAGATGAAGGCATGGAGCAGTATTTAAGTGCATTCAAGCATGGAATGCCACCACACGGAGGTCTTGGAATAGGTATGGAACGTCTGACAATGAAGATGATGAACGAAGACAATGTAAGAGAAACAACATTATTCCCAAGAGACTTAAGTCGTCTGGAACCATAAGAAGAAAATACAAAAACGGGTCAATCCTCTGGATTGAACGAAAAAACTGTTGGATGTGAAGGTCTGAACTGAGAAAGAGAACTGCCCACAGGATGTTGTGGTCAGAAACTTAAGGAGTAGAAACGAGGGAGGATCTTTATGTTTAAGAAAAAAGAATGTTATCTTTGCGGAGGTAAATTAATTAATGGCCGTTGCAGTTCCTGCGGGCTGGATAACACAAAGCTAGACAAAAAGAATTACAGGCTGAATGAGAGCAGTTTTGACCGCAAGAAAAAAATGACATATTCCCAGAAACGACAGAATGACACTGGAGAGACAAAAAACCGGGAGAAAAAGAAGGATGCGGGACATCTCTGTGAGAGTCATAACGGACGGAAAAGAACGCAGACAGAATATCAGCAAAAAGAAAATCCGAGGATGGAAATCCCACAGACAGGGCAGATGCAGCCAGGTGGGCCGACGGTATTTAATCCGGCAAGGAAGGCTCATACAGGATCTTATGAGGAACAAAAAAAAGCAAGGAAAATCAGTGGAATTCTTGCGGGAATTATCGTGGCAATCGTATCATTTACAAGCATTGCAGGTTCCGTTGGTGATTTCATTTCCTCATTTGGGGATGATTTCCATTCCTCAGATTATGACTGGAATGATGATGGCAGCGAAGTGGAGTCTGAGTATGATCCATATATGAATACAACGAGAGAACTTTCTGAAACAGGAGCAACTTATGACTGTGTATTAGGATATGGGGAGTATGAAATCGGAGCACAGATCCCGGAAGGGACTTATGAAGTGGAGCTTGTCTCAGGAGAAGGCTCCATGCAGCAGGATGATCCTGAGAATTCGATTTATTACTATTCTTATTTTAGTGAAGATGAGTCAGATACGGATGCAGGAGATTATCTGGACGATGTGAGATTGTATACAGGAGGTCATCTGAAGATTGATACAGGACTGGTTGTCCAGTTTCATTCTGAGAATGCACAGACGGAACAGATGCAGCTGGAAGAAAATCCGCTGACGGAGCAGGTAACATTGAAAGTCGGAAACACTTATACGGCGGGAACAGATTTCCCGGCAGGATGGTATGATGTGACCGAGGCATCAGGAGTCGACTGGGCGGAGCTTCATTACAAGATTTATCTTGGTGATCTTTATGATAAGGAAAATGAAAATCTCAATTATGAAAATTATGGACTCTGGTTTTATGATACAGATGGATCAGAATCTTATAGAAATGCAGTTTTCCCGGAAGGAACGGAGCTGGAAGTGGATGATGGAGACTTAATCCTGACGCCGTCCGGCTCAGTAAAAAACCAGAATTATGACAGTTTCTATGATATGTACCGCTACAGGTCGCAATAAGCTGAGAAATTTATGATACTGATTTTGGAAATTGTCAGGATTAGCAAAGACAGAGTAGAAAGAAAGGATGATTAAATTGGCAAATAAAATATCCGATGAAACAATCGAGTATGTAGGAATCCTTGCAAAGCTGGAACTTTCAGAGGAAGAGAAAGAAGCAGCGAAAAAAGACATGGAGCAGATGCTGGATTATATAGATACATTAAATGAACTTGATACAACAGGGATTGAACCAATGTCTCATGTATTTCCGGTACAGAATGTGTTCCGTGAAGATGTGGTGACAAATGGCGATAACAAAGAGGCAACACTTGCGAATGCACCACTTCGTAAAGAGGACAGTTTTGAAGTGCCGAAGACAATTGGTTAAGGGAGTGAGAGCAGATGGATTTATTAAAACTTACAGCCCTTGAACTGGGCGAGAAGATCAAAGCAAAAGAAGTAACTGTACGAGAAGCAGTCGATGCAGTGATTGGACAGATCAAAGAAGCGGAGTCAGAGATTCATAGCTTTGTGACGATAGATGAAGAAGGTGCTTATGCACAAGCGGAGGAAATTCAGAAGAAAATAGATGTGGGCGAACTGACAGGTCCACTTGCAGGAGTTCCGGTTGCAGTAAAAGATAATATGTGTATCGAGGGACAGCTTACCACATGTAGTTCAAAGATTCTTTCCAACTTCAAACCGACCTATACGGCAGAGGCAGTTGAGAACCTCAGAAAAGCAGGAGCGGTTATCATTGGTAAGACAAATATGGATGAATTTGCCATGGGAAGTACAACAGAGACGTCTTATTACGGACCGACATGCAATCCGCACAACACAGCACATGTTCCGGGAGGTTCTTCCGGTGGTTCCTGTGCGGCAGTGGCAGCGTCCGAATGTTATTATGCACTTGGATCTGATACCGGCGGATCCATTCGTCAGCCGAGTTCTTTCTGTGGAGTTGTCGGACTAAAACCAACTTATGGAACCGTTTCCCGATATGGACTTATCGCATATGGATCTTCTTTAGATCAGATTGGACCGGTAGCGAAAGATGTATCGGATTGTGCGGCAATTCTTGAAGCAATTGCATCCCATGATCCGAAGGACAGCACTTCCATGGATCGTGATGATTGTGATTTCACAGAAGCACTTGTCGATGATGTGAAAGGACTCCGTATTGGAATCCCAAGAGACTATATGGGAGAAGGTCTGGATCCTGAAGTAAATGATGCTGTGATGAAGGCAGCAAAAGTACTCGAAGAAAAGGGTGCGATTGTTGAGGCGTTTGATCTGCGACTTGTAAAATATGCAATCCCTGCTTATTATACGATCGCAGATGCAGAGGCAAGTTCTAACCTGGAACGTTTTGATGGTGTGAAATATGGTTATCGTACGAAAGATTACGATGGACTTCATAACATGTACAAGAAAACACGTTCAGAAGGATTTGGTCCTGAAGTAAAGAGAAGAATCATGCTTGGATCTTTTGTCTTAAGTTCAGGATATTATGATGCCTACTATCTGAAGGCACTTAGAACAAAAGCTTTAATCAAGAAAGAGTTTGACCGTGCATTCCGTAATTATGACATCATTCTCGGACCGGCAGCACCGACAACTGCTCCGGAGCTTGGAAAGAGCTTAAGTGATCCGATGAAGATGTATTTGGGAGATATTTATACAATCTCAGTCAATCTTGCAGGTCTTCCGGGAATGAGCGTTCCGGTTGGAAAAGATAGCAAAGGACTTCCAATCGGTATGCAACTGATCGGAAATGTATTTGAAGAAAAAACTTTGATCCGTGCAGCATATACCTATGAGTGTGCGACAAAGAAGATGCATGAAACACCGGCATCTGTCGGTCTTATGTCAGAAAAGGAGGTGCGTTAACAATGGCAAAGCAGTATGAAACAGTCATTGGACTGGAAGTGCATATTGAGCTGGCTACAAAGACAAAGATCTTCTGTGGATGCAGCACAGAATTCGGTGGCGCACCGAATACACATACTTGTCCGGTATGTACTGGTATGCCGGGATCGCTTCCGGTGTTGAATAAACAAGTTGTAGAATATGCTATGGCAATTGGTCTTGCAACAAACTGTAAGATTACACAGGTATGCAAATTTGACCGTAAAAACTATTTCTACCCGGATAACCCGCAGAACTATCAGATTTCCCAGCTGTATCTCCCGATTGCCAGAGATGGATATGTAGAGATCGAGAGTGGTTCAGGAAAGAAGAAAGTAAGAATCCACGAGATGCATATGGAAGAAGATGCAGGTAAGCTGGTTCATGATGAGTGGGATGATACGTCACTTGTCGATTATAACCGAAGCGGTGTGCCACTTGTAGAGATCGTATCTGAACCGGATATGCGTTCCGCGGAGGAAGTTATTGCTTATCTTGAAAAATTGCGTATGATCGTGCAGTATTTAGGAGCATCTGATTGTAAGCTTCAGGAAGGTTCTATGCGTGCAGATGTCAACCTGTCTGTCCGTGAAGTCGGATCCGATCAGTTTGGTACAAGAACAGAGATGAAGAACCTGAACTCATTTAAGGCAATCGCACATGCAATTGAAGGCGAGCGTCAGAGACAGATTGAGTTGATCGAAGAAGGAAAACAGGTTGTACAGGAGACAAGACGCTGGGATGACAACAAAGAGCATTCTTATGCAATGCGTTCCAAAGAGGATGCACAGGATTATCGTTATTTCCCGGAACCAGACCTTGTTCCGATCGTGATCAGTGATGAATGGATCGAGAAAATTAAATCTCAGCAGCCGGAACTTCGTACGGAGAAGCTGGAGCGTTACAAGGAACAGTTTGATATTCCGCAGTATGACGCAGAGATCATCACAGGTTCTAAGAAAATGGCCGATCTTTTTGAGGCAACAACAGCAATCTGTGAGAAACCGAAGAAAGTTGCAAACTGGCTGATCGGAGAGACCTTCCGTCTGATGAAAGACAATGGAATGGAGCCGGAAGATTTAACATTCTCTCCGGAGAACCTGGCAAAATTAATTGATCTTGCGGAGGCAGGAACCATTAACAGTTCTGTGGCAAAAGATGTATTCAAGCAGATTTTCCATGAGGATATAGATCCTGAGAAATATGTCGAAGAACACGGGCTTAAGATGGTGAACGATGAAGGTGCACTCCGTGAGACAGCTGCCAAAGTGATCGCAGACAACCCACAGGCAGTCGCAGACTTCAAAGGCGGTAAAGAGAAAGCAATCGGAGCACTGCTTGGACAGACAATGCGCGCCATGAAGGGGAAAGCAAACCCTGGAATGGTGAACCAGGTGCTGCGAGAGTTGTTAAAATAAAATTTGATTTGTCTGTTAGGATTCCTGTAAATGGAACAGATACATTTATTGACCTAATTTTGAAATTAAGATTGATATATTGACAGCCTGGAAAATGTCTGCTATATTACAAGTAGAACACAGAGAAATAATAAACTATATATGTTCAAAACAATAAGAGATTCGGAAGGATGTGGAAAGAATGAAACGAGATTATTATGAAGTGCTTGGGCTGTCAAAGGGCGCAGAGGATAAAGAGATAAAGAGAGCATATCGTAAGCTGGCGAAGAAGTATCATCCGGACACGAATCCTGGGGATAAAGAAGCGGAGAAGAAATTCAAAGAAGTGACGGAGGCGTACTCTGTACTGAGTGATCCGGAGAAGAAGAAACTGTATGACCAGTTCGGTCATGCTGCATTTGATCAGAGCGGTGCTGCAGGTTCCGGATATGGAAATGCCGGTACAGGTGGCTTTGGAGGATTCGGCGGAAACGGCGGATTCAAAGGCGGTACTTACCGTAGTTATGGTGGACCGGGAAGTGGATATCAGGAGTATCATTTCGAAGGTGGCGACATGGATGATATGTTTGATGACATTTTCGGAAATATGTTCCATGGAGGAAGTGCTTCAGGTCGCAGCAGAAGAACATCAGGATTTACCGGAGGATTTGGAGGTGAAAGCTTTAAATCAAAAGGTTCTGATATCAAGGCAGGTATCACTGTAGGATTTGACGAGGCTGCATTTGGTGGAGATAAGGTTATTACTCTGAGTAATCCGGAAAATCCAGGACAACCGGGACAGTCACTGAAGGTTCATATTCCGGCAGGTATTGATAACGGAAAGTCAATCCGTTTAAGAGGAAAGGGAATGCCGGGAACCGGTGGTGGTGAAGCCGGAGATCTTCTGTTGAAAGTAACAGTTGCTCCGAAACCTGGATATGAGCGAAAAGGTATGGATGTATATACAACCGTATCTGTTCCGTATACAACAGCTGTGTTCGGAGGTGAGGCATTGGTCCATACACTGTATGGAGATGTTATGTGTAAGATTAAAGAGGGAACACAATCGGGTTCCAAGATTCGTCTGAGAGGTAAGGGAATTGTTTCGATGAAAGATTCATCCGTTCACGGAGACCAGTATGTGACAATTCAGATTGAAGTGCCAAGAAACTTAAGTCCGCAGGCAAGACAGAAATTAAAAGAGTTTGAAGAAATCTGTCAGGGGAGTTCAAGAACAGCATAAATAGATGAAAAGACCAGAGGCTTGTTTTACAAATTGAAACAAGAACCTCTGGTCTTTTCTGCTGTTTAGAATATTGCTGTAGCTGTTTAGAAGTTACTGTGAGCAGTAACGTTTTGCACAGGTACAATTTATAGCCACTGACTCAGAAATTTGAAGCCAGTAACAAACGAATTATAATTGGGATTCTGCTAGTCACGTTCCCAACGACCGGAAGCACCACATGGAAGAACCAATCCTGAATCTGTAACAGGAAGTCCAATCTCCTGAGAATCTACATGTCCGTTCCAAGGTTTTAATTCAGTTGAGATCATGTAAGTAAGTACGGCAGGAGCAAGTCCTGTTGTATAAGAATTCACAAGGAAGAACAGTGCATCCTTGGAAAGAATCTTTGTACAAAGCTTGATGAGTGGATGGATCATATCTTCAATCTTCCAGATCTCGCCTTTTGGTCCACGCCCATATGACGGCGGATCCATAATGATTGCATCATAAGTGTTGCCACGGCGGATCTCGCGCTCAACGAACTTCACACAGTCATCGACAAGCCAGCGGATCGGTGCATCTCCCAGACCGGAAGAAACCGCATTCTCCTTTGCCCATGTCACCATACCCTTAGATGCATCTACATGAGTAACCTGCGCTCCGGCAGCTGCCGCTGCAAGTGTAGCACCTCCGGTATAAGCAAAAAGGTTCAGTACCTTGACCGGACGTCCAGCATTCTTAATCTTCTCAGAGAACCAGTCCCAGTTAGTTGCCTGCTCAGGGAAGAGCCCTGTGTGCTTGAAACTAAATGGTTTTAAATTAAATGTGAGAGAACCGTAATGGATCTGCCACTGCTGTGGGAGACTAAAAAACTCCCATTCACCGCCACCCTTTTTGCTACGGTGATAATGTCCGTTCATCTCTTTCCAACCGCGGTTCTTCTTAGGAGTATCCCAGATGACCTGCGGGTCCGGACGAAGATGGATAAGTTCCGTCAGATCAATCGTTTCCTGGAGTTTGTTGAGG
>ERZ894226.987-NODE-987-length-13190-cov-6.875752_pt1 | contig 13190 bp, 6 predicted proteins | sample MGYA00380294_ERZ894226 | MGnify/ENA primary metagenome ERZ894226 (study PRJEB32331, sample SAMN06328434) | human gut metagenome | biome: human gut microbiome; feature: stool | host: Homo sapiens | collected 2014-10-29 ... | reverse complement strand
GAAGTGTGGTAACACATGGAGCTGACTGTTACTAATAGGTCGAGGGCATAACCAAAGCAGTGATAGGTTTGGATGATGATGTTGGTTTTGACTGTATGTAGTTTTGAAGGTACATGATATATAGACAGGAATGAGAAGCAGTGCGAAAGCGCTGTTTTTTTCTTGCAAAAACTAAAAGTGCTACATTGCACTTCTATAAAAATACAAATACTCAACAGGCGTTACTATTACGTAAACTGTGAATAGTTTACGCTATTACTATGAAATAATCCAGAATTAATTGATAAAAGAGAAAATTTATCAGTTGATTCTGGGTTATTTTTTGGGGATAAAACACGTAACTTCTTGAAATTGTGTTATAAATCTTGAAATTGTGTTATAAATCTTGAAATTGTGTTATAAATCATGAAAATTTAATATTCATTAAATTGGAAAGTTATGTTAATATAGTGTATGAAACAAAGACAAGAGAATGCCGATAGACAGCAGAGGAGAGACAGAAGTATATTATCGGTTTATGGAAAAGGGATGGAGTTCGAAAAATGAGAGGAAAGGCAAAACAGAGAGTTAGTCTGATACTTGTAGTGACAATGGTACTTGGAACAGTATTAACAGGAAATACTGTATTTGCAACAGGAGAGAGCAGTGACGAACAAGATCGGATAAAAATTAATATTTCTAAAGATTCTGAACAAACTGTGGAACAGAATGTTGCACAGACAATTCATGTGACTGCGCAAGGGCAGTGCTCGCAATCAGTCTGTCTGAATGTATATCTAAAAAACGAGGACGGATCTGCGGCAACAGATATAGATGCAGTCAATCTTCTGACAAGCAATCAGCTTACAGATAAAAACACACAGAAAACAATCGATGAGACATTGAAAGATTCAGTGGCTCTTAATAATGGAACAAAGGCAAGTCCAACAGCAGAGTGGAAGAACGACAAGGACGATAATGGAACAGTTACTTCTAAATATCTGCAGATTACAATGCCAGCAGATGCAACAGCAATCAACTTTGATATGCAGCTTCAGTATCGTACAGATGAAGCAAGCTATACCAAGAAAGTGCTGGTTGAGGCAAAGGCATTCGAAGAGGAGCAGGATATCACAGAAGCAGCTAAGAGAGCAGACGAGAGCAAAGAGAATGAAGCGACAGTTGTCTGGGAAGGCCAGGCAGTAAGTCAATCAGAAAGCGAAGCTGCGGATGAGGACGCGGACGGAGAAAATGCTTTAAATGCAGTTGCAGAAGAAAACCAATATACAGTTTACTTCCAACAAAGCAATATTGAGGATACCAGGTGGAATAATGCAACACAAATTTATATTTATGCATTTAATGATGGCACTGATAATTTGAAGAGCATCTTACCAATGGCTAAAGAGGGTGGATCAAACTTACCAAATGTCTGGAAATATACATTTAATAAGCAATGGAAAAATGTAATTTTCCTTAGAAAGAGTGATTGGCCAACGGATAACGATAAGTCTTCTCAGACTGTAGATTTGCAAATCGACTGGAAATTAAATCAACCTTGTTTTAAGTTAACAGGTGATGATGAACAAAGTACTGAAAAAAAGAAAGCAACTCAGTTTGCCTACCAAGGAACAACTCAACCAACAGAAGGACGAACAGTATATTACGACGCTACATTATCGAAATTATCTTATGCAAGAACAGAAAATGTAAAGAATAATGGACAAGGAATTCCATATTCGGAGAATGCTTCAATTTACTACTATGCTACAGGCGGTAGTCAACCTCTTAATGGCACAATGATAAAAGCATCAGAAAAAGCATCAGAAGGAAATTATAAAGATGTATATAAAGTAACTCTTCCAAAGGAATATACAAAAATACGATTTGCTGCATATCCAGTAAATAATACGGAGGTAGCAGCAAATGGTGATGCGACAGATTTAGTAGATATTCCGGAAAAAATGACAAAACCATGTTATTACGGAGATTCAAGTGACGACATTATCTATCAAGACGCTTCAGGAAACCGTGGCGGTTACTGGGGAGAGGCATATACAGTAAGAGATGCGGAAAGGGGAAAGAAGAATGCAACGGTTGTAGATGTACCAAATGCAACAGAAAAAAGAGATGCTGATAATTTATATGTAAATACGACAATTTATGATTACTACTCAGATTATGAACTGAACGGAAAAAACAGAGATAACTATCCAAAACAAGGTGATGTAACAAATAACAGAATCTATCAGCCGTTCCGTCAGTTCAACATGGCGTTGAGTGATTATTATCAAAAAAATCAAGCAAAGTCACCATTATACTGGGGAAATTTTCAGAATTATTCAGATTCACATTTTAATGATATTGCTGAAACAATGGGGTTGTTTGGTTACAATATTAATAGCAGTAACGAAAAATTCTTTTACGAGAATAACTCTATGTGGGGAAGATGGGATTCAAAAAAACCATTACCAAATGGAAATAATGCCACCCAGGGATTGGTTGCAGATCAGTTAAATAATAATAGTCTACAATTAGAAACAGAAAGTAATGGAACGGTACTAGCTCCATTTTTTGACAAAGATTTTTTAAATGGAAATAATTCTAAAAATACAGTACTTGGAAAAGTATATGAAAATGTAACATTTCCATTTGTAAAAAAGGGAATGTACTGGACTTTTGACAGTGCTGATGACGAAGTAGGCAATAAAAATCTTCAATTAAAATATGATGATACAGATAAATATTTCTTACAATCAAATACTAACCCAGTAAAGGGACATACAACGACAGCAGAAACAAGTGATGGAAACTACTTCCCATTGAATTCAAGTGATCAATCAGGTGATGCTTCTAGATTAAATTATGGATTTGGACAAAAGTTTGATTTGAAGTTCCGGCTTACATCGGATGGAAAGATTCTTGGTCCTAATAATGAAAGAGTGCCAATTGAATTTAACTTTTCCGGTGATGATGATGTATGGGTATTCATCGATGGCCAACTGGTTCTTGATATTGGTGGAGATCATGCTGTGGTAACAGGAAAAATAGATTTCGCAAATAAAATGGCTACGGTTAGTAGTGCAAAGAACTCCAGTTCAGGAGGCACCTCTAACGGAGAAGTAAAGAAATATTTTCCTGAAAAATTAGTCAAAAGCAATTATTTCACAAAAGAACATACACTCACCATGTTTTACATGGAGCGTGGACTTTGGGAATCAAATATGAAAATCACTTTCAACTTCCCACAGGAGAATAAGCTCACTGTAGAAAAAGAAGTTGATACAACAGGAGCAAATGAGATTTTCAAAGATGCCTTAGCAAATGTCGGAACATTTGATTTTGAGATAAAAAATCTTGCAACAAGTGAAGGTCCTAAAGATGTGTCTGAGCCTAGCAGCCCGGAGATAAAGGAAGAATTTAATGATTATTTAAATTCAAAGACTATTTCAGGAACAGGGGCGCGCAACTCAAAAGTTGAAGTGAAAGAAGATCCTACAAATAGCGGGAAAGGAAAAATTATAAGCAGCTATTATCCGGGAGAGAAGAAATCAACGGATACGCAAGAAAAAACAGATTCAAGATTGGTAAAAATCCAGGCAAAAGATGGTAATACATTTGATGCATCAGATTCAAAAGGTTACAAGTATTTGCAATTTGACGTGTATAATACGGATGAAAATGCGTCAGGGACAGATCCTTTTGTTGCACTGGTAGATGAATATGGAACAAGGATAGGAGCGTGGGCAAGTTTCCTTACTTATAATGATCGAAATAATAATATTGATAAGCAGACTTGGAAGACAATAAGAATCGATCTCGAAAAATTAAAAGCAAAAACATTAGATGTTGAAACGACAAGTAAATTTAATTTCAGCAAAGTGAAAGAAATCCAATTTGCTTACTGGGATGATGTGACAGTTTATCTTGACAAGTTTGCATTTGTAAAGCCAGCGAGTGTTGAGAAAACAGGATTCACAACAGAACAGAAAGATATTCCAGATTATGGGTCAATTAAATCAGGGAAGCTGGAACCGGTGAATGGCGCATATTATCAGAATATAAATGGAGATACAATCATCTACAGTGATGGACTTCTTAGTATTGGAAATAAAGAAAGTGCAATATTCAGCGATCAGTTCCGAAGAGGAAGTTATCTTTCCATTGCCGAGAAAAATGTTTCATCTGATGTATTTACTACAACGTGGTCGTTGTATGAAAATGGAGCAATTGTAAATCCAAGTTATTTGACTTCTACAAATTTTAATACCGTAACCGGTGGCGGACAAGGTTCTGTTGAAAATCAATCAGGTTATGAAGTCAAAGATGGAAGAACAGAGAAGAAGACATCTGTAAAAAAACCTACTGAATCAACGATTGTATTCCGAAGTTATGCTAATCCTGATAGTGATAATGCGGTAATTAATCTGAAGGCAAAATATGTAAATAAGTTGCGAACAGGTTCTATTTCTCTGAAAAAGTCATTAAGCAAGGGAGAGAAAGAATCTCAGCCAGAAAGAAAGTATAAATTTACAATCGAATACCGAAATATCGCAGGAATGAAACTGGAAGCGAATATAGGAAAAGATGTTATTAAGCAGACAATTGAATTGAAAGCAGGAGAGAATACAACGATTCAAGGAATTCCGGCGGGGACCGATTATACAATCTATGAAGAAATACCAGAGAGTGTTGACTATAGTCTGGAAAAAGTTAAAGTTACAGTTCCTGGAAATGACAAGAATGTCAAAGCAGAGAACAATGTAGTTACAGGAATTGTAGTTGCAGATGATGATGACAATCCAATTAGCACAGAGGTTACATTTGTGAATACGGTTACACCATTGATTTCCATTTCTGGAACGAAGACTTGGGAAGGTGGAGAGACAAAAGGTACACCGGATAACATTGTTGTTCAGATTCAGCGGCTTAATCCAGATACTAACGAATATGAACAAGCAAAAGATAAGTCAGAAGAACTGATTCCAAATCAAGTTGTTGATATTAATAGTGGCTGGAAGTATACATTTACAGGATTATTGAAATATGTGAATTATACAGCGACTCCTCAACAAGAGTATACGTACAGGGTTGTAGAATTGGGAACTTTAAAAAGTTCGAAAGAACTTAATGGTGTGAATCCAGATCCACAGAATCCAGAACATATAAAGCAAATAGCAGGATATTATCCAGAATATACTACAGAGAGCAATGGCAGTTACAATATTACAAATAGAAAAACAGGTAGTCTAAAGATAATAAAGAAAACCGGAAAAAATGAGTCTTTAGCGGGTGCAAAGTTCACTTTATATAAAGATGCTGAAGCAACGCAGGTTGCAACGGATTGCACAGGAAAAGAGTTGACGGGTATTACTGGAGATAACGGAGAGTTAGTCTTCGATAATATTATAGCTGGAACGGAAGAAAATCCGATTACATATTATCTGAAAGAAGTAAAGACAAAAGCCGGTTATGTACTCTTGAAAGAGCCGATTAAGATAATACTTCCATATAAGTATAAGGTGGGAGATATAGTGAATGGAACGAAAGTAAGGGAAGGTGGTGTGACATGGAACCTTACTTACACTATCATTAATGATAAAGCATTCGATCTTCCGGCAAGTGGAAATAAAGGAATTTTCAAATTTATCGTAATCGGAATTACAGCAGTTCTGGTGGGTGGTTATTTGTTAACAGCAAGAAAGAAAAGCAGAAAGAAGAGAGTTTCAAGGAGAGGCTAAAAGAATCAATAAACCAGTATTCGTAGGGAATAGGGAGTCCCTTTGAATAGATTTAGAAAAAAGAAGGAGAAGAGAGCAATGAAGAAAAATGTTTTGAAAAAATTTGCGGCGGCAGCACTTGCGGCGGCAACAGTAATGAGTAGCATGTCAGTGATGGCGTTTGCGGCAGATGCGGAAACAGGCACCACAGAAGAAAAAGGTAGTGTTACGATTACGAAGTATATGAGTACTTCAGGAACTGGGGATACATTGTCAACAGAGAATTATACAGGTGCTGCACCAACAGGAGAAGAGTATAAATTATTAAAAAATGTTGAGTTTGCTTATGTAAAAGTTGGTGAGAGAGTGCAGGTTGATACTGCTACATCGGATTCTTCACAAACAGAGATACAGTATACGGTGACAGATGAAAATTTTTTGGATGCAATAGGGATTGAAAAAGCAGAGGTAAATAAAAATTTTACACAAAAAACATTAAATGAAAAAGTAAGTAGTAGTGCTAATAAAACTAAGGTGATAAATTTTGTAAATACATATAAAGGAGCTAATAAAGAATCTACAGATGAAAATGGTACAGCATCTTTTACGGAGCTAGATCTTAATGCATTATATGTATTTGCAGAAACAGACGCTACAAATGCAGCGCTAGCAAGTGATGGAAGCAAAGTTAACGTAACAAAAGTTTCTGTTCCATTCCTCGTTTCTTTACCATTTACTGGAAGTGATGGAACAACAGTGACAAATTTAAGGGTATATCCAAAGAACTCAACAGGTACAGAAAGTATTGATAAAAATATTATTGAGAATAATACGAAAAAAAAGACTACAGTTGCTAATATCGGAGATACTATTAATTATGAAGTTACATATTCTGTTCCAGTTCCAGAAAATGGTTTAACAGAGCTGAAAATCGTTGATACAATGGATAAGGGACTTACGTTTAAAAATGAAGCAAGTAATATTACTGTAATAAATGATAAAGGAGCAGAGGGTTCAGAAAAAAAACTTACTTATAATACAGAGTATACAGTGTCTTTAGATGAAGCAAAAAATACAGTAACTATTGATTTTGCAAAGTATTTAAATTCATTGCAGAAGAATTCAACAGAAACATTTACAATTACTTACACAGTTAAATTAAATGAAAATGCAGTTCTTGGACAGACAGGAAACAAAAATAAAGTTTATTTAGAATATCAAAATTATGGTGAAAAAGAGCCAAAAAAAACAACAGATAAAGACACTACAGTATTCACATACGGAATTGACCTTACTAAAAAAGGTGAAGGTACAGATGTACTTGAAGGAGTAAAATTTGAATTAACAGATAGTGAAAATCAGCCTGTTAAAGTTCAGAAAAATGGAACGAATGAGTTCTATACACCGGGCGGAACTTCAAATGAAGTAACAACAGCCACCGACGGAAAAATCTACATCAGAGGTTTAAAACCAGGTACATACAAACTGACAGAGACAAAGACAAAAGCCGGCTATGTACTTCTGAAAGATCCAGTAGAAATTATGATTACTCAGAAAGAAGCTGAATCAGGAATAGCAGAAGCAACTGTAGGCAGAAAACCTGTTACAATGCAGAACGATCAGAAGAATTCAGACAGCAAAACAGCCGAAGTACCACTCACAGTAGTCAACAGCAAGGGATTTGACCTTCCGGCTACAGGTGGAAGAGGTATTGCACTCTTCACAATCGCAGGTATCGCAATCGTTGCAGCTGCAGGATCACTCTTATTCATGAGAAAAAGATCCAAATAATTAATTAGATGCTCTCATATACAGAATTAATACTACACAGGGAAACAGAAATGACTGTTTCCCTGTATTTGAAAGTGAGAAAGCACATTTCTTGTTTTCAAATACAGGGAAGGAGCAGGAAAATGAAAAATAAAATAATTAATATCTTTCTTGTGCTGATTCTGCTCTGTGGAATCGGCGTTTTGAGTTATCCGTTTATCAGTAATATATTACAGGATAGAAAACAGGATCAGATTCTTACGGAATATAATGAAGAGATGGAGAAGCTGTCAGATGCAGAGATTGAGGAAGCGAAAGAAAAAGCAAGGCAGTACAATGACAGTTTGAGCAATACAGTTGTTATATCGGATCCATTTGACCCGGATGCGGCAGATGATATGTCAGCAGATTATATTTCAGCATTGAATCTTGAGAAAAATGGAATTATGGCGTATATTGAGATTCCAAGGATTGATGTGTATGAGCCGGTGTACCATGGCACATCAGAAGAAGTGTTAGCAAAAGGTGTTGGTCACCTGGAGGGGACATCTCTTCCAATTGGTGGAGAGAGTACGCATACAGTACTTTCCGGGCATACAGGACTTCCAGAAGCGGAAATATTTACGAAGCTGGAATCTGTAAAAGAAGGGGATATTTTTCTTATTCATGTGCTGAATGAGACATTGGCATATAAGGTGGATCAGATTAAGGTTGTTGAGCCATCGGAAACAGATGATTTGAAAATCGTTCCGGGGTATGATTATGCAACATTGGTGACGTGTACACCTTATGGGATTAATTCACATCGTCTTTTGGTAAGAGGCATTCGAACAGAATATACGCAGGATGTAAGTGATGAGGCAGCAGGACAGGCAGAGGAAGGTCCGGATGGCGGTGGCTGGAAAGCAATGTACGAAAAAGCCATTATAGAAGGCATTCTTTTTGCAGTGATTCTGGTTGTTCTGATCAATGTGATTGTGCGCAAGTTTGGGAAAAAGAATAAATCAGAAGTTGCGATTTATGATGAAAAAGAGAAGAAGGAAAAGAAACCATGCAAAAAAGCAGGAAAAAGAAGGAGAAGAAAAAGCAAAAGAACAGAACGCTGATGGCGATTATGCTGATAATTCTGTATCTTGGAGGTTTGTTTGTGTATGCAATCCCAGATTTACAAAAGATTGTATTGCAGAAGGAAAACGAGAAAGCAGTGGAACATTTTAAAGAAGAGGTGGAAGGAAGCCAGCAGGATAAAAGTAGTGAAGAGACAGATCCTACCTCTGCCGATTCCAACCAGATCCCAAAGAACGCCCAGCTCTATCAGGAGATGCAGGCATATAATCAGCAGATCTTTTCTGATGGTCAGTCAGGACTGACTGATCCGTGGTCTTATGAGCAGGAGACATTGGATCTGTCCGAGTATGGGATTGATGACGGGATGATCGGGATTCTTGATATTCCGAAGATGGATGTGACATTGCCGTTATATCTCGGCGCGACGCAGGAGAAGATGGCGAAAGGTGCGGTCATGCTTGGACAGACTTCATTTCCAGTGCAGGGTACAGACAGTAATTGTGTGATCGCAGCGCACCGTGGATGGAAGGGGATACCGATGTTCCGCGAGATCGAGAGGTTGGAGATCGGAGATGAACTGACGATACAAAACTGTCAGGAAACATTGACGTATCGTGTGTCTGAGATTGAGATTATCCTGCCGGATGAGAGTGACAAGATCATGATTCAGCCGGGGCGGAATATGGTGACTTTGATGACATGTCATCCTTATACGCAGAATTCTAAAAGATATGTTGTGTATTGTGATGAGGTTGGAACACAGCCGGAGGTAGCAGTTGATGCAGCAGAAGAGGCGGACAGCAGCCAGCAAGAGATTATCACCACTTCCGAGCAGAACAGAACGGAAGCATTAGAGGAAGATCAGCGTCTGATTGAGAGAGATACGTTATGGAGGAAAGCCGGTTATGCTGGAATCGGGCTGATCGGAGTATTGATTATTTTTGGATTTATCCCTAGGAAAAAGCATTGAGATGCGTTATACTAAGAAAGATGTGAATGAAAACATGGTACAAAGGAGATGGAGCAATGATTCGTTTTACATGGTATGAACTGCTTTGGCTGTTTTTCATCTATTCTTTCTTAGGATGGGTGCTGGAGACAGCGGCCGCAACAGTAAAACAGAAGAAGTTTGCGAACAGAGGTTTGGTGAATGGACCGTTCTGTGTGATCTACGGTATCGCCGCTCTGTTCATGACATTTGGATTACAGGAGCTAAGAGGAGTCTGGCTTTTTTTATTTGCGACGATTTATGCGACAGTGATCGAATGGGTTGCAGGCCATTTGATCGAGAAGGCGTTTAAGGTAAGATGGTGGGATTACTCCAAAATTAAATGGAATCTGGATGGATATATCTGTATCCCGGCTTCTCTTATCTGGGGTGCTCTTGGATATCTCGGAATCCGCTGGGGAAACAGATTTGCGATCATAGTATTTAAAATGTTGCCTCTGTTCCTGATGAAGATCCTTGTCTTGGTTCTTCTTGGAGTGTTAGTTGTGGATATCCTCGGATCTTATCTGCTGCTTCGTGGAAAAGGAAAGAACCTCGCGCGGTGGGAAGCTACGAATGAAGGTCTGGATAAAGTCAGCAATAAGCTTGGAAGTGCGATTTCCAGATGGGTTGGGAAACGTATCCAAAAAGCGTATCCAAAAGCGATGGAACTGATCCGCAAGGAAGAGGAAGCGGAGAAGGGAAAAGTATTTGCCGCAGGCTGTGGGTTCTATAAGATTGTGCTGTTGTTTTTTGTAGGAGCATTTCTTGGAGACATTACAGAGACGATTTTCTGCAGGATTACGGCAGGTGTGTGGATGAGTCGCTCCAGTGTGGTTTGGGGACCATTCAGTATTGTCTGGGGACTGGCGATCGCACTTGTGACAGCAATGCTTTACAAATATAAAGATAAGAGTGACAGCTTCTTATTTATCATCGGTACATTGCTCGGTGGAGCGTATGAATATCTTTGTAGTGTGTTTACCGAAATTGTATTCGGGAAAGTATTTTGGGACTATAGCGAGATTCCATTTAACTTAGGAGGCCGAATCAACTTATTATACTGCTTCTTCTGGGGAATTGCAGCAGTTGTCTGGTTTAAGAAGATCTATCCGTACATTTCCGCATGGATTGAGAAAATCCCGATGCTGACAGGGAAGGTGCTCACCTGGTTTTTGATCATTTTTATGGTCTGCAATGTGGCTGTGTCATGTATGGCACTTGTTCGTTATGACGAACGTGGAAAGGGCGTTGTAGCGGAAAACAGCATTCAGAAATGGGCAGATGAGCATTATGATGATGCGAAGATGGAGAAGATTTATCCGAATGCAAAAGCGACAGAATAGAAAATAAGATGTAAACGAGAGGGAAATGGTATGATGGAGAATAAAAAGATGCGGGCAGAGCATCCGAAGAAAGAGCTTGCAGTGGATATTTTGTATGATATTATAGGAAGTATTTTGTTTGCTGCCGGAATCTATACATTTGCAGAAGGGGGAAATTTTGCGCCTGGAGGAATTTCAGGTATTGCATTGATTATGAACAAGTTATGGAATCTTCCGGTCGGTACAATGACATTGATACTGAATATTCCACTGGTCATCATCAGTTACAAAACAGTAGGAAAGCGGTTTTTGATAAAGACTGCGAGAACAATGATTATCTCGACGATCTTTGTCGATCTTGTATTTCCGATGTTCCCATACTATACAGGGCAGCGTCTGCTTGCAGCAATTTACTCGGGAGCATTGCTTGGACTTGGAATGGTTCTTTTCTATATGAGAGGTTCTTCTTCGGGTGGAGCGGATTTCCTGACGATGACGATCAAAAAGAAGAGACCACATATGTCTCTTGGTCGACTGACGTTGTTGATCGACTTGATCATTATTTTGATCGGATGGCCGGTATTCGGTGATGTTGATTCAGTTCTTTACGGATTGATCGCAGTATTTGTCTGCTCTATGGTGATTGACAAGATTCTTTACGGAATCGGTGCAGGAACACTTGCAATCATTGTTACATCGAAGGGAGAGGAAACAGCGGAAGAGATTGGAAGAATCACCGACCGTGGTGTGACATCTTTGGAAGGAATGGGGACTTATACAAAGAGTAAAAGAAATGTTCTGCTCTGTGCATGTTCCAAGTCAGAAGCGTATCTTGTGAAAAATGCAGTTTACCAGGTAGATGACTCTGCGTTTGTAATGTTTACTGAGACGAGTGAGGTGCTTGGAGAGGGATTCAAGGAAAGTCTTGATGAGTTGTAAATAAAAGAGAAGAATATGAAATAGAAAAAGCTGCTGTCTGAACTGTTGCTTGCAAGATTTGCGAACAACAGACGGACAGCAGCTTTTCTATATGTTCTTTATGTATAGATTTGTTTTCAAAGATATAAAAATGTTAATCTTCTTTTGCCCAGTCGAAGGAATATTTGACAGCCTTGTGCCAACCCTTCAGTTTCTTTTCACGGACTTCCGGATCAATTGAAGGTTCAAAAATCTGATCGATCGCCCAGTTCTCTTTGATTTCTTCAAGACTGTTCCAGTAGCCGACTGCAAGACCAGCCAGATAAGCAGCTCCCATAGCAGTCGTCTCAACGCAGACCGGACGGTGGACCGGTGCGTTGATCAGATCAGCCTGTGTCTGCATCAGGAAGTTATTTGCGCTTGCGCCGCCGTCTACTTTCAGGGAGGCAAGATTAATGTCGGAATCTGCCTTCATGGCAGTCAGGACGTCATATGCCTGATAAGCGAGAGACTCGAGGGTTGCACGGATGATATGGTATTTATTTACCCCACGTGTCAGGCCGACGATCGTTCCGCGGGCATACTGATCCCAATACGGAGCACCGAGTCCGGTGAAAGCAGGTACAACATAACAGCCGTTTGTATTTTTCACTTTCTTTGCCATATATTCGCAGTCGTCAGCGGAATCAATCAGGCGCAGTTCATCACGCAGCCACTGGATTGCCGCACCGGCGACAAAGATAGAACCTTCCAGAGCATATGTAACCTTTCCGTCAAGTCCCCAGGCAATCGTGGTGACCAGTCCATTGTTGGAAAAGACAGGTTTCTCTCCGGTGTTCATCAGAAGGAAGCATCCGGTTCCGTAAGTATTCTTCGCATCTCCCGGTTTAAAGCAGGTCTGACCGAAAAGTGCAGACTGCTGATCTCCGGCAGCACCGGCGATCGGGATCGCTCCGCCGAGGACGGAAGGATCTGTCTCTCCGTAAATGCAGCTGGAAGGCTTCGGTGTCGGAAGCATACAGCGTGGGATCTGAAGTTCTTCGAGAATCTCGTCATCCCAGTCTAATGTATTGATATTGAAAAGCATGGTTCGTGATGCGTTGGAGTAGTCTGTAACATGTACTGCGCCTTTCGTCAGTTTCCAGATCAGCCAGGTCTCTACTGTACCAAAGAGCAGTTCTCCGCGCTCGGCACGTTCTCTTGCTTTCGGAACATTATCGAGGATCCAGCGGATCTTTGTTCCGGAGAAATAAGCATCAAGTACAAGGCCGGTTTTCTGACGGAACTTTTCTGTCAGTCCTTTTTCCTTCAAAGAATCGCAGAATTCAGCAGTACGACGACACTGCCAGACAATCGCGTGGCAGATAGGATCGCCGGTATTTTTATCCCATACGATTGTTGTCTCGCGCTGGTTCGTGATAC
>ERZ894226.983-NODE-983-length-13228-cov-6.853412_pt1 | contig 13228 bp, 8 predicted proteins | sample MGYA00380294_ERZ894226 | MGnify/ENA primary metagenome ERZ894226 (study PRJEB32331, sample SAMN06328434) | human gut metagenome | biome: human gut microbiome; feature: stool | host: Homo sapiens | collected 2014-10-29 ... | reverse complement strand
AAAGGGCGTGGGAATATATGTTTTGTGCAACTTTTATTTTTCAAACACGCTCTAGCGCGCATACGGAGTGCGTTAGTGGAGGGTCCCCTACCAGGTTTTCATGCATGAATATCTAATAAAAAGATATTAAGCACCGAAAATTCAATTCAAATCTTGTAAGTCTGAGATAGAAAATCTATTCTGCAATTAGATAGTACTATATAAAATTAGTTGTGTCAAACAAAAAATACCAAATGAAAAAAGTTCTCAAAAAAGGGAATGCTTAAATACTAATTTTCGTTTCTTTTTTCGTCTACACGAAATCTACAATTATTATTTTGTCTTCACAGTTTTTATTGCAGACCATTTTGATGTAGCTGTCTGATATCCGGCTTTTGTATATACGGCGCGGATGCGGACTTTATATCTTGTTTTCTTTTTCAGTTTCTTAAGCTGAGCAGATGTGATCTTAGCCTTGGAAACTTTAATTGTTTTTGTATCTTTTTTGTTACCGAATCCTTTTGTTGTGTACTGGATTTCATAACCGGTAGCCTTCTTAACTTTTTTCCATGTAACTTTTGCTTTGTTCTTTGTTGTTTTTCCAACTTTAAGAACAGGTTTGGAAAGTTTTACGTTTGATTTCTTTAATGCTGGTTTAGTAGCAGGTTTTTTAGTTGTTGTTGTGTCTGGGTTAGAAGGCGTTGCAGGTTTAGAAGGAGTAACAGCTTTTTCTTTTAAGCCTGAAAGAGCTTCTGTAAGTTTTGTGTTTGCAGCATCAACAATTGCCTGTGTGTTAGCGGATTTTGCTTCTTTTGCTTCTGTTAAAGCAGTCTGAAGTGCTTTCCAGGTTTCAGCAGTATATTTGCTGCTATCAAGTGCTTCTGCTTTTTTGATGGAAGCTTCAAGGATAGAAGTATTCAGCTGTACAGTTCCAGATACAGATGGGTAACCGGTTGATGTAAGCTCTATTGTGTAAGAAGCAGATTTGTCTGCAAATACAGGCGTGTAAGAACCATCTTTACCTTTAATTGCTGCATTGAAGTTAATGTTTCCGTCTGCATCAAATAAATCAGTAGCTTTAATTCCGCCTTTTCCTGTTTTTTCTACCCCATTAATTTTAATAGATGTAATATTATTTACGTATTTTTTAAAGTTGACACCGGAAGGAAGAGTAACCTGATTATTTTTATTAATGGAGATATCTCCAGTCTTGTAGCCAGATTCTAATGTGAAGGAGGCTACAATATCAGAGTAAGTATCATCTGTAAATACCATAGAATAGGAACCCACACCAGTATTATCTGTAGCTTTTATCGTCAGAGTATTGTTTGCGTATGTATAATCTGTACCTTCTGTCAGGACAGTTTTTCCCATACTTACGCTGCTTAAAGTATAATTAGAACCAGAAGGAACAGCAGCAGTATCAACAGAAACGGTTGCACCATCTTTAAAGTTATCGTTGGCGGTAGCTTTAATGCTGTCAGAACCAGCTAAAGTTTTACATTTTAAGTTAGTATTAATAACAATATCAGCACCGTTTTTTACAAGATAAGTAACTTTTTTAATTGTTTTACCCTGTAAATCTTCATGACGCTTATAATCAATTGTGTTTCCGTGTTTTTCTTTAAATCCATCTGTTACAGCAAAGGAGAATTTTCCTCCGCCATAGATGTTTTCCAGATGTTCCATACCATATTTAGTACCATCTTCGTCTTCAACAATGATACCAAGTAAGGACTTTTTAGCATCTAAATTAGAAAGAGGGCTGTTTTCAGAAGTTACAGGATCTACTTCATATTGTCCGTAGGAAGACTGTGTTTTGATAGTAAGTGTATCAGAAGTATCTTCGATAACCTCAGATTTCATAGCTGTCAAAGTACCATCACCATTTAAGATTTTATATTCAGATGGTGTCGTATCAGATAACTTCATAGAACTAATAATTTCTAATAATTTATTGCTGCATTCTTTATTATCGGAAATAGCCTTTTTCGCATTTTCATATAATGAAGTTGGAACAGCAATATTTACGTCTTTTATACCGATAATAGAGCCACCCTGTTCGCTTGTATTATCTTCTGAATACGTACTGGAGAAGTAATTTTTGTATTTATTAGTTGTAGCACTACTTACTGCATCATACATACCACTTTCGCGATAAGAAGCTGCTTTATCAGAAGTGAGGTCTAAAGTAGTATCCTCTTTTACATCTTTTAATTCTCCGTAATAGAAATCTGCATAAGAAAGATTCGCTGTTCCGTATACATATTTATCAAGAGCATTTTTAGCGTCTGTAAGATGTTTGATTGCCTCATCAACCTCTGCCTGATTAGGAGCCTCTTTTGCTAAAATGTCTTTTGCTTCTTTTAATTCTGTTTCGAAGCTATTCCAGCTCTTTTCTGTATAATCCGATGGGTTTAATCCTTCAACAGAAGAAACAAGTTTGTTTAACTCAGTTGTATCGCCAGCATTTGTGTCAGGTTTTACAATGTTTGCATCAGTAGCTTCAAAGTTATATGTAGAATCAGCGTATCCAAGAGCATAAATGGTTAAACTCCAGTAGCCAGTTCCGTCATATCCTTTTGGAAGCTGGCAGCGAATAGAATTTGTAAGACCTAACTGGATTCCCATACTTTTATGCATCCAGTTATCAGCAGCAAACTTTGTTCCGTAAGTGGCAAGTGCCTTAGAACGTGTGCTGTCATTTCCATAGTAGGTCCATTTTACAGCCTGCATATTAGCGCCAAGATCGCCGTAATTTTTTGTGAAATCTACACGAAGAAATTCACCGTAGCTACCGCTTGCATCCTTTACAGTTGCTCCCATATTGTTTAAATCAGCAGTTTTAAGAGTCTTATCTTTAATACCAGAAGAAGAGCCGTTACTTCTTTGGGTAAATGTGAAGGAACCATCACTCTGCTTTTCGGCAGTCTTTAGGCCATTGGTATCCTTATCAACAGATGCAGTAACGTTGTTATAAGCCTGTAGATTTTTTTCTCCATAGCCGCCAATTAAGGTATCCTTATTTTCTACAACAGAATATTTTGCTTTGAAAGCTTCAAAATCAGAAGACTTTACTGCAACAGGTACATATTTAAGACCATAAACTTTATAATCTTTCATAGTATCTTCAGTGCCATCACTGGTTTTGATTGCGCCCCTAGTAAAGGTGATTTTTTCTCCATTAGTGAGGATTGCAGTATTAGCATCTGTCCAGTGAGATATACTATAAGTTCCCTTTTCACCTTCAATAACTGCAGTACACTGATAACTTCCACGATGAAGACCGTGATTAGCGGTAGCTCTTGTTACAGCATCAAAGGCACCTTTATCTTTTTCACCGTGTGAATCAGCTGTATCAGAAGAAGTGGTATCTCCGGCTGCCCAAACTCCTTCAGCCTTCCAATATTCAGCCCATGTCAGGCCTGCATAGCAGTAAACGTAGTCATCACTATTTTCTGCTGTCTGTGTCTGTACTGTAGATACACTTGCTGCTTTTACAACTGCTGGAGTAATACTGGAAAATACAGTAGTACAAGTCATTGCAAGAGCAAGAGTACCTGCTACAAGTAATTTGTTTCTCATAAGTTCCTCCTTATATTATAATTGGTATTTGAGTTAGCTTATTCTAACGAAAAATATAATAGTATACTATTATTAGCTGTGTCAAACTGTATATATATTAATGAAAAAAGTTCTCATTTATTTATAAAAAAATTGCATTGTCAGAATATTTTCTATATAATGTATAAAGTTAGAACGAACTAATAAAAGTAAGTTTCAAGATAATGGAGGATTGTTGTGATAAATTTTAGAAAAAAAGCAGTTGTGATGTTACTGACCACTGTGTTCACTGCAGGAATGCTTTCCGGATGTGGAACATCAGGAGATACAGAGAAAAGTAAGAATGATAGTAGAAAGGCTGTGGAGCAGACAACACAGGCAGAAGTGGATACAGATCGTAAGTCCCAAAACGAAGAGGACGAATCGGAATCACGAGATATTTTTGCGATGGATACGTATATGACTTTAACGGCTTACGGGAAAAATGCCAAGAAAGCGTTAGATGCGGCGGTTGATGAGATTAACAATATTGAACAGCTTGTTTCTACAGGAATTGACAGCAGTGAAGTTTCACAGATTAATAAGAATGGAAAAGGTTCGGTATCAGAAACAACAGGATATCTGATTAAGCGTTCAAAAGAGATTTATGACAGCACGAATGGAGTGTTTGACATTACGATTTATCCGATTATGCAGGCATGGGGATTCCCGACGGAGAACTATCGTGTTCCCAGAAAGAAAGAGCTGAAGAAGTTAAGGGGACTGATGGGAGCAGATTACGTTTTGTATGATGAGAAAAAACAGGAGGTCACTCTAGATAAGGAAGGAATGAAGATTGACCTTGGTGGAATTGCGAAAGGATATACTTCTTCAAAAGTAATGGATATTTTTAAAGAAAATGGAATTTCGAGTGCTGTAATCAGTCTTGGTGGTAATGTACAGACACTAAATGGAAAGCCAGATGGTTCTGATTGGAGAGTAGCGATCGAGAATCCGGCAGATACGGGAAGTTATATTGGAGTACTTTCCATAAAGGATAAGGCAGTGATTACTTCTGGAGGATATGAGCGTTATTTTAAGCAGGACGGCAAAACATATCATCATATTATTGATCCGGCTACCGGGTATCCGGCAAATAATGGTCTGACTTCTGTTACGATTATATCAGATGACGGAACACTTGCAGACGGTTTATCCACATCGTTGTTTATTATGGGACCGGAAAAAGCACAGAAATACTGGAAAGAACACAGTGATGAGTTTGACACGATTCTTGTAAAAGATGATGGAAGTATTTTAGTTTCAGAGGGAATCGCAGAGTATTTTACCAGTGAGTCTGATTTTACGATAATAAAAAAGTGATACAAAAATAGTGATACAAAAATTTCTCATAAAATCAAGTACAAAAAGATTTCGAGAATATAGGAATACAAGAGTACAGGAATACAAGAACAGATTCAAAAAGAAAGGGAGATATGATGAGAGAAAAGTGGAAAAAATATGTTGAAAAATTTAAAAGTCTTGGTTATAAGGTTTCAGGTGTGAAAGGAATTACAGCGATAATTCCGGCGGTTTGCCTGGCGGTTCTTATGGTGACGGTACTTACCGGATACAAAACCCCACAGGCAAAAAAGTATGAAGCTTCAGAGACAGAAGACATCAGTCAGATTAAGGAAGCGCTTGCGAAGGAAAGTATGGCAGCAACGGCAGAAACAACGAAAAAGAATACAACAAAGAAGGGAAAGAAGGGGGCTATTGATGTAAAAGATGGAACGTATAAAGGTTCTGCAAACGGATATGGCGGAAAAGTTACAGTAAATGTTACTGTAAGCAAAAAGACGATGACGGCGATTGATGTTGTCAGTGCTCCGGGTGAGACAGATTCTTTCTTTAATCGTGCAAAAGGGGTTATTGATGAGATGCTTACGGCACAGAGTACAGACGTAGATGTTGTGTCTGGGGCAACATATAGTTCAAACGGAATTATTGGTGCAGTAAAAAATGCACTTTTTGGAACGAAGTCTGATAATGCGACAGCAGCAGCGAACGCAGGTAATGCAGGTGGTTCGGCTCCGAGTGTTTCTAAAGTAAGTGAATCCGGTACATGGAAGGATGGAACTTACACTGGTTCGGGCAAAGGATTTGGTGGAACTATTTCTGTAAAAGTAACAGTAAAAGATGGAAAAATCAGCGCGATCGATGTAACAAGTGCATCAGGAGAAACTGCTTCCTATTTTAGTAAGGCAAAAGGAATTATCCCAAAGATGATCAGCGGACAGACTACAAATGTGGATGCGGCATCCGGAGCAACCTATAGTTCCAATGGAATTATTACCGCAGTAAGAAATGCTCTTTCAAAGGCGGAAACAGGGAAAAGCAGTACGAAAAAGAAAAAGAAGAAAAACAAAAAAAATAAGAAAAAAAACAGTGGTTCTAACAGCAATAATAACAACAATAATATTGCAGCACCGGCAGAAGGGTATGAAGATGGCACTTATACTGGAAGTGCGGCCTGTTCGGGAGAGCAGTTTAAGGAATATAGTGTAACGGCAAATGTAACGATTAAAAATGGAAAGATTTCTGCGGTGGAGATTTCTTCTACAGCAAAAGGAACAAATCTGAAACAGTTTATGAGCAGAGATGAGATTAAGAATCTTCCATCACTTATTGTCTCTAAAAACGGAACAAGCGGAGTAGATGCTGTCAGTGGAGCAACGTACAGTTCCCATGCTATTTTTAATGCGGTAAATGATGCTTTATCAAAGGCGAAGAAAAACAGTTCTTCTACGGAAAAGAAAGAAGAGACAACAACGGAGAAGAAGGAAGAGACGACAACAGAAAAGAAAGAGGAAACGACCACAGAAAAAAAGGAAGAGACAACAACGGAAAAGAAAGAGGAAACGACTACAGAGAAAAAAGAAGAAACAACAGAAAATCCAGACGAAGGGAAAAACTACAAAAATGGAACATACAAAGTAAGCATAACCTGCGAGCCGGATGAAGATGAGGATTTTGATCCGTATACGATTTCCATGGATATCACAATTAAAAAAGATAAAATTACAGAAATTTCCAATATTACCGCGAATACAAATTCAACGAATAAAGCCTATACAAACGATGCAAAGAAAGGAATGGTTTCTAAAATTGTAGCAAATGGAAATGCAGATGGTGTAAATACGGTATCAGGAGCCACCTGTTCTTCTAAAGCAATTAAAGATGCATGCCAGAAGGCATTTAATGCGGCAAAGAAGTAATTTTGAAAAGAGAGGCTTTTGCGTTTATTTAAGAAAAAGTCATTTGAATATTTAAAAAAATAGTAAGAAAATTTATAGAAGATAATAGAAAGCATTTTAGAAGGGACAACGAATGAAATATAAAAACTTTTTAATCCGTTTATTTGATCTTATTCTCGTTCTGGGGCTTTTAGCAGGATATCAGGCTGTGATTTACCGTCGTGATAAAGAAGCCACAATTGCAGAATTAAAAAGTCAGGTAAATCAGCTTCAAGGAGAAAAAGAGGATATTCTTGAAGCGGCAAAAAATTCCGGAAAGCTGGGGGCAGATGGTGCATCTGCCGGTCAGGCTGAAACGTATAAAGATGGAAACTATACTGGAAGTTCGCAGGGATTTGGAGGAGAAATCAAAGTAAAAGTAACGGTATCCGGGAAGAAAATCAGTGCGATAGACATTACAGAAGCAAGTGGGGAAGATGAAGCTTATTTATCAATGGCAAAAGATATTGTGAAGACAATACTTGATAAGCAGACGACAGATGTTGATACAATAAGCGGAGCAACCTATTCATCTACAGGAATAAAGAATGCAGTAGGACAGGCATTAGAAGGAGCAGCTAAATAATGAAGAAAAAGAAAAAAATATCGGTGCAGACAATCATAGAAGTGATGATACGGGCAGTATTTTTTATCATCTATCCAGCGTTATTTTCCACTGCATTTACCGGAATAAAATTAATTGTAGAACAAATTACACAGCGTGCAAGCCTGCAGTGGAATTCCTTTGTAGAGACACTTGTGGTATTACTGGTCTTTACCATTGTATTTGGACGATTTTTCTGTGGTTTTGCCTGTGCATTTGGAACATGGGGTGATTTCGTTTATTTTATTTCATCTATGATTCGAAAAAAAAGAAAAAAGAAACCGTTGAAATGTTTTTCAAAAGCGGGAAAGATACTCCGGTATTTAAAATATGTTGTACTGCTTGGTGTCCTTCTTCTTTGCATAAAAGGTTACAGTAGTGCCGTTGCTGTACATAGTCCGTTCAGTGCATTTTCCCGTTTTCATCAGTTAAAGATGGCAGACAGTCTTATAGGAACAGGTCTCTTTTTATTGGTTACAGCAGGAATGGCCTTGGAACCAAGATTTTTCTGCCGTTTCTTATGCCCAATGGGGGCAGTATTTTCTCTGATGCCGGTGTTACCATTTTCTGTAATCAAACGAAACAGAGAAAACTGTATTCCTAACTGTAAAGCGTGTAATTTAGTATGTCCGGCAAACCTTGAGATACCATCGGATAAAGAAGGGGATAATGCGACATCCGGAGAATGTTTCTCCTGTGGAAAATGTATCGGAAAATGTCCAAAGCAAAACACACATAATGGTTTTTTGGGAAAGCTATGGTTACCAATGCTTGTAGGAAAGGCTGTGATATTGTTTGTGATATTTAGAATATTGTATTAAAGAATTTTCCTGATTTTATCTGTCGGATAAATTACTATATCAAAAAAACTTTTTCGTGTTATAATGGACAGTAATCTGTGTATAAAATTCAGTTTTGCCGTCCCAGCAGGAAAGGAGCATTTTTTGAATAAAGCGAATTTGATTATAGAAGAAGTGAATAAAGTAATTATTGGTAAAGAAAAGGTCATCCGTAAGGTGTGGATGACGATTCTCTCTGGTGGACATGTTTTGCTTGAAGATGTACCTGGTGTGGGAAAGACAACGATGGCGCTGGCTTTTTCAAAGGCTTTGGGACTTTTTTATCGAAGAATACAGTTTACACCGGACGTTATGCCATCGGATGTGGTCGGTTTCTACTATTATAATAAGGAGAGTGGAAAGTTTGAATATCGTCAGGGGGCAGTTATGACGAACCTTCTGCTGGCAGATGAAATTAACCGTACTTCAAGTAGAACACAGTCAGCACTTTTGGAGGTTATGGAAGAAGGACAGGTGACGGTAGACGGTGTGACAAGAAATATACCGGAACCATTTTTTGTTATTGCAACGCAAAATCCGCTTGGTTCTGCGGGTACGCAGATGCTTCCGGAGTCGCAGATGGATCGTTTTATGGTTCTTTTGTCTATGGGATACCCAACAATAAAGGAAGAAATGATTCTGATGAGTCAGAGAAAGGTGAGTGATCCTTTAGATGCTGTGAATGAGGTTATCTCAAAGGAAGAGTTACTTTCTATGCAAAAGGAAGTGAATGAGATTAAGGTTTCCTCATTAATCTATCAGTATATTGCAATGCTTTCTGATGCGACACGAAGACATGATATGATTCAGCTGGGTGTCAGCCCAAGAGGGTCTCTGGCTTTATGCAGAATGGCAAAAGCGAGTGCATTTTTGGCTGGCAGAGATTATGTTGTGCCGGAAGATGTTCAGGATGTTGTAAAAGATGTTTTCCGTCATCGTCTGGTATTAAAGTCAAGAGCAAGGTTATCGAGTAAAGATGCGGATAAGATTATGGATGAAATCTGTGCCACTGTACATGTGCCGGATCGAAGAGCGGCAGGAGGAAGAAGATGACCCGAAAAAGATTATGGATGAATCGAATTAGCGGGATTGTCTGTCTGTTACTGTGGATTGCATTCATTATTTTTCTTTCTGGAACAACAGGGAAGATTGCAGGGATGGCATTAGGAATTATGTTGCTGGTGGCTGTCATTTATAATCTTTATCTTCCCAAAGAAGTTTCTACTCATCTGATTATTCCTGCCTGCGCACAAAAGGAAGAAAAAATTACCGGACGACTTTATATCAGTAATACAGGAAGCTTCCCTGTTTTATCTGGGAAAGTTTTTTTACGGGTAAAGAAGACAATCAGTGGGGAACAGGAAATGTTTTCTATGAATATCAGGGCAGCGGGACGAAAAAATAGTGCGGCTGCCTTTGTTATAGATTCGGAATATATGGGATTTTTGGAAATCACGATTTTGCGGGTGGAACTGTACAGCTTTTTTGGATGTATGAAAAAGGTAACATATGTAAATCAGGAGAAGGTGGTAATGATTCTGCCACAAACAACGGAACTGCATTTTCCAGTACAAAACAGCGGAGCTGCCTGTTCTTTTTTTGATGAGGAACAAAGTGGTAAAAAGGGAAATGGTCCGGGGGAATATTTTGGAATCCGTCCGTATGTTGATGGAGATTCCATGAAGTTAATTCACTGGAAGCTAACAGGAAAAACAGATGAATATATGGTAAAAGAAGTGGAAGTTCCTATGATGCGGATGCCACTTATTTTTCTCGAAACAAGGGTAGAAAAGCTGGATGCTGCTATGATTGACGGGTTGTTAGAAGCATTTTTTTCTATTTCACAGCATATGGCACAGGAAGGACAGAAGCATTGTCTTTGTTGGTGGGATAAAAAGACCGATGGATGGAATTTTTACAATGTGGCAAATGCAATGCAGTTGGAAGAAGTGTATGCCCATGTATTTCAAAGTATGTTTTTTTCTCAGGGGAATGCAACGATAGATTCTTTTGAAAAAGAAAGAAAAGAACAGTTTTCAGAAGTGATTTATATTACAGAGTATTGGAACGAGAAACAGGCAGTTTTCGATGACTGGAACCTGACTTTATTATTAGAACGACGGGAAGCAAGAAAAGAAGAAGGGGAAGCGTTAGTACCGTATATTTTTTCGGCAGAAACCATGGGAGAGGATATTGATCGGATTTTGACAGCGTACAGGAGTGTAGATTATGGAGCATAAAAATTCATTTCATATTAAAAAATTGAATCATCAGAGTGGGGATAGCTGGACCAAAACAATGCGGGCCGGCTATGTCTGTCTTGCTGCGATATTGTGTTTTATCTGGTATGCTGCAGGTCGTTTTGAAATGTATATGGCAGGTGTCCTTCTTTTTGTTGGAGCAGCCTTTTTAATACTGCTGTATTTAGCCGGAATATCTGCCGGAAAAGGATTTGCGATCTTTATAAGCAGTCTGTATTTTGTTGTGCCATTTTTCCTTCTTTCCGTAGAAAATATTCGAAAGGCTCTGTTGATTTTTTCAAGAACCGTGGCTGACTATCTGGCAGACTATGGACAGAGTAAAAATATTTTTCATCGTATACTTCAAAATACATCGGTAGATATGCAGACAGGAAATGTGGAGTTTTTGCCATTTGTGGTTGGAATATTGGGGATAACCTTATGGCTCATTCTAGTCATGGCACTGTTGTGGAAAGTTCATCCGTGCATTTTGTTTTTTGTAGTAGCGATTTGTTTCGCTTTCCCTTTTTTTGTGTGGGGAATCCGACCGGAGCTGTTTGCGGTATTAAGCTTTCTTATTTTTTGTTTCTTTTTATTTTCATCTTCTTTCTGGGGTGGGGTACTTGGAACAGCAGTTATTATTATTGTGCTTCTTTTAGGAACTTTTTTTGGAATGACGAATACCGGACAGATGTCGGCAGTACAGAAGAATTGGAATAAAGAACGATATAAAGAGCAGGAATCCGTTCTTCCGGAAGGTCAGCTTACAAAGGCAAAGAAGATGAAGCGGACAGATGAGGAAGCTCTTAAAGTAAATATTTATAAGAAAAACAGTTATTATCTGAAAGGATTTGTTGGAACAACTTATGAGAATAATTGTTGGAAAGCAAGTACAAATAACTGGAATATTTTTGGCTCAGACAGGAGTATGCTTGCAGCTTCTGACCGGGAGGCATACGAATCTTTATTATGGCTTCATAATAAAGAATTTTACGGAAACACAGTAATGTATCATTTTGTAAGGCAGAAAAAGCTTTCGGAAGGGAAAACAGATCCGTCTCTTTACAGTTTATCTGTAAAAAATGTAGGGGCGAATCGAAAGTATCTTTATCTTCCTTATGAGAGTGCTGTTTTACCAACAATATATGAAGAAGAAGGGACGGCAGCGATTAATAAAACAGAGAATATATTCGCTTCTGGAATAAAAGGAGCAGGAGAATATTCTTTTAAAGCAATGGAAACAATGGCTGGAAAGTTGAAATCGTCTACCAATATTAAGACGGAGGATAAGCATCTTTCCTCAAAAAAAATGACGGAAAGCTACAAAGAATATGTAAATGCAACATGTCTTTTCTTAAATAAAGAAACAAAAACATTGATTTCTTCTGCAACAGAAGGGAGTCTTCAAAGTAATCTATCGGTATTAGCAATTATAAACCGGGTAAAAAGCTTCATGAAAACATCGATTACCTATAATGAAAATCCAGGAAGTATCCCGGAAGATGAAGACTTTGCCCAATGGTTTTTTGAAGATAAAAAAACAGGATACGATGTGCAGTATGCGGCGGCAGCAGTAATGATGTTTCGTTATTATGGAATTCCATCCCGTTATGTGGAAGGATACCTTCTTACACCGGAAACGGTAAAAGAGGCAGGAACGGCAGAGACGGTGACTGTTTCACAAAAATACGCGCATGCATGGCCCGAAATTTATCTGGATGGAATGGGATGGATTCCGATAGAAGTTACTCCAAAATATGAAAACATTATGGGAACACCGTATTATGAGACACAGGAAACTGCGGTAAGTAATTCAAGTTCGTCAGATCAATCTTTAGAAAATGACGATAAGAAGAAACAAGAAAAACAGCAGGAACAAAAAAAGCAGGAAAAAGAACAGACAACAGAAAAGAAATCAGAAAAGAAAACAGTAGAAACACCGCAGCAGATTCCGCAGAATCGCTCAAAGCAAAGCAAAGGTGGAAGAACGGTTCATAAAATCCTGTATATTCTATGTTTCTTTATTTTCATAGTAGGTCTTTTGCTTTTTGTATTTAGAAAACGACTGCAAAAAGTATACCGAAATTATAAAACAGATAAACTTTTAAAACAGCAAAAGTATAGTCAGGCAGTTATGTTCTGGTACGATATTTTGTGTAAAACAATATATGGAAAAGAAAAAATAAAAGATAATCGTGTAAGGACCTTTGAAAAAAGACTTCGTACCTTTGACAGAGAAGTGGAACCGAAAAAGTTACATCTTTGTATGAGGATTCGCCAGAAAGCGGTGTATTCACCAGAAGGAATCACTAGAAAAGAAGCAGAAGCTGCAGTACATTTTCTGAAAAAAGAGTGTGAAAAACTGAAATAAAGGTATTTTAAGTTTCGTTTCTATTGACAGGGAAAACTATAGCGATTAGAATATTTTCATAATTAGATTTAAATTAAGCGAGGAAAAAATATGTGGTTAGCAGATAACTGGAAAGAATATGAAGTTATAGATTGCAGCGAAGGTGAAAAACTGGAACGCTGGGGCAAATACACCCTTCTTCGTCCAGACCCTCAGGTAATCTGGAATACAAAAAAAGAAGATAAACACTGGAAACATTTAAATGCACATTATCACAGAAGCAAAAAAGGTGGCGGAGAGTGGGAGTTTTTTGATCTTCCAAAGCAGTGGGATATTCATTATAGAAGTCTTACCTTCCATTTAAAACCATTCAGTTT
>ERZ894226.982-NODE-982-length-13228-cov-7.205117_pt1 | contig 13228 bp, 9 predicted proteins | sample MGYA00380294_ERZ894226 | MGnify/ENA primary metagenome ERZ894226 (study PRJEB32331, sample SAMN06328434) | human gut metagenome | biome: human gut microbiome; feature: stool | host: Homo sapiens | collected 2014-10-29 ... | reverse complement strand
CCGCAAGACGAAGATTCACCCGAGCAATGTCCTCCAGAGCTAAACCGGTATAAGGCTTGGGGTAAAAATTGTGGCAGGCGGCAAAACGAGTCACATCGGCACCGGCCTCACGCCACGATGCGATTTCATCAGAACTCACCGTCGATGCATTGACCACAATGCGAAATACACCGGACAGCTCCGCGACCCGCCGGGCGCTAAAGCCATAGTCCAAACGAAGGTATTCCAACCCCAGATCGCGCAGGTCCTCGATGCGCTCAAGCCCGAGCAAATCGCACGTGCGCGGCCCCACATCGGCAATGAGCGCAATGCCGCGGGCGGAAAGCAGCGACAGCACATGACGGACCTTATCGGCATACGCCGCTCCCCCATCCTCGGGAATATGCAGCGAGGTGAACGCATAGCGCGCACCCGCCGCGGCACCGTGTTCAATCGTCCGCTCAATATCCTGCAGAGGGTTGGAAAGATAAATCGAAATACCCGTTTTCACGCTTCAACACTCCTTTAAAAAAGGCCGGCGGAGCAGTTAGCCCCGCCGGCACAACCATAGCATCAAGAAATCTGCCGCGCGCCGCGAGCCCTGAGCAACACGGCTCGCGATATCAAACTACTCGCCAAAGAACTCGTTGATCTTCTGCTCGTCGACGCCAAAGAACCACGTCAGGACAAAGCCGGCGGCATAGGCAAGCAGCATAGCGGCAACGTAGCCGAGCTGCTGACCAGGAACGACGATCAGCAGGCCAAACAGACCGGAAACGCCCTGAGAAACCGTGCCGATGTGAAGCAGCGCCGCGAGCGCGCCGCCAAATCCGGCACCCAGGCAGGCCGTTACAAACGGACGAACGAGCGGCAGCGTAACGGCATACATCAGAGGCTCGCCCACACCGAGGATTCCAACGGGAATGGACTCTGCAACGTACTTCTTGAGCTTGGCGTTCTTGGTCTTAAAGTACAGCGCCAAACCGGCACCGACCTGGCCGCCGCCAGCCATCATAAGGATGGGGAGCAGGTAATTGATGCCCTTGGTAGCGCCGTCGGGATCGTTGAGCATAGCGTGGATCGGCGTGAGCGCCTGATGCAGGCCGACGGAAACCAGCGGCAAGAAGCCTGCCGACAGGATATAGCCGCCCAGGACGCCCAGCTTCTCGAAGATAAAGGTCAAAACGCTAAAGATGGCAGTCGTCAGCCATGCGCCAACCGGCTGGATGACGAGCATCAGAGCAAAGGCGCCGATGATGAGCACCAGCAGCGGGGACAAGAATGTGTCGAGTGCGTTGGGCATAACCTTGCGAATCTGACGCTCCATCCAGGCAAAAAATGCGCCGGCGATAAGAGCCGCGATCATGCCGCCCGCTGCGGGGTTGTACTGCGCATTGGTGAGCGGCAGCAGAATGGCAGCGGCAGGATCAGCCGCGCCAGGCGCAAGCAGGGGCATGGCACTGTTGGCGATACACATCATGCCGGCGATGCCGCCCAGCGCAGCGGAGCCACCAAACTCACGCGCCGCGTTATAGCCCACCAAGATGGGCAGATAGGCAAACAGGGCCCAGCCCATGGAACGAATGCCCTGGTACCACCACTCGCCTGCAAGCGCGCCTGCCGTCGAGACGTTAATGACGTTGCAGATACCGTTGATGAGGCCAGCCGCAATGATGCCGGGAAGCAGGGCGACGAAGACATTGGAAATCTTCTTGAGGAAGGCCTGAACCGGCTTGGACTCGTACTTGGCCTTCTGCGCGGCCTTGTTTGTGGCCGCAGCGTCAACCACGCTCTCGTCGGCAACGCCTTTCGCAAGGCCGGTGAACTTGGAGAACTCCTCGAGCACCTTATTCACCTTGCCCGGACCCAACACGATCTGCATCGTGTCGTCCTCGACCAGGCCCATCACGCCGTCGAGTGCCTTAATGCCCTCCGTGTCAACGTTACCCGTGTCTTTGACGGTCACGCGCAGGCGCGTCATGCACGCCGCGTTTGCCAGCACGTTGTCTTTACCGCCCAAAAGGTCCAGCAGCTTTTGAGCCAGCTCTTTGTTCGTCATAACTCCTCCTTGTATTGGGTATCTCGTCTGGATGTCGTATCAGATCACGCCGCGCACCTATTGGGCATCGGCATTGCTCTTCTCATGGCCACTCACCGCAGCACGGACATGGCCTCGCGCCCGCCCAAGAGCTACCGCAGCCTGCTCGGCATCGCAGTCCAGCAGCACCGAGACAATAGCGGTTTTTACGTGGCCGCCGGCATCTGCAAGCGCCTGAATAGCGCGCTCGCGCGTGCAGCCGGTCGCCTCCATCACGATGTTCTGGCCGCGCACCACCAACTTCTCGTTCGTCTGCTGCACATCGACCATCAGGTTTTGGTATACCTTGCCGATCTTGACCATGGCACCGGTTGAAATCATGTTGAGGATGAGTTTTTGAACCGTTCCCGCCTTGAGCCTCGTTGAGCCGGTCAGCACCTCGGGACCGGGCACGGGTTCAATGGCAAGATCTGCGCTCTCCCCGATCTTTGACCCTTGGTTGCAGGCAATTGCAATGGTCTTGCACCCAGTTGCCTTGGCGTACACAAGGCCGCCCACCACATAGGGAGTACGGCCGCTTGCCGCCAGGCCAACGACAAGATCCTTGTCCGAGAGTCCACGCTCCCGCAGGTCGCTCGCGCCAAGTTCCTCGCTGTCTTCGGCACCTTCGACAGCCTTGATAAACGCCGTCTCGCCTCCGGCAATGAGCCCGACAATCAGATCGGGTGACACGCCAAACGTGGGCGGACACTCCGAAGCGTCGAGTACGCCCAGACGACCGCTGGTGCCTGCGCCCATGTAAAAGACGCGCCCGCCGCGCTCGAGTGCCTCAGCAGCCCAGTCGGTTGCTGTGGCAACCTGGGGCAGCACTTTTGTGACCGACTGGACGGCACGAAGATCCTCATCATTCATCGTCGTGACGATTTGCAGCGATGTCATCGTATCGAGGTCCATAGACCTTTGATTACGCTGTTCGGTCGTGAATTTTGTTAAATCGAGCATTTCATTCACCTCATCTTTCCTGTTTCTCGATGTAGTTTTGCTTAATGACATGTGTCGCCCGTTCGTAGTCGCTGGCAACGTAAGCAGCGTACAGGGCATCGACAACCATAAGCTGGGCCATACGCGAAGCCATGGCACCGCTGCGGACCAAGGGCTCACTCGCAGCGACGCCGAGCACGGCATCGGCCATGGTGGCAAGCTTGGATGATCCATCTACTTTGGTCACGGCCACAACGGGACAGTTGTGACGTTGGGCCTCGGCGGCGCAGCCCAGCACCTCTTGCGTCAAGCCCGAGTAGCTAAAGGCGATTGCCATATCGCCCTCATGCATGTTCTTGGCACACAAGAGCTGATCATGCCAGTCGTCGTACAGATGGCACTCTTTGTCGACACGCATGAGCTTTTGCGCCAGATCGTGCGCGACCAAACGAGAGGCACCGATACCGAACAGATTGACCGCGCGTGCCCGCTTAAGATAGGCCGCACATCGCTCCAAGACGGTGTAATCGAGCGTTCGCGCCGTCGCTTCGATCGTGCGCACGTTGCTTTTCATCACCTTCCCCACGATACGTTCGACGCTGTCATCCATGGAGATGTCCTCGAGGGCAACGTCTTTCTTGTCACCCAAGAGCGCCAGCTCGGCAATCAGTTCGCGCTGGAACTCCTTGTAGCCCGCAAAACCCAAGCGCTTGCAAAAGCGCAAAATGCTCGAGGGCGAGGAGAACGTGGCATCGGCAAGACCGCGGACGGACAGCCCGACCACCTCGTGCGGATGAGCGCTTACATATGCGATGACATTGCGTTCCGCCGGGCTCGCGCTGAGCTCACGCTCGCGAAGCCGCAAAAGCAATCCGTTTGCCATCTCAAACACCTCCGTTGAGAAGAATTAAAGACCAACGAACGATTCGTACCGGATATAAACAGCTTTTACGGTACATTGTGCCGCATCGTGGCGCACAAAGGGCGAGCGTTCTACCGCTCGCCCCTCAAATCCGACCGCTCGGAAATACGCGCGACACAAAATAATTCAACAAGATCGCATTATCAAAAACGGGCTTGTTACCGGCTAGCGCCTCGCATGGGCGCCGATCGGCCGAGTCGCATGGCGCACCAACACCGCTGCCAGCAATACCAACAGCATGGCGGTGACATAGCCCGCAGCATCGAATCCTAAATCGATAACGTCGAAATGCCTGCCGGGAACAAAGATCTTATGTACCTGATCGCCAACGGAGCAGACGGCGCAAAAGAGCAACACGGGCACGCAACGGGAGCATACGCTCCACGGACGCCTGGAAAAGCAAACCACGACCACGGAGGCGAACAATCCGACGAAGAAAAACTCTACGGTATGGGCAACGCGACGGACGTTTGTGCCTACCCACATGCGAATGGAAGCAAGTCGGCCAGACCGGGCATTCGAGGCAGCCGAATCGGTTCCCCCGGTCATTCCGTTCTCCGCCTGGGCTTCACCCGTGGCATCGGCAGCCTGAACGCCCGTGGCCTGACCCTCCACCACACGTGCGGTGGACTCGCTCAGCAACGACGTCTCCACCGCATTTTGCTCCGTCAGCGCCCAGATGCCCGCCAGCGTTGCAGCGAACAGAACGATCGCGGTCCATCCGATTATTTGTTTTACGCGCGCCAAGGGCCAACCTCCTTTTTTTGAATATCAGCGAGTGTAGCCCAAATGACATCGTCAACGTATCAAAATTTGAATCGCAACAGGAAGCGACAAAGCGACGCAAACCCCTACCCCGCCTCGCGCATCCAGCGATCGAACGTCCCCACGCACACGCCCAGGCACTTTGCTGCCTGGCTGCGGGTAATATCGCCTGCCTCATAGCTATCGCGCACCAGCTCAAACTGAGGAGGGCACGGCTTGCGAGGTCGACCGAAACGGACCCCTCGCGCCCGCGCCGCCGCAATTCCCTCCGCCTGGCGCCGATGGATATTCTCGCGCTCCACCTGCGCCACGTAGCTCAGCAGTTGCAGCACAATATCGGCAATCAGGGCGTTGGTCACATCCGGCGCGCCGCTGGCCCTGGCGCGCGTGTCAAGCAATGGCATGTCCAACACCACAATGGCAACCCCGAGCTCCTTGGTAATGCGTCGCCATTCCTCAAGAATCTCGGAGTAATTACGGCCAAGTCGGTCGATAGAAAGCACCACCAGCACGTCCCCGTCTCCCAGGACGTGCAGCAGCTCGCGATAACGCGGTCGATCGAAGTTCTTGCCGCTCGCATGGTCGGCATAAATATTCGCCGAGCCCACGCCATAGGCGCCCAGCGCATCCAGCTGCCGATTAAGATTCTGATCGCGCGAACTCACCCGCGCATAACCGTACACCGTCGCCATCTCATCCCCGCTTTCTTGTAAACCTGCCAAAAAGGGACAGGTTTATTTTGGTAGGTTTTACCTCTCAAATAGCAGGTAAGCGGGCGGCCGAGCAGACGGCAAGGTAGCCACGATTCAAATGCGAAGGGCGGTCCCGAAAGGCCGCCCTCCGCTCCCCCACCATGAGTCGGGATTTAGCTAATGGATAAGCTTAAAGTCCAAGTGCCCACGCGTGGTATTGACGCGCGAGACCTCGATGATCACGCGCTGCCCCAGCTCGTAACGAGTCCCCGTGTCGGCGCCCGTCAGCGTAAGCGCATCCTCGTCGAACTCGAACCACTCGTTGCCCAGGCTCTTGATTGAAACCAAGCCTTCGACCTGCGTTAGGTCCAAGCGCACAAAGAGGCCCATGCTGCTAACCCACGAGACGGTTCCGGCATAGCGCTCGCCCAGACGGTCCTCATAGTACTGGGCAATCTTGATCTTTTGCGTCGCATGGCTGGCGGCATCTGCCGCGCGCTCGGCATCGCTACATGCGCGGCAGATCTGCGGCAGAATGCGCGGCAGCGACTCGCGCCCCTTGCCGATCAGCCACGGCGTACGGACCAAGGCGTCCTTGCCGCCGAGCTGCTCATAGGCCAACTGCAGTTTGAGCACGCGGTGCACCACCAGATCGGGGTAGCGACGGATGGGACTCGTAAAGTGACAGTAGCACGGCGCGGCGAGCGCAAAGTGGCCCTCGTTGCGCGGCTTGTACAGCGCGCGCTGCATGCTGCGCAGAAGCAGCGTGTTGACGAGCGGTGCGTTGGCCGTACCGGCGGCAGCATCGACTGCAGCCTGCAGCTCATCGGGACTCCCCAGGGCAATACCGGCAGCACGGCGATCGTCGATGATGCCTAGCTGCGCCAACGCAACGGCAGCACCGTGCAGGCTATCGGGGCTCGGATCCTCATGCACGCGATAGCAGGCCTCGATATCACGGTCTGCCAGCCACTCTGCAACGCACTCGTTGGCGAGCAGCATGGCTTCCTCGATAAGCGACGTGGCACACGAACGCTCGCGCGCCACAATCTGCACGGGCACTCCGTCCTCATCCAACAGAGCGCGAATCTCGGCCGTGTCAAAATCGACTGAGCCGCGGGCGCGACGAATACGACGGCGAAGTTCGGCGAGTTCGTTAGCGGCGACAAGGAAATCGCCGAGGTCGATGTTGTAGCCGCGGGCAGTCTCCTCGCACGCAAGACCGCGCTCAAGCGCTTCCTCGCGCGAGGTCTCAGCAGCCGCAACATCCTCGGCCGCACCCTCCAGCACCGAATACTCAACCGCGCCGGCACGCACCAGCAGCGCCTCGGCGCCGTCATAGTCCATACGCACACGCGAGCGAATCACGCTGGGGTACGGATCGTAATGCCGCACGCGACCCTGCTCATCGAGCTCGATATCGACGGTAAACGCAAGACGGTCCTCGTCAGGGCGAAGCGAGCACAGGTCACAGGACAGGCGTTCGGGCAGCATGGGAAGCACGCGATCGGCCAGATACACCGATGTCGTACGATGGCGAGCCTCAAGATCGATATGCCCGTCCCAAGCCACATAGTGTGAAACGTCGGCGATATGCACACCCAGCTTATAGCCGCCCTCGGGCGTGCGCTCCAGCGAAATGGCATCGTCAAAGTCGCGCGCGTCGACCGGGTCGATCGTGATGACAAAGCGGTCGCGCAGATCGCGGCGGAGCGGGTCCTTAAGCGCCGCGGACACATCGAGCGAAAGCCCCTCGGCCTCGTCTAGCGCGGCCTCGGGATAGCTATCGGTATAGCCGTAACGCGCCATCACATATTGAACGCCCAAATCGGGCGCGTCATCTCCGCCAATGCGGCGTTCGATCGTCACAGTGCCCGATTCCAGGCGCGTCGGGTAGGTCAAAATGCGCGCGACAACAGCATCACCCGGGTGGACGCCCAGGCGATCTGCCGAGGTATCCTCGGGCAGAATGAAGAAGTCGGCCTTCAGGCGCGAATCGAGCGGCTCAATCACACCGAGCGGACCGGCGGTCTGATACGTGCCCACCACGCTTATAGCTGCGCGCTCAACCACGCCCTCGATCACGGCGCGACGCTCGCCATGCGGGCTGTTCTTAATGCTCACGGCAACGGTATCGCCATCCATGATCTCGCGCTTACCGCGGCCCATGACCTTGTAGTCGCCGTTTTCGGTTACAACGTAGGCACTGTGCTCATGGAGCTGCACGCGCCCGGTCAGGCTCGGACGGCGTTCGCTGCGCACCGGCCCGCGTTTATTGCGAGCTCCACGCTTATGCTTGTTATTGCGCCCCATGGCGCCTCCTAACTATCGATTGCCGTTTACATCCCAAGAGTCTACCCAAATGATCCCTAGGGGACGAAGGAAAACGGATCACATAGATAGACCAGCGCCACGATGATCCGCAATCCTGCCGTCCCATAGGGATCAAAAAACGGGCCGCCCCATAAGAGACGACCCGTTGGAAGGGATGAATTCCAGGCATGCCTACACGCGCAGGTAGCGGCGCATGGCAATGGCAGAACCAAAGAGACCGATAATCACGCCGACCAGAATCAGCGCAGCATAGGTCACCAGGTAGTACTGCGTCGGCAGGGCAAACGACATCCAGCCGATGCTCTCCTGCAGACGCGGAATCATCAGATTGCGCAGCAGCTCCAGAACGCCGATGGAAAGCAGCGAGCCCAAAATGGCCTGCAGCACGCCCTCGGTGATAAACGGGCCGCGAATGAAGCCGTTGCTGGCGCCGACCAGACGCATAATCGCAATCTCACGACGACGCGCCGTGATGGATAGGCGAATCGTGTTGTTGATGAAGATGAAAGCGATAAAGGTCAGAAGGCCAACGAGCACCACGGCGGCAATGCGGATGTAGTTGGTCACCTGGAACAGGCGGCTCACTTCCTCCTGGCCGTACAGCACGCTCGCGTTGACGTCGCCGTCATCCGCGATCTTCTGGAAATCGTCATCCTTCTTGAGCTTCTCTGCCGTGCTCTCGACCTTGGACGGATCGTCCATCTCAATAGCAAAGGAAGCCGGCAGCGGGTTCTGGCCATCGAGCGCGCTCATGGTGGCGTCGGCGTTGCCCGACATCTTGCTCGTATACTCGGCCAGCGCGTCGTCCTTGTCCTTATAGGTCACGGACTTGACGTTATTCCACGTCTTAAGTTCGGCCTCAAAAGCCTGAACATCGGCCTGATCAGCGTCATCGCTAATGAACGCGTTGATGACAACCTGATCCTCGACGGTACCGATCACGGAGTTCAGCATCGCGGAGCCCATGATGAACAGGCCGATGATAAACAGCGAAAGGAAGATCGTGATGACGGCGCCGAGCGAGGTAGTCCAGTTACGGAAGAAGTGGCTGATTGCCTCTTTGAAGGAGTAGCCCACGTTAGTTGGTGCCATAGTTGCCGTAACCTCCCCTCTCCTGGTCGCGAATAACGTGGCCGCCCTCGAGGGCGATCACGCGACGGTGCATGCTATCGACCATCTCGCGGTCGTGCGTGGCGACGATCACGGTGGTGCCGGTGCGGTTAATACGCTCGAGCAGCTTCATGATGCCCAGCGAGATCGCCGGGTCGAGGTTACCCGTGGGCTCGTCGCAGATCAGCAGCGGCGGACGGTTGACCATAGCGCGGGCGACGGCAACGCGCTGCTGCTCGCCACCGGAAAGCTGATCGGGCAGCGAGTCCATCTGATCGGCCAGGCCGACCAGACGCAGCACCTCGGGCACCTGGCTGCGAATGACGCCCTTGGGCTTGCCGATGCACTGCAGGGCAAACGCCACGTTTTCGTAGGCGGTCTTTTGCGGCAGAAGCTTAAAGTCCTGGAACACGGCGCCAATCTGGCGGCGCAGGAACGGAACCTTGCGGTTCTTGATCTTCATGAGGTCCTGACCGGCAACCAGGATACGGCCGCTCGTCGGCTTGACGTCGCGGTTGAGCGTCGACAGCAGCGTGGTCTTACCCGAACCGGAGTGACCGACCAGGAAGACGAACTCGCCCGGATAGATCTCGATGTTGATGTCGTCGAGCGCGGGCTTGTTGGGCTGCGCCGGGTAGATCTTGGTGACGTGCTCCATAAGGATGACGGGCTCGACACCGGCCTGCTTGGCCATCTTCTTGCGGCTGGCCTGCGGATCGATGGGCGCAAACACCGACGTAAAATCGGGATTGTTGAGCGCGTTATCGAGGCTTGCGACCTCGGCTGCCTGATCGCTCTCGACCACCGGGGCAGCAGGCTGCGTGGGATCGGGAATAGCGGCAAAGAGACCGGACTGCGCAGGCTGAGGAACCGGCGTCGCAGGGGCCATGGGGTCGGGAATGCCGGCCATGGTAGGCTGCGGCGTGGCGGCGCCAGCCTGAGGCTGCTCCACGCGAGCGGTCACGGCCTGAACGGGCTCAAAACCCGCCGTGCCGGAAAGCGCGACATCGCTGGTGGGATTGTAGGCAAAGGGATCGGATGCCGGCTGTGCCTGATCTGCCGGCTGAGTGGGGGCCTGAGCAACAGGCTGGCCCTCTGAATCCGGAGTGGCGAAACGACTGCCCTGGACGCCTGCCTGCGTCTTGGGGGCATCATCGCCCGCACCGGAGGTACGGAAGTGGTTACCCACTGGTGCTCCTTATCGTCGTGCGTTTAAACTACATGAGCGCTTTGTATTTTAGCAGTATTAGCTTTACTGCACATAAGAAGCATGGCGGGGCCTGGTCCCTCCGGCCGCGTACAGGGTTACCTCCCAAATCGTCCTCGGACATGTCGGAGCCCCCGCTGCGCGCTTCGCGCTGCGGGGGCTCCTCCGTCCTGCGGAAAGATTCGGGAGGTAACCCTGTACGCGGCCTGCGGCTACTAAGGGGCCGCCGCGTTTATCTTGGGGTGCTGCATATACAAAGTTGGAAGGGTCTGAATTGCACTTTGCCGATATATGCCCTTTTCCCTGATGGGACCGTGCTTGAGGGGCGTCTTCATGAGTTGCGGTGAAATAGGGACTGTTGAGCCTTTAAGCTGGCAAAACAGTCCTTATTTCACCGCAACTGAAACAGGGGCGCTCTCCAAGAGAGCGCCCCTGCCGGGTTTCCATAGTACTGGCGAAACAGTTTTATAGTGCTGACGAAGCAGTCCATGAAATCCGTCTTGCCTTATGCCAAGAACTCCTTGGTGGTCGCCACGATGTTGGCGGCGTCCAGGCCGTACTTGTGCAGGAGCTCGGCACCCGGGCCGGACTCGCCGAAGGTGTCGTTGACACCGATCTTCTTGAGCGGCGTCGGGCACTGCTCGCACAGGACGTCGGCGACGGCGCTGCCCAGGCCACCGATCACAGAGTGCTCCTCGACGGTCACGACATGACCGGTCTTGGTGGCGCTCTTGACGATCAGGTCGGCATCGATGGGCTTGATGGTGTGCATGTTGATGACCTCGGCATCGATGCCCTCGGCAGCAAGCTGCTCGGCGGCCTCGAGGGCCTCGCCGACCATCAGACCGCAGGCAATGATGGTAACGTCGGCGCCCTCGCGCATAACGATGCCCTTACCCAACTCGAACTTATAGTTCTCGGGGTCGTTGATAACCGGCGAGGCCAGACGGGCAAAGCGCATGTACACAGGGCCGTCGCACTCGTAGGCGGCGCGCGTCACGGCACGAGCCTCCACGTCGTCGGCGGGAACGATAACGGTCATGCCGGGGATGACGCGCATGAGGGCGATATCCTCGCAGCACTGGTGCGTGGCGCCGTCCTCGCCCACCGAGATACCGGCGTGCGTGGCACCGATCTTAACGTTAAGGTGCGGATAGCCGATGGAGTTGCGGACCTGCTCAAAGGCGCGGCCAGCGGCAAACATGGCAAAGGTGCTCGCAAAAGCAACGCGGCCGGTGGTCGCGATACCGGCGGCAACACCCATCAGATTGCTCTCGGCAATGCCCACATCGAAGAAGCGGTCGGGGCAGGCTGCCTTGAACTTGCCGGTCTGCGTGGCGGCGGCCAGGTCGGCGTCGAGGACCACAAAGTCGTCGTGCTCGTTGGCGAGCTCGACGAGGGCCTCGCCGTAGCTTACGCGCGTGGCGATTTTCTTGACGTCTGCCATCCTAGAGCTCCTCTCCGGCGGCCGTGAGCTCTGCCATGGCCTGCTCAAACTGTTCATCGTTGGGGGCCTTGCCGTGCCAACCCACCTGGTTCTCCATAAAGGAAACGCCCTTGCCCTTCGTGGTCTCGGCGATGATGGCGGTCGGCTGGCCCTTGGTGACGCGAGCCTCGGCAAAGGCGGCGCGAATCTGATCGAAGTCGTTGCCGTCGGCAAGCTCCACCACGTGGAACTTAAAGGCGCGGAACTTGTCGGCAAGCGGCATGGGGTCGTTGACTTCCTCGACGGGGCCGTCGATCTGCAAGCCGTTGTGGTCGACGATCACGCAGAGGTTATCGAGCTGCTGGTTGCCGGCGAACATGGCAGCCTCCCAGACCTGGCCCTCCTCGCTCTCGCCATCGCCCAGCAGGGCGTACGTGCGATAAGTATCGCCCCAGTGCTTGGCGGCAACGGCCATGCCCACGGCGGCGGAGATGCCCTGGCCGAGCGAACCGGTGGACATATCGACGCCCGGGGTGTCGTTCATGTTGGGGTGACCTTGCAGGTGGCTGCCGATGTGGCGCAGCGTCTCGAGATCCTCCTTGGGGAAGAATCCGCGCTCGGCGAGCACGGCGTACAGACCAGGCGCGCAATGACCCTTGGAAAGCACGAAGCGATCGCGGTCGGCCTTGCGGGGGTCGGCCGGGTCGACGTTCATTTCCTCAAAGTACAGATAGGTCATGATGTCGGCAGCGCCGAGCGAACCGCCCGGATGGCCGGACTTGGCAGCGTGCACGCCGGTGACGATGCCCTTCCTTACCTCGTTGGCAACCTTTTTGAGCTCTTCGTCGCTCATTGTGCCTTCCTTTCATCCTCTTAAGACAAGATGCGCACGGCACGGAAAGGTAGTCCCAACACAGCCGCGATGCACGTACGTCATTCATTATGCTGGAAACTGGAAGCTTTACCAGAGTATTTATCATTATTTGAACAATTGAGCAGGCAGAACCGCTGATGAAACGGTTTATCAATGTGAACGTCTTTTGGATGGAACGCAGTCGGCCCTACGCGTTAATGTCCTTGAATCCCTCACCGAAGGTTTCCGTAACGTCGGCGACCGTCACAATGGCGTGAGGATCGCGCTCGCGCACGATCGTTTTGAGGGTGTTGAGCTCGCGGCGGCTCACAATGACCATGATCAACGGCTTCTCGGCGCCCGAGTACATGCCGGTCGCCTTAAACTTGGTGCAGCCGCGACCCAGGCCATACATGATGTCGGCCGCAATATCGGGAAACTTGTCCGAGATGATGAGTACCATACGGCGCCTGTTGCCGCCGTCGACCACGGCATCGATCACGTAGCCGCTAATGACCATCGAAAGGCCCGCATACAGCGCGTTTTCGACCGAGAAGACCGGGGCCGACAGCGCGCACACGGCAACGTCGATCGCCATGACGGTGGAGCCCACCGGTAGTGACGTATTGCGCGAGATAATCTGACCGATGGTGTCAGAGCCGCCAGTGTTGGCACCGGCGCGTAGCACCATGCCGTAGCCAATGCCCGTGATAATGCCGCCCCACATAGCGGGCAGCATCAGGTCGGCATGTGCCAGCGGCGCCACAAACGGAGCGAACAGGTCGGTGAAGAAGCCCAGCAGCACAAAGCCCGTCGCCGTCTGGACCACGTAGAACATGCCCCCCTCGCGCATAACGACCAGCAGCAGCAAGGCATTCATCACGATGGTTTGAATACCGACAGGCAGCGAGATGCCATGCG
>ERZ894226.962-NODE-962-length-13470-cov-10.940813_pt1 | contig 13470 bp, 20 predicted proteins | sample MGYA00380294_ERZ894226 | MGnify/ENA primary metagenome ERZ894226 (study PRJEB32331, sample SAMN06328434) | human gut metagenome | biome: human gut microbiome; feature: stool | host: Homo sapiens | collected 2014-10-29 ... | reverse complement strand
GCGTGGTGCTGTTGCTGGCGATGGTCATAGGCGCGGCTGCGGCGGTGATCGGCTCCCCGATGGGCATCTTGTTTGCCGATGAATCCGGCGACCCGAACAGCATCCCTATTGCCGAAATCGTAGCCGACACCAACGCCGACTTCGGCGCGGCCGTCAATGACATCGTATCCGCCCACCCGGAGTGCAGCGAAACCACCATCACCTACGACTACGAGGACGGTCATACATGGGCAAGCTACTGGCCGGAGGTGCTGGCCATCTTTGCAGTACATACCAACCTCAACTCTGATAGCGACGTTGTCGTTATCAATGCCGCCCAAATGCAGCGCATCCAAGACACCTTTTGGGCTATGCACGAGATCACCTACGAGGTCGAAGAAGTAGACACCACTCCCGAACCCACCGAGGACGACCCCGACCCGGAGCAGCAGACCGACTATATTTTGCACATCACCGTCAGCAGCAAAACTGTGGATGAACTGGCCGAGTTGTACAATTTCACCCAAGACCAAAAAGACATTTTGCACCAGCTGCTATCCGAGGAAATGCGCCCCAGCCTGCTTGCTCTGTGCGGCGGGATTGCTGTTGCCGATGGCGAGTTGTGCTGGCCGCTGCCGGGGCACACTTATATATCCTGCCACTTCGGGGAAGTGGACGCCTTCGGCAATGCCGGGCATCGCGGCACAGATATTCCCGCACCGGAGGGAACACCCATCTTGGCTGCCCACAGCGGCACGGTGCTGGTCAGCGGCTGGAACGACAGCTACGGCAATCAGGTGCTGCTGGATAACGGCGCTGGACTTTCCACGCGGTACGCCCATATGACGCAAACTGCCGTTACCGCAGGTGAAGCGGTAACGGCAGGGCAGATTATAGGTTATGTAGGCAGCACCGGCGACAGCACCGGCAACCACCTGCATTTTGAGGTGATGCAAAACGGCGTGAGAATGAACCCCTTGGAGTTAGTGTTCGCACAGTAGTCTGCAACATGATTTTGGGTTTATTTAATAAGATACCCATATTAAGCGCTATATCGACCAGGGTATTCCTCCGATTTGTCACTGCTTACCCGTTAGCTTGAACCAGCACTGGGTCGTTCCATTCAAATATACTAACGGTTCTGGCTGGGATAGCAATAGAGACAGGTTCTCAAACCAATGCCATAGGACCGACACAAATTGGCAAGTCAACGCAACAAAGCGCGCTTGTCTATCGGGTCGAGGATATTGCCCAAATGCTGTCCATCAGCCTGCGGGCAGCTTATACACTGTGCAACACAACAACGGATTTCCGTGTGCTGCATATAGGTACTTCGATCCGAGTCAGCAAGGCCAGCTTTGACGCATGGCTTGCCCGCATTGAGGAGGCTTAACTATGGCATACATCAACAAACGCGGCGACGGCTAACACTCGATTTGAAGCCAGGCAGCGGCAGTTCTAATTTGCAGACCTCTGCAAAGATTCAACGCATCAAGATTTGCACCCGCCCACTCCGTAGGCTTCGACCAAGGCGTTGATCAGCACCCACGCAAGCGCCGCAGCGGCGAGTAGCCGGAGCATCGGCACCCATTGCCCCCTAAGTTTAGGCCTGTACGATACCCCATACAGCGCTTCAGAACTGGGGGCAAAGCTGCTTTTCCTGTGTATTTTCACTCTCATGAAGATTGCAGAATCACTTTTTGTGGATAAACAGACATGACGAGGCTTATATCGGAAGTGGAAAGGTTACTCCATTCCGTATTGCGAAAAGCATCCTTATGGAGTCCAATCGCCATTGCGAGTTCTTCGGTTTCACCTACGGATAGCTGCGACGGCTTTTTTGCCAGAGGGTTCAGCGATTCGAAAATTTCCGGGGAAACCAAATTTCGCCAGCCATCTTTTTCCGCTCCGCAATAATCAAAACGATAGTATGTCAACAATGGGGAATCCGACACCTTCGTCACAGATATATGAAACAGTGCGTACTTTTCTGACAGGGAATCCGAAAAAATTGATTCCCGATCGATGTTATATTCCTGTAAAAATGCTTCCCCGTCAACAATTTCAGCACCGATCAATTCTATTTTCAGACCATTCCACTCGATAGGCTTTTGCGGATACCCATAACAATCCTCGGTTGCCAAATAAGAACCATTTAAGCGTGTGATTCTCAGGCCGATTGCGAAAGAGAGAACCAGCAAAAGGAGCAAAAGCAGAATCGCACGATGATGAAGTCGTTTGTTTTTCACTTCAAACCTCCTCGTGGCAATTCTTGTCCACATTCACAATCCGGCCCTCACGCATCGCTATGATTTCATCCGCAAGCGATTCCATTTGCTGGCGATCATGGCAGGTCAGCACAATCAGCTTTCCCTTTTGGCGCAATTCACGCAAAAGGTCACGTATTTCTTTTATTCCCGACTCATCCAACGCATTGAATGGCTCGTCCAACAGAATCAGATCAGGTGATTCAACGATAGCGGCTGCGATTCCAAGGCGCTGCTTCATGCCGAGAGAATATTTGCGGAAGGGCCTTTTGTCGGATGGGTTCAGTCCGACACGACGCAACGTATCGCCAATCTGCGCTTGCGAAACAAGTCGTTTGATATCACAGAGAAGAGAAAGATTTTTTGCGCCAGTGAATTCATCGATAAAGATTGGGTTCTCCAGCAAAAGGCCAATGCTTCGCGGGAATGAGATACCCTTACCAATGATTTCTCCATCGATTGACACGGTGCCCATTGTGGGAAGCACAAGGCCACAGATCACGCGCATAAGCATGGTTTTGCCACTTCCATTGATTCCTTGAATCCCGTAAATGCGTCCCCCGTTTTCGCCGGAAGCACAGGAAAAACAGGCATTGATATCATCCAGAACAACATTGCCCTGAATCACCTTGGTAAGATGGTTGATTTCAACTTTCATTGCGGCCTCCTTTGAAGTCCGGGAAACAAGTCAAGTTGTAAAAACAGGAACATACCGATGAAGCATACGATTCCGGCAAATATAAGGTAGAAAAGCAAGCCTGCCCTTTCGTCGAATCCAGCGGGAGACATGGCTCTACAGCGAATCAGCATGGCATAGCAGAGAAAAGGAGATGGAAACTCAGTGAATGAGACGGCCACAAGGCAACTTATGGCAAACACCTGTCCCCAGACAAAAGAGCAAAAGATGCAAAGGCAAAAGGCAAGAAGCGAGATTGCCAACGCAAAACCGAAAGGCAAAAGGCAGGTCAAAGCATCGCAAGGCAATACATCATACGGCAAAATGGTAAAGCAAGACAAACCATTTGTAAAAAAGCAGAATACGCATACAGAGCAAAAGCCGACTGCAAAGTAAAGCAGATTCCACACGGTTAGCGCAAGACATTTGCTGAACCACCACAAGGCTCTGCTCTTTGCCCGCAGCAGAACATGAATGCCTGCCCCGCTGGCGTCCCGAATCGGATATAAGAGAGCAGTGTAAATACAAAAGTACATGAGTGTAAACCATGTAAGTGGAACCTGAAACACTTCTGTTCTGGCATCCGTAAACGGATAGCAGCCCCGAAATATCTGCATATAATATTGAATGGTAGTATATTTGCCGTAGCTATCGGGCTTTTGCATATCCGCAATCATGCAGCCAATCAAAAACAGCGCTGCTTCCGCGATCAGGAAGAAACGATTCGTTCGGATATAGTTCTTGATATCCCGCAGGAGCAATCGAATAAAACTGTTCTTCACCTTAAAAAGTCCTTTCTGGTAACGGCAAAGTGCAGAAACAGAGATTCAAGAAACAGAATACAGATGCCTGAGAGAAAATGGCGCCAAACTGTATTTTCGGCAATTCGATTCACGGAGAAAGAAACGCTCTTTTGCAGCCTATACAGTTTCGGTGTAACAGGAAACGAACACATCCACAAAGCCAAAAGGCAGACGCCCCATGAGAGTATGCTTCCGAGTTGGTGCGATTCGCAGGAAAGATTGATTGACAGGAAAAGAATCGATACCAGCAAGACTGTGAGCCAGATCGTCATAGCCTGCCAGACAATCAAGGAGCCTGTTTTGACAGGGGTTATTAACGTTTGGCCCGTCATATAGGCATAGTAGCTTGCTCCGCTTTCCCATGTACAAGGTTTGCCACCTCGAAACAGCAGAGCACCCAATGCAATGGACGGGATTGAAACCGCCATCACCGCTCTGAACGCAATAAAAAGGAGCGCAGCAAGGAGATTGCGGGCAAGCCGTGCTCTATTATCTAACGCACAAATGACAAAGGGCTGCTCTAAAATGAACTTCAGTTGGTGTACAAGGCCAAGCGTCGGGGGAATCAGCAGCATTAAAAGGAAGCTCGGTTGAACGCCTGTCATCATAGTGTCGGCAAAGCACAGCTCCACACCCTGTTCATGCCATTTATGCAGCCAGAAAAGTGCATTGCCGGTTGCAAGCGCAACGCACAAAAGCGAATAAACCAGCAATCGCTTTCTATAAGTTACCCGAAATTGCCGATAAATTGTCAAAGCACATCACTCTTATTCCGCTTCAAGAAATACATAGTCATGCTGCCGATGGGGACAGCTAAGAAGTAAATTGCAATCGTAACCCATTTCACATTGACCGCAGGCTGGAAGGGCAACAGAATTGCAAACAACGAGACCGAATCCATCTGAAGCCAGTTGCAGATAAAATACAGGAGCAGGTAGAGCAAGAAAGGAAACAGCGCAGGCTGCAGAGGATTTCTTGTAGCTACCGATACTGCCAGGGCAATGATTTCCCATGCGCCAACCAATAAAGCATCCATTATAATATAGATGACGGTGTACTGCAGCGGCTTATGATAAAACAGATGCGCCATCAGGCTGCGATTGCTGATTCCGTAAAGGTTGGTAAGCGCTTCCGGCCGGACAAGCGGCAAATATAAGGCGGTGCCTGCAAAGTCGAAGAACAAGATTGTCGCTGTCAAAAAGGCGGAGGCAATAAAAATCGTCAGAGCCTTGGCAAACAGATAGGTGGATTTTTTTCGGCGCACAAAAATCTGCATCACATAGCCCGTGTTAAAGTCCCATGATACAGTATCCGAAAACGGAAAGGCACAAAGGAACGGAAGAAGCATATACAAAAGGGTAGGCCAGACAGTGGAGGAGTCCATCCCGATCCAATGCCCGTATGCAGAGTGAGGAGTAAGAAAAAAATCTCCTTGCCAACTCGACAGCCACTGGGTCAAGGGAAGAACCCCGAATATGATATGGAGAAGGGAAATGACGATGCCTGTCAGCAGAGAGAGATACAGCCGCTTGCTTCCAAAACAGCGCTTCAGCTCAAAACATAGAATGCTTTTCATGGTCACATATCCGTTTCTGTGTGCATGGCAGGAGCATTAGGCTAACGCCAGCCACTCTTCGTTCATCACATTGTCGGCGGTCTTGACTTCGGTCATCGCATTACCGCCGAGGTTTGCCCTCAGATATAAGTCACTCAACTCGATTTCCGCTCTCACATAGTAAAGGACCGTGCAAGTGCGTGTCTCCCCTGGGGCCAACATGAGCTGGAACTGGTTCTTTTCACCGAAAGCAACCGCGGGCAAGTCAGATGTGACAGCCTCGCTGCAAGTCGTTTCTGTTGCGATGGAACCGTCAACACAGCATTGAATGGACAGGTTGTTCAGATAAACCTCGGCCTCTGCGCTGCCGGAATTTGTCAGATTCACCGTAACAGTCAGATATTCATAGTTTTCGTTCTTCTCACCGAAGGTGTCTATCCCCTCCTGTAACTTATCCTGCGGAATCTGAGCCGCAGCCTCCCCCTTTTCAGCGCCCGCCACAGAGATAGTTACCTGTTGGTCACCGAAGTAATCGCACGTCAGGCTTTCGCCCCTTGCTTTCAGATTTTCGGAGGCTATCGTGTAAAATGCATAGTCTGTCAGGGTGTCGCTTGCGATGCCGTCCAGCAGAGTCGGATATTTCTGCGCCCAGGGGAAATCGGAAAGGTTTCGGCGGTTGCCCTCTACGTCGGTCACAAAAACCTGCGGCAAGGACGCAACCGTTTCATTGGAACCGTTTTGTTCATTCGTCTCCGAATTGGAGGCGTCGGTGGTCTGTTGCTGGATAGTGCTTTCTGCATCCGAACCCCCGACTGCCTGCGATGCGCTGTCTGAGGAGGTCTGGCACCCGGTGAGCAGTGCAGACATTGACAGCGAAACAAGAATCACGGCAAAGGGACGAAGCGCTTTCTTTGAAACTCTCATATTGGTTCCTCCGTTCTGGTGTGAATTGAGTCAGGGTAGTGCAACATTTATATAATAACAAACTAAATATAGCTGTAGCACGCCGCAGCCAAAGCCGTTGACCTCTTGGCGCAAGAGTTCAGTGCGATTTGTTTTCTCTAATAGCCAGTTCGTGTATTGGCTTATTGCAGTGAATCGTTGAAAGTGCAAAAAGTGATTCGATATCGCAAAGCCAATACACGAACTGGGACACTCAGAGATAAAACAAGGAATTTATAATACTACTATCTCATCATACGGAATCCGGACTCCATTGGCCCCACGCGCTAAATTCATATCCATAATTGGGCGCTGCATAGATGGCCGCATATGGATAACTCGGCGAGCCATCGTGCACCCAGTTGCGCATCCGATATACGCCTACATTAGAGATAGAATATGTATATCCATGAGAGCAATCGTGGGCAGTGGTGGAATAATTATTATCTGCTCCAACCACATGAGCGGTAAAGGCGTGTTGTACGCCTTTTACCGACATATAGACGTTGGTATCATCGGTCTTTGAGCGCCATTCCGTCCTTTGGGGCAAGCCACCGCTAAATTTGAAGGTGAAGTCAGTGTCGGCAGAATTGGATGCAAAGGCTGCCGTAGCCGCCATAAGCGCTACAATGCAGGCCACAGCAAAAGAAAGAAAAGATTTTCTTGACGTAGTCATAAGAGTTCCTCCATTTTAAAAGCAACTTGTATCGGGTTTGTTTCGGGGCGGATATATTCAACATCTGCGCGCCGATGCTGGGAACCTTTGCTGTGCCCCCAAAATACCACAGCGTTCCCCCGAAATCTACAAAACCTGCGCAAGTGACAGAAAATCGTGCGTGAACGCAAAAGCGTGTCTGCCCCCACCGGAGGCAGACACGCCGAGCAGCCAATGCTTTTAACGATAAAATTCCTGATACAGCCGCCGCAGAATATCCAGCTTTCGGTCACTGAAAGCTGCACCGTGGCTAGTAGGTGCTGCAAACTCCTGCGCCAGATCGGTCAACAGCTGCACGCGGTTCTCGCTCATCTTTTGCAGCGGAAGGGTGCGGCTCTTTTCACCGTACAGCAGATAATCCAACGAAAATGAAGCGCTTCCGCCAGTGCTGCCGCGTTTTCCAGCGTCGGCACGGCAGTATCGTTTTCATACGAGCCGATGGTCGAGGCTGATTTGCCAATTTTCTCGCCCAACTGCTTTTGCGACAAGTGTGCGTCCCTGCGCAATTTACAGATGCGCTTGCCCATATCAAACATACCAAACGGCCCCCTTCCACTACCTTATAGTGTACCGTTTGACACACCGATATATCTGTTATATAATCAGAAAAACAACAGTAATTCTGCGATTTTAGGCAAGATACTTGACAACAAGGGGGCAAAAGATTATGTTTGCAGCAGATGCCCGCAAGCACACGCCGGGCAAAAATGCCGAAAAGGAGAACTTTTCCATGCGCATACTGGTTTGCGATGATGACGCGGCCTTTGCCGGTCAGCTGGCGGAAAAGATAGAGGCCATCGTAAAGCCGCAGATGCCGCGCTCCACGGTTGATTGCGCCACAGATGCAGCGCTGCTGCGTGCTTTGCCGCTGGCAAAATACGATCTGGCTTTTTTGGATATTGATATGGGCCCGCTGAACGGCGTTGATCTGGCCCGTCGCCTGCATGAGCTGCGCCCCGATATGCTGCTGATTTTTGTGACGAACTACGTCGAATACAGCCTGCAGGGGTACGAGGTGCAGGCGTTTCGCTATCTGCTGAAAGCCGAGATGCCGCAAAAGCTGGAGCGTTATGTGCAGCAGGCCCTTACCGCATACCGCAAGACCCGCGATACGGTTCGCATATTTTGCGATGGCGAGGATGTCGAGCTGCAGCCGCAGCAGATCTTGTACGCCGAGATGTCGGCCCGCAAGGTATGCCTGCACCTGCAGGGGGCCGACCGGGCCTTGTTGTACACGACCGCTACCATGGCCGATTTGGCTGACCTACTGGAAAACCACGGCTTCGTGCGCACACACAAAAGCGTTTTGGTCAATATGGAGCACATCCGCAATCTGCAAAGCACGCGACTGTATCTGCGCGACGGAACCGAGCTGCCGGTCAGTTCGCACACAGCCAGTGCCGTGCGGAAAATCTATACGCAGTGGAGGAGCGCGAAAAAATGGGTTATTGGTTAGGGATCGTTTTCAGCTGCTTGGACGTGCTGTGCGTGGCCGTTTTTTGCGATGCGTTTCTTGAAAGAAAAACAAGAGGCTTACGCTTTGTAGTGGGGGCGCTGCTCTGCGGAGTATTGTCTTATATCGCTACGATTTTCGTTTCGCATATTTCGGAAGAATCGCCGATAACACTTTTAAAATTTGCCGCACTTATTACGGTTTACTTTGTTTTTGCATCACTGTTTTATTTAGGAAAGTTCTGGATGCGCCTACTGGTGGTTCTTTTGGCGTATGCAATTTTCACCTTGCTGGAATTTTGCGTGCTTTATTCTCTATTGGCCTTGCTTCACATCCACTATGACGAATATGTGTCGAATATGGTGCTCTATTTCACAGGGGTGACGATAACATACAGCCTTAAATTTTTGCTTTTTTCCGCAATCAAAAGGATTCACAGGCCCGTGGTGGCAAGTTCCGGCAACATCAAATGGGCTCCTTTGACAATCGGATTCCCGCTTATTTCTCTGGTTGGTATAACAATTTACTATTACTTATCTATGAGCGGCAAAATGACTGCCACATTTGTGCTTTTTGCAAGTGGAGTTCTGCTGGCAACTAATGTCGTGATTCTGATTTTAATAGATTTGACAGAAAAAAACAACCTCGCGCAGGAGCAGCAAAAAACGCTTAACGAGCAGCTGCGCTCCCAGCGTGCCAACATTGATGCCTTGAGCAGCGCCTACGCCACACAGCGCAAAATGACGCACGATTTTCGGCATCACATCGCGGCCCTTTCCGGGATGTTGCAGGGAGGCGAGACACAACAAGCACAGGACTATCTTGCCGCTTTGCAGGAGCAGCAGACTGAGCGTGCCCTGATGGTCAACACCCACAACTCGGCCATCGACGCCGTGCTGAACCAAAAGGGCTATGCCGCTCAGAAGCAGCATATCGATATTCAGTTTGAAGTCAACGACCTGTCGCCCCTGCAGATCGAACTGATCGACTGCACGGTCGTGCTTGGCAACCTGCTGGACAACGCCATCGAAGCCTGCCTAAAGCTGGAGGAAGCAAAGCGCCGCATTGAGGTCAGCGTTTTACGGGACGAAGCCTACGCGGATAGCGATGCCAAGCTGTATGTCTCGATTATCAACACCAGTCTGCCGGTCCACATCGAGAAAGATTGCATCGCCACAACCAAGCCGGAGCCGCACCTGCACGGCTTTGGCCTGCCCTGCGCCAAGGAACTGCTGCGCCGCAACAATGCCTTTTACACGATGGATTATCATGACGGTGCGTTCCAATTCTGCTTTGAATGGCCCGATGTGACCCGCAATTCTTGCGTTCACGCATAAGTTTCTGTCACTTGCGCAGGATTCTTTGTACTTTAGCCTGGTTTGCGGTAGGATAAGGGCGAAAGATGACAAGGAGATGCCGATGGAACAGATTGCAAATGAGCTGACGCAATACTTTCTGGCGCACGGTCTTATCAAAGAGGACGACGCCGAGGTGTGCCAATACGCGCTGTACCGACATATTTCCCGCGCCGTGGGCCTGATTGCTCTGACCCTGCTTGGTGGACTGATTACGGATTTCGGTTCGGCCTTTTGCTTTACCGTTTCGTTTCTTTTCCTCCGTGAGCGCACCGGCGGCTACCATGCCAAAACAGAATGGCAGTGCGCATTATACTCTGCCGCCATGATTTTTGCAACGATGTTCGCTTTGCCGATTTTTGCGGAGGAGCCCAACAATTATTGGGCAATTATGATTGCCTCCTCTGCCCTGATATGGGTTTCGTCACCTGCCGATAATAAGCAGATACACCTTTCCCGTGCGGAAAGCAAGGCGATGGCAAAGCGCGCACGTTTGCGGCTATTGCTTCTGGACGCTGTTTCGCTTGCCCTGTTGGGCGTCCATGGCCACCTTTTCGCCAGCTCCATTGCGTTGGCGGAACTTTCGGTCGCGGTTTCCCTTATGATGGCCACAGCCGGTTTTGGCATACAATAAATCTTTATAAATCAGGAGGAATCCACTCATGAAAGAAACCATGCAGCAACATTTGCACACCGTTGGGCAAAAAGCCATTCAGAACGTGATTCGCCACGAATACGGCGATTGGCCGCCCAAGAGTGGGGGCCTTTATTACCAACCCCACCGCCCGGAGAAAAAGCCCGCGGCGGCCCAGCCCCAGACCCCCAGCAAGTGACCCCATCTTAGCAGCTGCGCCATCGCCTCCACGTTTCCGAGCATAAAATGAGCCTTGACCTTGGCAAAAGCGGCAGCTATATGCGCAGTATTTCAATCGGCAAGGCAATGCCCTCAATGCACGAATTTCTGCGCATCTGTGAATACCTCGGCGTAACCCCGCAGGAATTCTTTACCGGTGCCGGGGATGAAACCGACCGTATCAACATTTTTAACCGACTGCAAGACCTCGATGATGGTGACATACAGAAATTGCAGACATTCCTTGGTTGGATGGAAGAAAAGTAAATCCGCTTTCTGCCCGACAAGTTTTTGCTTGCCGGGCTTTTTCTTTTTGTGGAACATATTTAGTTGAAAGGCGTATTGCATGGCAGATGTGCTTGACGCTCCGGTAAGCGGAGCCATGCCGTATTAAGGCAGAAACCCCGTCAAGCGCTACTGCGTCCTTTCAAAAGTCCCTTCGCCGCGTAGTTTTTCGTGTATTATTCGTATGCCAGATGGTTTTTATAACCATCTGGCGTATTTTTTTGTTTCTTTTTGCTATGGCGGAAGAGGAATGCCGTTTTCTGCCCGCGCCCCTCCTGAATTTTTCGGTCTATTCAAGGAAACCCAAAATTCAGGAGGTTATTATGTCTCGATATAAAGATTCAAATAAGTACAAAATCTACGGTGAGGACGCCATTCTGGCGGCAAGGTTCGATAAATATCTGGATGCGACATTACGTAATTGCCGCGCAGATTACTTGAAAGCCCTGAGCAAAAGGAAACAGCGGGAAATTCCTTACGAGGACTTGCCAGATGCTGAAAAGGAAACTGTGCAAGAGAGCAGCGTGGCAGACGATGAAATTGAATCCCTGCTGTTTTGGGAGGCGCTGAAAACACATCTGCATCTTCTTACTCCGAAAGAGTGTGAGACTATGATTTGTCTGTACATCAAACGGCTTTCTGTGAAGGAAACTGCTGCACGAATGGGAGTCAAACCTGCTACTGTTTCTTATTATAAGAGCCGCGCGATTGATAAAATCCGTGATGAAATCAAGGAGGACTACTAATGGGGAAGTATCGTGATTTACTTATTTCAGCCAAGGATAATAATTCTGAGGCAGTGATGGAACTGTACAAGCGATGCCAGCCAACCATCAAAAAGTACAGCTACGTCAACGGAAAATTTGATGAGGACTTGTACCAGAACCTTGTGATTGCGTTTCTTGGCGTAATTGAAAAATTCAAATAACGGAAAGCGGGGCTTCGGCCCCGCTTTTCCTCTTGTTCGTAGTAAATCTCGATGGTATAATAATATTATTATTCGTTGTGGACGATTAAAAAGCGACTATCGTTACTCGAATACACTTGTCTATAACAATTTCCCTTGGCCGACCACAACTGAACAGCAAAAGCTAAAAATCGAGCAGACCGCACAGGCTATCCTCGATGCCCGTGCGCTCTACCCGGACAGCAGCTTGGCAGACCTTTACGATGAACTGACCATGCCGCCGGAACTGCGCAAGGCGCACCAAGCCAATGACCGTGCTGTGATGGATGCCTATGGTTTTGTAAAAGGCAGCCCCGCCCGTACCAGCGAGAGCGCCTGCGTGGCCGAACTGATGAAAATGTATCAAACTCTTACAAGCAAATAAGACAAAATGGGTTGTCCGATGATGTGTCGGGCAACCCATTATTTGCTATTATCAGGCATTGTAAAATTACACCACGGGTAATTGCTGCACCCAATAAAGGAGCCATGCTTCCCCTCTACGCGGTGCAAAGGATAGCCGCAATCTGGGCATATCCAAAGTTTGGCATCTGCCATAGTCTTGAAATTCACAGGCGATGTTCGGCAAGAGCGGCGCTCTTTTCGTGGCTTCTTCAAATCATCAATGGAAGTAACAAGTGACCGCCCCATGTAAAGCACATAATCGTCGCCAACCTCAAACTGATAATCACAGTTAAAACAGTCTTCAAGCTGGCTGGCGCAGGGTTTTCCATTGACCCAGTGCAGCTTTCTTGGGCAGAAATCCGTATAGTCTACACGTCCTTTGCGGAAAATACGTCTTTTTTCCGAGACTTGAAGAAATGCTTGATAATACTTGTCAACCTGCGTATTGAATATCCATTTCTTATTTTCACTGTTGCCAAGAAGAACTTCTGATAAGTCGGCAGCTTGTATATATCGGTCAGCCTTACTTAAATCAATTTCAATGGTAGAGATTCCTGCTTGTTTCAACTTAGAGAGTTTTTCCTCGTCAACTGCGTGGGTAACATAAATCTCTACGAAGAACTTTTTTCCACCCGCATAGACGGCAACATCTGGAATAATGCTGCCATGATTCTGCTCGACATCAACTTCATCAATTAAAATCTCTCTCGCAGGTGAAATAAGGTGATCTCTGAGCCACGATTTGTCCGGGCGTAGATATAACTCCGGGATCACCATGCGGCGGGCATTCGCAAGAATATCTTTTGCCAGTAAATGCAAGGAGGTCTGATACCCAAAAGCACAATTTGTGCCTGCCTTGTGTGCAAAATGGTGGGTCATTTTCTGACCTTTCTTTGCCACAAGCTGCTCCCCACAGGCGGGGCAAAAGCAGTCACATTTGAGCCCCGCAGGAACATCCTCTACGGATACCAGCTTGCCATTGGAAAGAGCATATATTAGGTTCCCACCCTCATGTCTCACGAGTCGAATCGCCTCACATTCGTATGCTTACAGTATAAAACAAACAAATTTCAGCATCAAGAAAAAAATTTCTAATTTTCTCTAATTTTTTTCTCCGAAAACAGTCTTTATATTATGAGAGCAAAAATAAGGCTCTCTCCCCTTGAGGACCTTGAAAGCAGAATATCCGAATCACCGGCTACATACAACTGACCTTGCCGCAACCCAAGGAGCGTT
>ERZ894226.957-NODE-957-length-13519-cov-6.457888_pt1 | contig 13519 bp, 10 predicted proteins | sample MGYA00380294_ERZ894226 | MGnify/ENA primary metagenome ERZ894226 (study PRJEB32331, sample SAMN06328434) | human gut metagenome | biome: human gut microbiome; feature: stool | host: Homo sapiens | collected 2014-10-29 ... | reverse complement strand
AGGCCCTCGCGGCCTAGTCGCTATTTAGGGCGTCCAAGATTTGGGACGCAGTTCACACGTTTGTGGGGCGGGCCAAGATGTTTTGCTAGCGTTTCTTTCCGCGGAAGAAGAAGCCGTGCAGCGAGGGCTTGAGTCCACGGTTGGCGCGACGCTCCTCGATATGATCGTGGATCGAAGCAACGCGCTCGATGACTTCGTCGGGAATCGGCACGTCGGGATTCATGTTCTCGACCTGACTGACCTCGGCGGCGGCAACCTGGTCGATAATGGGTACATCGTCGTGCGAGATGACGGGCGTGGCGTCTTCCTTCATCTTGCGGTAGCGCTGCATCATGTCGGTCTGCAGCTGCTGGGCCGAAGGCGGCGTCCAAATGATGGCGTTGGCACCGGCGGCGATGGTTTCACGGATGCTCTCGGGCGTCTTGCCGCCCGGTGCGATGAGCGGCAGGTTGGGATAGTGCTCGCGCAGCTCGCGCAGGACCTGTGGCGTGTTCTTGCCGGCCGCGATGTTAAGAATCTTGGCGCCCGCGCGCACCTTTGCGTGAGCATCGTCGTCGCAACGTACGACCGTGGCGATGACGGGGATGTCGGCGATGTTGGTGATGTGCTCGACCATCTCGGCGGTGGCGGGGGAGTTGACCACACAGCCCGCCGCGCCCTGCATCTCGGAGACGGCTGCCATCTGAACGGAGCGCTTGCCGGTGGTGGTGCCACCGCCCACGCCTACGAAGACCGGGCACTCGGCGACGGTCAGCAGCGCCTGCGTAATGGCCGGCTGCGGCGTGAAGGGGTAAACGGCAAAGACGGCATCGGCATTGGAGTTGCGGATGACCGCGACGTCGGTGGTGTAGATGAGCGATTTGATACGACGGCCGAAGAGCGTGAAGCCGCTGGCCTCCTCAATCTCGTCAGGCATGCGAAGGGCCGCCTTGCGCAGGCGCCCGTCGATGGGCAGCGGCTCCATGGGAAGCAGTCCGTTGGGGGTCACGGCTACCTGGGGTTCGGTGAACTCGTCTGCGAGCTCGACCTCGGAGAAATCGACCGAGGCGACAATGTCCTCGTGAACCTCGGCGGGTACATCGATGGGAGCTTGGTCGTTTGCCGCGGCAGGCGTGTCGAAGGAGCTGGTGCCGACAAAGGCGTCGACGCGTTCGTTTAGGTCGTTGAGGGTATCCATGGAGGCTCGATTCTATGCGATGGTGGCCGGCGCGATGCAGCCGGAATTGCGAATGCTAAATCGTTTGACGAGTTGATTTTTCCCCGCCGCGTCCTCCGTTAGACCGAAGGGCGGCGAACGTGAAGGAGCTGTGGTGGCGGGGATCGAGGTGCTATCTTGAAAGTCCCGTTTAAAAGAGAGGTGACGCGGTATGGAATTTTCGGCAATGTTGGGCTCGATTGGCCTATGCGTGGGCGCAATCGTTGCCGCCGCGGTCATCTACTTTGTGGTCACGGCCATTAAGGGCAAAAGGGCCGAACGCAAGGAGCGCGCGATGCTTAAACAGCATCGCGACCAGCAGGACAAACGCGCACGGAGATAGCTTGTTGAGTTTTGGATCCGTACGCTAGCTGCGTTTTCGGATCAGGGCAATGTAGAAGCCCTCAAATTCGCGGCTGGGCGGAATGGTGAGCGTGCCGGGCAGGCCGTTGGCGATGGCCGATACCTGACCCGCGGCAATGGCCTCGGTCAGGGCGTTGGACTCGATGCGCGGCTTCTCGCCAGCTTCCTGGGCGCGGCGTGCCTCACTTTCGCTTGGCGTGCCGTCGAGGGGGATGAGCTCGCAGTCCATATGCTTGTCGAGGGCCTCTTGCAGGGCGTCCTCGTTTTCCTGCGGCAAGATCGAACAAGTCGAATAGACGAGCGTGCCGCCCGGTTTGAGGGCTCCCATGGCGCGGTCCAGAAGTGCTCGCTGCGAGCGGGCGCACTTGCTCAGCAACTGCTCGGTGAGGCCGCGCAGGCTCTTCTCGTTGCCGCTGACGACGGTGCCCGTGCCGGTGCAGGGAGCGTCGAGCAGGATACGGTCAAAGCGGAAGAACTCGTCGAGCTCGCGTGCGTCGATGCGCATGACGGGCACGTTTTTGGCACCTTGGCGGTGGAGGTTGGACTCAAGCTTTTCGGCGCGGGGAATGCTCATCTCGCAGGCCGTGAGGTGTGCCTGGCCCTGGGTGAGGGCGGCGATCTGCGTCGTCTTGCCGCCAGGGGCTGCGCACATGTCCAGGATGTCCTCGCCTGCCTGGGCGCCCAACACCAAAGGCGGCATCATGGACGACAGGCTCTGTAGGTAGATCTTGCCGTCGCGGTAGATGTCGAGGTCCCATAGGTCGGAAACCTGGGCCTCGGGCAGGATAAAGGCGTCCGGATACCAAGCGACGGGGTTGTGGGCGATGCCGGCGGCACCGAGCGCCGCAGCGATGTCCTCGGCGGTCGCCTTGAGCGTGTTGGTGCGCAGCGTGACCGGGCGTGTGGCCGCGGCGCCGAAGCCCTCGATCATGAGCTCGGCATCGGCAGGCGTATAGGCGCCGGCAACCGTGTCGACCATAAAGCGCGGCAGGTCGGCAGCGCAGGGGAGGGCGGCAAGCTGGTCGGAAAGCTCGGTAGCGGCAAACTGCCTGAGCTTGAGCTCGGGCTTAACCTGCTTTTTCTGCTTACGACGACGCTGCTTGGACATCCGTCTTTCCTTCCACCTAAATGATTATTCTGGGACGGGGATTAAAAAATCATTTAATGATCCCCGTCCCAAAAAGACTACTTTGCGTCGCCCGGGAATGATTTTTTAATCCCCGTCCCAGAATAATCATTCCCGGGCGCGTTGCTACTAGCGTGCTTTAGTACTGGCTCTCGTGCTTGCTGAAGAAGTCGAAGCGCGGGGGCAGCGGCTTCACGCGGTGGTCGCCGGGCTTCTCGCCCAGGCTCTCTACGAACTCGTCCGTGGAGGCAAAGATGTTATCCCAGCTAAAGAAGGCGACCGGATCGACGTCGAAGTACTCGCAGATGAGTTCGCAGCCGGCCGGGACGATACCGTGCATCAGGACGGTCGCCACGCGCAGCTCGGTAAAGGCATCAACCAGGGCCTGCGTCATCGCTGCGTTTGCTTCGTCGCCCTCGAGCTTGTTGGCGGCCTTGGAGGCGTCGCTCCAGCGCTTGTTGGCGGCGCGCAGGTAGTCGTCGCACACGGCGAGTGCGCGGTGCGTCTCGAACTTGTACATGGCCTGCTCAAAGGCGAGAGCTGCCTGCTCGGCGGCTTCGATCACGGTGGCGGAGGCGGCACCGGCGGGGATGCAGCCGTTGCGATAGGGGCTCTCGTTGCCCTCCTTGACGGCGACGCCGTAGAAGCAGCTGCGGGCCAGGCGGTTGAACACGCCGGTCAGCAGCGCGCTCTCCTTAAGGGCCGGATCGATGACGCGCTTGTCGTCGCAGGCGCGCACCTCGTTGCCGTCCTTGTCCTTGCCGGTCACGCGCGTGTCATATGCCTTGGGGCTAAAGCTCACCGGCTTCTCGGACAGGCCGAGCGACAGCCAATGAGCGCGCATCTGTTCGCAGGTGTAGTGGTTGAGCAAGTCGTCTGCCGGCGGGGGAGGCGTCTGCGAGGACGAGCTGGCCTTTTTGCCCATGTAGAGCAGGTGATAGCAGGCACTAACGGTGCTCTGCGTAAGGTCCCAACCCAGGGCCTCCCACATGGCGGTCTGCGCGATGCAGTAGAAGTAGATGTTGTCCTGACCGATGAACTGGTAGATCTGCGCATCGTCCGAGCACCACCAGTCGCGCCAGTCGAGTGAGCTGTGCTGATAGGTGGGCGCGGGGACCTGCGTGGAATCGGCGGCGGGCTCGCCCATGAGGGCGGCATCCTGGGCGGCGACGCCCTCAGTTACGCCGGCGGCCTTGGCATCGCGTGCGAGCACGGTGCGGGTGTAGCTGATGGGCGCCCACAGGCTCTCGGGCCAGCACCAGCAGGTGACGTCGTTCACGCCGTCAACCTCGGGTACCGGAACGCCCCAGTCGATGTTACCGGTGATGCGGAAGGGCACGAGCGCCTTGCCGCTGCGGAAGCGCACGCCGCCGTTGGCGAGCACCGCATGGGCGTCGTCGCGCTCCTTCCAGCTGGGGAAGGTGACGGTAAAGCTGCTCTTGTTGCCCTCGGGCTCCAGCACGGTGTGCTCGGGGAGCTGGTCCTCGACGGCGTCGAAGGCCTCGCGGAACTTGTTCTGGATGTAGAGCTGCGCCGGCAGCAGCCACTCTTCCATGGTCTTGGAGACCACGGAACGAACCTGCGGGTTCTGGGCGAGCTTGGCGGTGTACGTCTTCATAAAGTCGAGGTAGGCTGGCAGGTCAAAGTAGAGGTTGTCGACCGGGCGCAGCTCGGGCACCTCGCCGGTGAGCTGGCTCTTGGGTGCGATGAGCTCCTCGGGCTCAAACTGGTGACCCAGGTCGCACTCGTCGGCATAAGCCTTCTCGGACTTGCAGCCCTGGATGGGGCAGCGGCCGATCACTTGGCGGCCGTTGAGGAACGTGCCGGCCTTGGCGTCGTAGAACTGCAGCGTGGAGCGCTTGGAGATGGTGCCCTGCTCATGCAGGCGCTCGATAATCTCGGCGGTCACTTCGTTGTGAATCTGCGCAGCCGGCTCAAGGCCCGAGCCGCCGTAGATATCGCAGCTGATGTTGTAGTTGTTGAGGGTCGCGGCCTGGCGAGAGTGATTGGACTCGACATACTCGCCGATGGACTTGTCGTAGCCTTCGTTCTCCTTGAGCTTGCGGTAGCTCTCCATGATGGGCGAGCCGTAGCAGTCGGTGCCCGAGGTGAAGATGACGTTCTCGCGGCCCAGACGGTCGCGCAGGAAGCGGGCGAAGAAGTCGGCCGGGACAAAGACGCCGCCAACGTGGCCAAAGTGAAGGCCCTTGTTGCCGTAGGGCTCGCCGGCGGTAACGATGGCGCGGCGAGGCCAACTGGGACGGTCGTTCATGGAGTATTTGGATGCCATGGGACTCCTTCGCATATGGTGAGAGCGCACCCGGGCACAGGGCCTGGCTGTGCGGTGGTCAATTCGTGCATATCGTTCGACATTATCGCACATGCGGACGGGTACGTGACAGGGGCGCTATCCTAAGATGCTATGAATGAGATTTCCAACATACATGCGTTTGAAGACGAGGAATTTCTGCACGCTTGCTTCGTGTGGGGGATGGTCGTAGTCGGCGTGTTTGCCGTGTGCCTGGTGCCGGTGTTTATGCTGCTGGGCGGGCCTGCAGACTTGGATGCGGCTGACGCGGGCGGCTGGATGGCTGTCGTGGGCTGGATAGTCGGCTTGGCTGCGGTTTCTGCGGCGTCATTTGCCGTGCACGAGCTGGTGCACGGTGTGTTTTTTAAGCTGCTGGCGCCTGCGGGCGCGCAGGTGACCTTTGGGGCGAATCGCGAGACGGCGATGATCTATGCCTGCGCCGAGGGCGTTGTGTATTCGCGCCGGCGGTACATGGCGGTTTGCCTGGCACCGACGGCTGTTGTGACGACAACGCTTGCCCTGGGGTTTGCGTTTTCGGGCTATCCGCTGCTGTGCTACCTGGCGGCCGGCTTGCATTTGTCGGGCTGTGTGGGCGACTGGTATTACGTGCGGACCATTTTGCGCGACCGCCGCATTGTCGCCTGCGAGGACACGTCCTTCGGCGTGCGCTTTTTCGGGTGAGGAGATGTCGATGAAGCCGTTGTTGCTGCATGCGTGCTGTGCGCCGTGCTCTCTTGAGCCGGTCCGCCTGCTGCGCGAGGAAGGGTTTGAGCCCACAATCTGCTGGACAAACCCCAATATTCAGCCGCACGATGAATGGCAGCGGCGTTTGGACGAGCTGCGCCGGTGGTGTGCCGATGGCGACATCGAGCTTATCGAGGCGGGGGAGGACCGTGAGCGCTGGGAGGCCGGCGTGGCACCGCTGGGTGCCGATCGGCCCCGTCGCTGTCGTGCGTGCTATGCCCTGCGCTTGGCCGAGGCGTGCCGCGTGGCCCAGGAGCGTGGGTTTGAGTTTGTGGGTACGACGCTCGCCGTCTCGCCGTATCAGTTGTTCGAAACCTGCAATGATGTGTTGGAGCGTCTGGCTGCCGCCCGCGGTCTCACTCCGGTGATTCGCGATTTTCGTCCGTATTACCCCGAGGCGACACGCCGTTCGCGCGAGCTGGGCATGTATCGGCAGAACTACTGTGGTTGCCGCTTCTCGGCTGTCGAGGCGGCCATGGACCGCGCCCGCATCCGCGACGAGCGCAAAGCGTCCAAAAAGTAGTTCATTTGGGACGTCAGCCTGCTAGGATGTAGAGCGGACTTTAGCTATATAAGGAGTATCCGACGTGTCTATGCGTACCGATGATTTTGACTACAACCTTCCTGAGGAACTGATCGCCCAGGCTCCAGCCGAGCCGCGCGACTCCTGCCGCCTGCTGGTGGTGGATCGCAAGGGCTCCCAGGCGGGAACGCCGCTGGAGCACGGCGGTACCGTTGAGCACCGCATCTTCCGCGACATCATCGACTATATCGAGCCGGGCGACGTGCTCGTCATCAATCAGACGCGCGTGATGCCGGCCCGTCTTATCGGTCGCAAGACGGGCTCGGGCGGCGTGGTCGAGACGTTGCTGCTCAAGCGCCGCGAGGATGTTGACCCGCTGGGCCATGTTTGGGAGTGCTTGGTCAAGCCGGGTAAGCGCCTGAAGCCCGGTGCTCAGATTGAGTATCGCGCCGGTGGCGCTCATGCGCCCGAGGGGGCTCCCGTGGTGCTGACGGCCGAGGTTGTCGACTTTGTCACCGATAGCCGCGGCGGCCGCCTGGTACGCTTTGAGCCGGCCGGTTGCAATGCCGCCGGCGAGCCGCGCACGCTCGACGAGGCCATCCATGCTGCCGGCCACGTGCCGCTGCCGCCCTACATTACCGATTACGAGGGCGATCCCGAGAAATATCAGACCGTGTACGCCATGAAGGAGGAGCACTCGGCTGCCGCTCCCACGGCGGGCCTGCATTTTACTCCTGAGCTCATGGCCGCTATCGAGGCCAAGGGTGCCAAGTTTGCCGCCGTCGAGCTCGAGGTGGGCATCGATACCTTCCGCTTGGTGGAGGAGGACGACCCCACGCAGCACGTCATGCACACCGAGCGCTACCACGTGTCGCAGGAGGTTGTCGACGCCGTGCATAAGGCCAAGGCCGAGGGTCATCGTGTGATCGCCGTCGGCACTACCGCGGTGCGCTCGCTCGAGAGCGCGTTTGACACGGACGCGCCGGTGTCCGATCCGGCCGTGACGGCGCGCTATTTTGAAGGCCGCGAGGACGGGGCCGATACGCTTGGCCGCGGTGACATCGTGGTGCGCGAGAACGCCACGACGCAGCTTTACCTCATGCCCGGCTCGACCTATCACGTGGTCGACGCGCTGATCACGAACTTCCATGTGCCGCGCTCCACGCTCATGATGCTCGTGAGCGCGCTTGCCACCCGCGACCAGATCATGGATGCCTACGCCGCTGCTATCGAAGAACGCTACCGCTTCTTCAGCTTTGGTGACGCCATGCTCATCTTGTAGGTTACGGCGTTTTACAAACGCCGTAACCGGTCGACGCTGCGCGGGCCGCATTTGGACAATCTGACGTTCAACTTCAAGGGCGCGACCAGAAGGTCAGCGCCCTTTCGTTTCACGTCACCTTGCCTCAAATGCGACCCGCTCGCTGTCGTTGCCAAAACACCGGCATTTCTTTGGTTGTCAACAAAACATCGGTGTAGTCATTGGGGACGTTCTTAAACGACTACCTTGCATCAATCTAAATAAGTTGCGGTGAGATAGTTCTTGAATTGGCCTTTTTGGGCTAAACAGGAACTATCTCACCGCAACTGCGTTGAGCGTTTTTTTGGCGGCTGGTTTACTTGCTCGCGAACAGCCAGACTAGGATGATCACCAGGATTGCGGCGACGATGCAGACGATGGCGCCGGTGAATTTGATGCGTGAGTCGCGGGTGCGCTCGCGCACCGCGTCCTCGGTGGCCTCGAGCTGGGCGACTTCTCGCTCGGTCTCGGCGTGTTCGGCTTTGTCTCGGGCCAAGGATCCTGCAAGCGACTCAGTGATCTCTGGATGGTCATGTACCTCGGTCGCCTGCTCGATGATCGACTGTGCATGTGCGGCATCTGCTTGGGCGTTGGCGATGCTTTGCTCCTGGTCGCGGCGCGCCTTGTCCTCGGCGGCGATCTTCTCGCGCTGTTCGCGCTGGCGCGTTGCAGCGGCGGTTTTTGCGGTCTGCAGCTCGTCGCGCGCGGCATCAGCCTCAGTCGTCACGGCTTGGTGCGCGCGTTTGGCTTCGGCAATGGGGGCTTGAGCCTGCTCGACGGCCTGCTCGGCTGCGGCAAGCGAGTGCTCAAGGTCGGCGGTGATGCGCGGGACATCTTCTTCGGCTTTACGCAGGGCATCTGCCGTGTCGGAGATCTGCATCGAGAGCTCGCTGGTGCGCACCGTATAGTTGGCGGGATTTGCCGAGGGATTGCGTTGCAGCTCGGCATACTCATGACGCAGCGTCTCGAGCTGGGCGCGCGTGGCGTCGACGGTTTGTTGTGCGGCGGCAATGCCGGCGTCTCGCTCGGCCTGCACCTTGTCGCGGATGCGCTTGGAATCCTCAAGACGTCGAACGAGGCGGTTGCCGGTCTCGCGCGAGCTTGCCTCGCGGGCCTCCACGGCGTCGAGCGCGGCCTTCAGGCGGAGCTCGGTCGCGTCATCCTCTGTCTTCATTTGTTCGAGCTGACTCTTGAGCTCTGTCGCTTTGGCGGCGTGGGCATCACGGTCAATCTCGGCTGCCGCAGCGGTCTTTTGCGCTGTGGCGATCGCCTGACGCTGGTCGGCGACGATCTTGTCGTAGCGGCCTGCGATATCCTGGCGCGTCTCGAGTTCCTCGGCCTGATCGGCAATGCGCTGCTCAAGTTCGGCCAGGTGGGCGCGGGCATCGGCAAGTGCCTTTTTCGCGGCGTTCATCTCGCGCATGGCCGAGGCGCCCTGGGCGATAAAGGTGCCCACGGCGTTCGCGGTGTTCGAGACAGCGGTCCCCAGATCGCGGTTCGCGTCGGGGGAGTGCGGGGCGATCGGGCGAGCGGTGTCGACAGCGTCCGCATCGGCAGCCTGCGGCGCGGCGATATTGCCGGTGCCGCCTTCGATCACGGAAAAGCCCGCTGCGTGCGGGTCGACCGCGTCGGCGCCGATCGTGGGGTGCTCGAGTTGCAGGAACGAGGGCATGGTGCTGCCCTGGTCGGCAACCGGGGTCTCGCCGGGCACAAACGTCGAGGCGGCCTCGGCTGCTTCCTCTTCCTCGGCGTCGATATCGGCATCGGCGACAGCGTCCTTCATCGCTTTGACGGCATCCATCATGGAGTCCATGACGGCGTCGAGCTCTTCTTCCGAAGACACCTCGATGGGGCCTGCTACTTGCGGAGCGTTCTCGGCCTTGGGCTCAGTATCGCTCGGGTTCGGCTGCTCTAGCTGCTCTTCTTTGTCTTGCTCTACGGCGACATTTGCGTCTGCGGCCTCGCCTGCGGCGGCAGGAGCCTCCTCGACGGCGGCATCAATGCTGCCATCGCTGCTGGTAGAAGTATCGCAGTCGTCAATGGTGTCTGCGGAATCATCAATATGCTGTTGAGTCTGGGGGTCCAGCTCGTCTGTCATAGGCATGTGCTCCTCATCGTTGTTTGTCACCCTATGATAAAGTCTCGCGCCGACATCCCACGCGCTGCAGCAAAGTTTCAAAACGTGTTCGATGGCTCGATCTGATAACGATAACTCGGCCGCTTTATCCAGTTTGTACTTGACAATCCCTTCGCCGAACGACGTGGTGCCGTTCGCCTACCGCGGTCTTTTATTTTCGCTTGAACACGCTAAAGTTGCATCTCAGCTTTTGGCGCGTGAAGTTGGATACGCGCAGTCGGCGGGCGTGCCCGTCGCGATTTGAAAGGACTTTGTATGGGACTTTTCACTGGTAAGACCGTGATCGTCACCGGCGGCGGCAAGGCCACGCTTAAGGACGGTTCCGCTGGCTCCATCGGCTACGGCATCGATATCGCATTTGCCAAGGAGGGCGCGAACCTCGTCATCACCGGCCGCAACGTCGCCAAGCTCGAGGCCGCCAAGGAGTCTCTCGAGGCCGAGTACGGTGTCAAGGTTCTGCCTGTTCAGGCCGATGTCTCGGCTGGCCAGGATAACGAGGCCGTTGTCCAGAACGTCATCGACAAGGCCATTGAGGAGTTCGGCCGCATCGACGCCGTCGTCAACAATGCTCAGGCCAGCGCCTCGGGTGTGACCATCGCCGATCACACCATGGATCAGTTTAACCTGGCCATTTACTCCGGTCTGTATGCTACCTATCTGTACATGCAGAAGGCCTATCCGCACCTGAAGGAGACCAAGGGCTCCGTGGTCAACTTTGCCTCGGGCGCCGGCCTGTTTGGCAACTACGGCCAGTGCAGCTACGCCGCCGCCAAGGAAGGCATCCGCGGCTTGACCCGCGTCGCCGCCAACGAGTGGGGCAAGGACGGCATCAACGTCAACATCGTGTGCCCGCTTGCCTGGACTGCTGCGCTCGAGAACTTCCAGGATGCCTATCCCGAGGCGTTCAAGGCCAACGTTCACATGCCGCCGGCGGGCCACTACGGCGACGTCGAGAAGGAGATCGGCCGCGTGGTCGTTCAGCTTTGCGGCCCCGACTTTAAGTATATGAACGGCGAGACCGTCACCCTCGAGGGTGGCATGGGCCAGCGTCCGTAGGGGTTACGCGGTTTTACCAAACCGCGTAACGGCTCGACGCTGCGCGGTCACCAGAGCGACAACTTGTCATTCAAAGAGGGTGGCATGACCAGAAGGTCTATGCCGCCCTCTTTTCATGCCAATTTGTTCGCTCTGGCGACCGCTCGCTGACGTTGCCAGGGCATCGGCGTTGCCTTGGCTGTTGGAGATGATCTCGTAGTCGTTGGGGACGTTCTTAAATGACTAGTCATAAGGGACACTCTTGCCGGCACTTGGGGACAGTCCCTAAGTGCCGGCAGATTGGGACACTCCTTTGCAAGATGGCGCTGAAGACTGTCCCCAACGACTAACCGTTTAAGAACGTCCCCAATGACTATGACCCCTTTGCACCAGTTTCTGTCGAGTCGGTGCGGTTTGCGGGTTGCCCGTATAATGGTTTGCGTATGAACCGCAACCAAGGAGTTCCAGTTTATGGACCAGAGCCTTTTTAAATTCGACCTGATCGCCGAGGATCCGACGACGCATGCGCGTGCCGGCGTGCTGCACACCCCGCACGGCGACATCGAGACGCCGATCTTTATGCCCGTGGGCACCAAGGCAAACGTCAAGGGCATCCCCACCGAGACCGTCAAACAGCTCGGCGCCCAGATCGTGCTTGCCAATACTTATCACCTGTCCATGCGTCCCGGCGAGGACACCATCGCCGAGCTGGGCGGGCTGCACAAGTTTATGAACTGGCATGGCCCCATTCTTACCGACTCGGGCGGCTTCCAAGTGTTCAGCCACAACGACGCCGTCAAGCTCACCGACGAGGGCGTGCGCTTTATCGTCAACGATTACGACGGCCGCCACGTGTTCTGGACACCCGAGGACAACATGGAGATCGCCATGAAGCTCGGCTCCGACATCTGCATGCAGCTGGACCAGTGCCCGGGCTATCCCGCCACGCGCGCCTACGTTGAGCGCGCGGTGGAGCTGTCGAGCATGTGGGCCGAGCGCTGCTACAAGGCTCACACCCGCGATGACCAGGCGCTCTTTGGCATCGTCCAGGGCGGCATGCATTTGGATCTGCGCCTGCGCTCTCTGCGCCATCTGGAGGAGTGCGGCGACTTCCCCGGTTACGGCATCGGCGGCTACTCGGTGGGCGAGGACCACGAGACCATGTTCGAGACCCTGGCGCCGCTTGCGAGCGAGTACATGCCCAAGCACAAGCCGCGCTACCTGATGGGCGTCGGCAACCCGACGACGCTCGTGCGCGGCGTGGGCGTGGGCATCGATATGTTCGACTGCGTGCTGCCGACGCGCACCGGCCGCATGGGCACGGCGTTCTCCAGCGAGGGTCGCCTTAACTTCCGCAACGCGCGCTTTGCGCACGACGACGGCCCCATCGACCCCACCTGCACCTGCCCGGTGTGCACGGGCGGCTACAGCCGCGCGCTCATCCGTCACATGGTCACGCAGAAGGAGATGCTCGGCGGCATTCTGCTTTCGATGCACAACATCTACTACCTGCTCAACCTTATGCAGCGTGCCCGCCAGGCCATTATCGAGGGCCGCTACGGCGCGTTTGTGAGCGACTGGATGAACAGCCCTGCGGCGGTGGACTACTAAGAGCGGCGCGGGCGCTTGCAGAGCGCGGGCAACGGCAAGGGGCGAGCGACGGCCGGTCGTCACATTTGCTGACACCGGCCGCACGACCGCTGACCGATAGCTTGCAAGCACTTGATGCATCGTGGGTACCATACCGAATAGTTGATGTTCGGGCGGGTGTTTGGCGCATGGCGTCGACCCCGCCCGCTTTTCTTTTTCTCGATAGGAGTGCCCATGATTAAGAATGAGAACGTCGAGGGCGAGCCTGCCTACGACGAGACGTACCGCCGCGGCCCCGTGGTCATGCGCGGCCCCATGATTCCTAAGGACAACACCTACGCCAACCTGCTGGCGCCCGAGGAGTCGACCGACTGGCTGCATGCCGATCCGTGGCGCGTACTGCGCATCCAGGCCGAGTTTGTCGATGGCTTTGGCGCACTTGCCGAGTTAGGGCCTGCGGTGACCATCTTCGGTAGTGCCCGCACGCCCAAGACGGACCCGGCCTACAAGGCGGCGCGCACGGTCGGCCGTAAGATTGCCCAGCGCGGCGTGGCGGTTATCACCGGTGGCGGCCCCGGCATCATGGAAGCGGCCAACAGGGGAGCGGCGAGTGTCAACGGCAAGTCAGTTGGCCTGGGCATTGAATTGCCGCACGAGCATGGGCTCAATAAATACGTGAACCTCGGCATGGACTTCCGTTACTTCTTTGTGCGCAAGACCATGTTCGTCAAATACAGCTCGGGCGCCATCGTGTTTCCCGGCGGCTTTGGCACGCTCGACGAGATGTTCGAGGTGCTCACGCTGGTGCAAACGCACAAGGTCAAGCGCATGCCCCTCGTGCTGGTGGGCACAGAGTACTGGCAGGGCCTGTTCGACTGGCTCAACGGCCCGGTGATGGACGCCGGTATGATCAGCCCGCTCGATCCCGAGCTCGTGCACATCACCGACGACCTCAACGAAGCCGTCGACATCGCCCTGAGCGGGCTGATGTAGATCAATCGTGCCCACGCGACATGAATACGCATGGCAATCTGATGTTATTTAACATCAGATTGCCATTTATATTGGGTATACTGGTGTAAAAGACGAGGGCGAGGAGGTCGCAAATGTCTACAGCAACAGTTAAGCCTACGACGGTTCGAATCGAAGAGGGGCTCAAGGAGCAGGCGACTGAGTTCTTGGATTCGGTCGGCCTCAG
>ERZ894226.956-NODE-956-length-13534-cov-6.506566_pt1 | contig 13534 bp, 10 predicted proteins | sample MGYA00380294_ERZ894226 | MGnify/ENA primary metagenome ERZ894226 (study PRJEB32331, sample SAMN06328434) | human gut metagenome | biome: human gut microbiome; feature: stool | host: Homo sapiens | collected 2014-10-29 ... | reverse complement strand
AAAATTTCTCTCGAAAATTTTGTTTTGGGGCTTGACTTTTAATAGTTAGTCTTTCCGTGCCTGGTTTGCCCCTATCCTACACCCCGGATGTTGCAAAGTTGTCACACGGAGCGGGTATTTTTGCGATTTTTGCAAATTTTTTGCGGGAAGCGGGCGCGGGGCGTCGGGGACGCCGCCCCCCTGCGGGCTGGCAGTAAAGTGGATGCCTGCCCGCGGCGGGATGGGGGCATCCCGCCCTACGAATGACATAAAGTGAGTGCGTAGGGCGGCATGCCCTCATGCCGCCGCCATTCGCCGCCCGCAAAAAAAGGGGAGAGCACCGTCTCCGGCACTCTCCCCATGTGTTTGTTTACAATTCTTTTGGTTCTTTTCTTCTAAGAAAAGAACACCCGCGTCCCCGAAAATCAGAACCCGTGCTTCTCCATCAGCTTGCGGCCCATCAGGACGCCCATGACGGAGGCCATCATCAGGCCACGGGTCCAGCCGGAGGAATCGCCCAGGCAGTGCAGACCCGCGATGTTCGTCTCCAGATCGGTGTCCATCTTGACCTTGTTGGAGTAGAACTTCAGCTCAGGGCTGTACAGCAGCGTTTCGGGGCTGGCAAAGCCGGGCACGACCTCGTCCATCATCTTGATGAACTCGATGATGTTGACCATGGCGCGGTAGGGCATGGCGGCGGTGATGTCACCGGCCACGGCGTCCTTCAGCGTCGGGCGGACGTTCGTGCGGGCCAGCTCGTTGGCCCAAGTGCGCTTGCCGTCCAGAATATCGCCGTAGCGCTGCACCAGAATGTGGCCCGCGCCCAGCATGTTCGTCAGCTCACCGACCTTCTGCGCGTAGGCGATGGGCTGGTTGAACGGCTCGGTGAAGTTGTGGCTGACCAGAATGGCCAGGTTCGTGTTGTTGCTCTTTTTCTCCTTGAAGCTGTGGCCGTTGACGACGGCCAGATCGTTGTCGTAGTTCTCCTGCGCAACGAAGCCGCCGGGGTTCTGGCAGAAGGTGCGCACCTTGTTGCGCCACGGGGCCGGGTAGCCGATCAGCTTGCCCTCATACAGGACCTTGTTGATCTTCTCCATGATCTCGTTGCGGCACTCAACACGGACGCCGATGTCAACGGTGCCGGGCTTGTGGGCAATGTTGTGCTCGGCGCAGATCTTTTCCAGCCAGTCCGCACCGCGGCGGCCCGTGGCAATAACGACCTGCTTGGCGTAGACGTCGCGGACGCCGTCCTTCTCGCGCAAGCGGACGCCCTTGCAGACGGAACCCTCGAGGATGATGTTCTCGCACTCGGTACTGAACAGCATCTCAACACCGGCGTCGGCCAGATAGTTCTGGATGTTCAGGTAGAGCTGCTGGGCCTTCTCGGTGCCCAGATGGCGGATGGGGCAGTCAACGAGCTGCAGACCCGCCTGAATGGCGCGCTTGCGGATGTCCTTGATGTCGGGACCCTCGTAGATGCCCTCGACCTTCGGGTCGGCGCCAAACTCGAGGTAAATTTTATCGGTGTAGTCAATAAGCTCCTGCGCGAAATCCTCGCCGATCAGGTCGGGAAGCTCGCCGCCGACCTGATAGGACAGGGACAACTTGCCGTCCGAGAATGCGCCCGCGCCGGAAAAGCCGGTGGTGATGGCACAGGTCGGCTTGCAGTTTACGCAGACGCCGGTTTTATCCTTGGGGCAGTGGCGCTTTTCCACAGGCTTGCCCTTTTCGACGAGCAAAATTTTGTGGGGGGTGCTGCTCTTGCGCAGCAGCTCCAGCGCGGTGAAAATGCCGGCAGGGCCGGCGCCTACGATGATAAGGTCATACATGGATAGGGGTTCTCTCCTTTAAACATAACTCGCGATCCTTCGCGCGGGAAACAAAATAAGGACAAACGGAGCTTGTAGGGGCGGATTCTATATCCGCCCGTGCCCGTTTGCTGATGGCACGGCGCTGCGGGCGCATATAGAATGCGCCCCTACGGTGTCACGGAACGGTTATTCACCGTCCTCCGACACATCCTTGCTCTCGGCGTCGTACACCACAGGGCCGTCGCTGCCGACATCGCGCTCAGCGGCTTCGGCCTCGTCCAGGGCGTCGCCGATGGCACCCAAGGCCGCATTGGCGGCGGCAGAGGCCATGCGGTCCAGTGTGCGCAGCTCCATGGCGGCGTAGAGAATGCAGCCTAAATTCAGCGCACCTTCGGCGATCAGCAGGATGCCGCAGAGCATGACGGCGCTGACCGCCGCATCAAACGGGTGCAGCACCAGCAGTACGCCCAGGGCAACGGATACGATGCTGAACAGCAGCAGCAACCACCATTTCTGCCCCTTGCGCTTGGCAAGGTCAATGGCGGTACCGATGCGGCTCAGGCCGTCAACAACGATGAAGATGCCGAACACAATGGGCAGAAAGCTGGTCACTACCTGCGGCTTTGCCAGCGTGAAGATGCCCAGCCCCGCCGTGATGACGCCGCCCACCAGCATGAACGGCGCGGTAAAGCCGGTGCCGCGGATGCGGGCATACTGGATCAGGCAGACAATGCCGGTGACAAGCACCACAACACCAAAAATGTTGCAGATCCAGAGCAGACTGGTCTCGGGCATGATGAGCAGCAGCATACCGATGACGATATACGCGACGCTCAACAGCAGCATTCCGTTTTTGACATAGCGCAGCATAGTGAAAGGCTCCTTTTTACTTGTCGGCTTCCTGCATAGCCCTGGCAGCGGCCACGATCAGGTCGGCGCAGGCCTCGCGGCCCAGGGTCGCATTCAGGCACAGATCGTAGTTCTTGGCCTCGCCCCAGCGGTTCTCGGTGTAATAGTTGTAGTAGCTTGCACGGGCGCGGTCATGCTTGGCCAGCTGGGTCTCCCACAGGCGGTCCGGCATGTCCTTGGCGTCGGGGCGGCTCTTGGCAAACTGGATGCGGGTCTCCAGCGGCGCGTAGACGAAGGTGCGCAGCACGTTGGGGCGCTCACGCAGGACGTAGTCACCGCAGCGGCCCAGAATGACGCAGGGGCCCTCGGCGGCCAGCTCCTTGATGACGTTGCTCTGCAAAATGTAGACCTGGTCGGCCAGGGGCATCGTGTTGCCCATCATGTACAGGCTGTAGATCAGGCTGCCGCTGCGCTGGTTTTCGCTGGCGGCAATGGCCTCCTCGGTCAGACCGCTCTTTTTGGCGGCAAGGGTGATCAGCTCCTTATTATATAAGGGAATACCCAGCTTGTCTGCAACGGCCTGTGCGATCTCGCTGCCGCCGGATGCGTACTCACGCGCCATAGTGATGACCATAGGTTCCTTCATACTGATACACCTCACAATATTTTATGTAGTATGCGCAAAAAGACATACTATTCTACTTATAGTATAACCTGATTTTGTGGAAAACGCAAGAAAAAATTGCGGGAAAGGAGCGGTGTGGGCGGGGCTTTCGTGTCTTGCCGCCAGCGTTCGTCCCCACAAAAACTGCCCGCGGCAGAACACCGCGGGCAGGGAAAACAGAATGTAAAATTTTATTCGGTCACTTCGCCGGAAATCTCCTTGATCGCGGACACGGTTGCGGCGAGATTCTGCATGTCGCTGGGCACGATCAGCTTGGTGGCCTTGCCGTCAGCGACCTTCTCCATGGCCTCCATGCTGCGCAGGGCCAGATAGTTGTGGTTGGGGTTCGCCTCGTTGATCATGCGGATGGCATCGGCCTGTGCCTTCTGGACGGTCAGCAGGGCTTCGGCTTCGCCCTCGGCCTCGCGGATGCGCTGCTGCTTCACGGCCTCGGCGCGCAGGATGGCGGACTCCTTTTCACCCTCGGCGCGGGTGATGGCAGCCTGCTTCTCGCCCTCGGCCAGCAGGATGGAGGCGCGCTTCTCGCGGTCCGCCTTCATCTGTTTCTCCATGGCCTGGCGGATCTCCACCGGCGGCTCGATGTTTTTCAGCTCGACGCGGTTGACCTTGATGCCCCAGCGGTCCGTGGCCTCGTCAAGGCTGGCGGTGATCTTCGTGTTGATGAGGTCGCGGCTCGTCAGGGTCTCGTCGAGCGTCATCGAGCCGATGATGTCACGCAGCGTCGTGGCGGACAGGTTCTCGATGGCCTGGATCGGGCGGTTCACGCCGTAGGCGTACATCTTGGCGTCAAACACCTGAAAGAAAACGACGGTGTCGATCATCATCGTGACGTTGTCGCGGGTGATGACGGGCTGCGGGGGGAAGTCGGCGGCCTCCTCCTTCAGCGAGACCTTGCGGGAGATGCGCTCGACAAACGGCGTGCGGATGTGCAGGCCCGCGCCCCAGGTATCCTTGTAGACGCCGAGCCACTCGGTGACATAGGCGTTGGACTGCGGCACAATAACGATGCAGCGCACCAAAACCACCAGAATAATGATGAGCAGGATGGCAAAGACTAACAGCATTTGGGGGTCCTCCTTTTTCCTTTGTGATTTAAACCGCAGCCGCGTCAGCGGTCACGGGAGCGACAATAAGGATCGCACCGTCCACGGCCACGACCTTGCAGCGGGTGCCCTGCGGGAGTGTGACCTCGGCGCGGGCCTGCCAGTCCAGGCCGTCCACGCGGACCCGGCCCGGAAGGCCGGGCTCAATGTCCACAAGCACAACGCCCTGCTTGCCGATGGTCAGCGGCGAGCCGTTCGTGACAGGGGCACGGTGCGCGCCGCGTCGGCTGATGAGCCGGGGCAGCATCAGGCCGAGCGTAATAGCCGATACAACGGCAAAAACAAGCATCTGCCAGCCAAAGCCGACATTAAAAAAGCTGACCAGCATGGCCGCGGCAGCGCCCACCGCAAACCAGACCGAGACAAGCGCCGTTGTGGCGGCCTCGACCATGATGAACGCCACGACGGCAACCAGCCATAAAATCGTATCAAACCACATGGAAATCTCCTTTCAGGGACAGAAAGCGGCTTTGTGACCACTTTAACATTATGACGGTATTCTGTCAAGATTGCCGAAGAAATTTTACAAAACTGCAGGAAAAGTGCAAAGGATTGCAGCCCTCCTTCGAGCGGCTTTGCAGGGAGGGGTCTTGACCCCTACGCGGGGCGTCGGGGACGCCGCCCCCTACAGCACCGACGCGCCCGGCAGACGGGCGCTGACGAGGATTTTCACGAAAAACATCGGTTTTCCGTAAATTATTGTAATTTCCAATCATACGGCTCTTTACCTTTTGGAAAAAAGTGGTATAACAGAAGCAAGTAAGATGAACAAAGTATGCGCTGTAAACAGTGTACCACAAAACAGGAGGAGCGACAATGAAAAACTGTTTTGACCGCACACCCCACACGATGAAGGACTGGCTGCTGCTGGCGGCGGGCGCCGCGGCGGTGTTTGCCGCGGCAGACTGGCTGCCGGGCGTGCTGCGCGGGGCCGGGGCGTTTCTCGGGCTGCTGGCACCGTTTGGCTGGGGGCTGCTGCTGGCCTATGTACTGGACATACCCACGCGCTTTTTTGCGCAAAAGCTCTTTGGCGGCAGGCGCGGCGGGGCGATGGCTGTAAGCTATGCGCTGTTTTTCGGTGCGCTGGCGCTGCTGGCGGCGCTCGTCGTCCCGCAGCTCGTGCAGAGCGTGACGACCTTTGCCGGGCGGCTCGGCGCGTATGAGGAGACTATCCGCGGCCTGCTGGTCTGGGTGCAAAATACGTTCGGCATCGATACGGCCACGGCGGAACAGCTTGTGCAGATGGTGGGCACGGCACTGCAAAATTGGTTCGGCGGTTTGTCCCGCAGTGCGGCGCGTGCGGCGGCGGATTTCGTCTCCGGCGCGGCGGGGGCTGTGGGCAACGCCGTGGTGGCACTGGCCGCCAGCATCTACCTGCTCTCCGGCAAGGAGGCGCTGCTCCGCGCGGCCCGGGCGTGTCTGCACGCGGCGCTGCCGCCGCGTGCCGCGGGCAGTGTGCTGGAAATCTGCCGTCTTGCCAACAAAATTTTCAGCGGCTACATCGGCGGGCAGCTGGTGGACGCCCTGCTCGTGGGCGGGGAAACATTTGCGCTGATGTCGATCTTCGGGCTAGAATACGCGCCGCTGCTGTCCGTGCTGGTCGGCGTGACAAACATTGTCCCGGTGCTGGGGCTCATCATCCTGCTGCTGGAATTGCCCTGGAAGGCGGCAGAATTTGCCATCATTATTTTTGTGGTCCAGCAGGTGGACGGCAACTTTATTGCGCCGCGCATTCTGGGCGGGGCAACCGGCCTGCCGGGGCTGGGCGTGCTGTTGGCCATCGTGGTGGGCGGGGCGTGGTTCGGCATCCCGGGCATGGTGCTGGGCGTGCCGACGCTGGCCGTGCTGGCGGCGCTGCTCAAACAGGCTGTCGGGGCAGGGCTGACGGCCCGCGGCCTGGATGAAAACGGTGAGCCGCGCCGGAATTTACCAGGAGGGCCGCAAGAAAATTAACAAGTTATTCCTTGCAATACAGGCGTGCATAGCGTACAATACTCTTGTAAAATGATGTAAAAGGAGCGGAGCATTTGAAAGAGGAACATATCTGGACCAAAAAGCCGGAGACGATGCTGGACTGGTTCTGTGTGGTCGGGGCCTGTATTGCGCTGTATCTGACTTTGAACAATCTGGGGTACTTTCTGGGGAAAATCGGTGTGTTTATCGGCATCGTGTCGCCGTTTGCGGGCGGCATAGTCATTGCCTATGTGCTTGACCCGATGGTCAAGTTCTTCTACACAAAGCTGTTTAAAGAGAAGAAAAAGACGCGCGGATTCGCGATTCTTCTGGCGTATCTGGTGGCAATTCTGCTGCTTGTGCTGCTGGCATGGCTGGTCATCCCGCAGATCGTGGACAGCATCGCCATGCTGTTTACGAACTTCCCAAGCTACATACACAGCGTACAGGATATGCTGGGCATGATTCAGGATCGCTTCGGCGTTGACCTGTCGTCGGCCACAAAAGTGCTGGACGATTCCGAGGCGATGGTCAAGGAAATCTACAGCATGGCCAGCGCCGCCATGCCGCAGATCGTGGCCAGCATCGGCAGCGTGGCATCGAACTTTGTGGCGATCTTCACCTCGATTGCGGCCAGTATCTATATGCTGGCGGACAAGGAGCATCTGCTCCATCAGCTGCGCACGCTGGCGCATGCCTTCCTGCCGGAAAAGGCTGCGGAAAACACGCTGCGCATCTGCCATTATGCCAACGTGAATTTCACGGGCTTCTTTGTGGGCAAGATCATTGACTCGGCCATCATCGGCGTTATCACGTTTGTGGCAATGGCGATCCTGCGGCTCGATTTTGCACTGCTCATCAGTGTGTTTATCGGAATCACGAATATTATCCCGGTATTTGGCCCCTTCATCGGCGCGATCCCCAGCATCTTCATTCTGCTGTTGGTTGACCCGATCCAGGCGGTCATCTTCGGCGTGCTGATTCTGGTCATCCAGCAGGTGGACGGCAACTTCATCGGCCCGAAGATCCTGGGCTCGTCCATCGGCATCTCTGCCTTGTGGATCCTGTTTTCCATCGTGGTCGGCGGCGACCTGTTCGGTCTTGTGGGCATGGTCGTCGGCGTGCCGCTCTTTGCGACCTTCTACGGCCTGGCGCGGGAATTTGTGCACTACATGCTGGACAAGCGCGGGCTGGACAGCGAGGGAAACCACGTTGGTGAAGTGGTGGAGGATGAGGAGAACGTGTTTGAGTGAGTAAAAGGGGGACGGGCGGTTTGATTTACGCCCGGCGAAGCCCCTCCGGCCATCGCTGGCGCTCGGCCACCTCCCCTGTGAGGGGAGGCTTTAGACGCGGGCGAAGCCGCCTGAGGGGCTCTGCCCGTTTACGGCTGCCCGGCACTTGGCCCCCTCTGTCCTTTCTTTATAAAGAAAGGACCAAAGAAATTTCAGCGTCTTACCCCAAAAGCAAAGCACCTGTTTACTGCTTTTTACCGCAGCAAACAGGTGCTTATTTTTTATGGCTTTGTCTGTGGCTGATTCTGTGCCCCCGGCAGCAGGGTCACCACATCCCGCAGCAGTACCAGCGGGCTTTCGCCCTTCTGCACGCGCAGGCTGAAATAAGGTCGGCCCAGTGCATTGTACAGCACCCGATGCGGGAACTTTTCCATGACCTCGCCCAGCTGCTTTGGCCCGACGATGTCACTATACAAAATCAGCTGGTCGCCGCGCTGGACGATCTCCGCAATGCCGACGCGGGCTGCGGTCACGCGCACGAGGGAGACGTCCACCAGCCCCTGCACGCTCTTGGGCGGGCTGCCGTAGCGATCGATCAGCTCGTCGAGCACGTCCTCGGCGTCGCTCGTCGTCTCGATGGCCGCAATGCGCTTGTATGCCTCGATGCGCCCGGCAGCGTCCGGGATATATTCCTCCGGCAGGAATGCGTCCACGGTGATGTCCACCAGGCAGTCGCTCTTGTCGGGGGCGGGGGCCTCGCCGCGGGCCGCGGCAATGGCCTGACCCAGCATCTTCACGTACAAATCGTAGCCGACGGCCTCCATGTGGCCGTGCTGGCTGTGGCCCAAAAGACTGCCCGCACCGCGGATCTGCAAGTCGCGCATCGCAATGCGGAAGCCCGACCCGAACGATGTGAACTCCCGGATGGCCGAGAGCCGCTTGGCCGCAATCTCGGTCAGCACCTTATCGCGTGTGAAGGTGAAATACGCATACGCCTTGCGGGAGCTGCGTCCCACGCGCCCGCGGATCTGGTACAGCTGGCTCAATCCCATGCGGTCCGCATTTTCAATGATCAGCGTGTTGCAGTTGCGCACGTCCACGCCGGTCTCAATTAAGGTGGTGCAGACAAGGATGTCGATCTCGTTGTCCAGCAATTGCTGCCACACCGACGAAATCTGTTCCTCGGTCATCTTGCCGTGGGCAATGCCGATACGCGCCCCGGGCACGAGCTTGCCCACCCGCGCGGCGCATTCCTCAATGTTGTCCACGCGGTTGTGCAGGTAGTATACCTGCCCGCCGCGGGCCAGCTCCTTGCGGATGGCCTCGGACACGATGCCCTCGTCGTACTCGAGCACATAGGTTTCAATCGGCTGGCGCTCAAACGGCGGCTGCTCAATTGTGCTCATATCGCGGATGCCCGACAGCGCCATGTTCAGCGTGCGGGGGATCGGCGTGGCCGACAGCGTCAGCATATCGACGCCGATGAAGCTCTCTTTGAGCTTTTCCTTGTGCTTGACGCCGAACCGCTGCTCCTCGTCGATGATGACAAGGCCCAGGTCCTTGAATTTTACATCGCCGGACAGCAGCCGGTGCGTGCCGACTACAATGTCCACGGTGCCGTCCTTCAGTCCGCGCAGCGTCTCCTTCTGCTCCTTGGCGGTGCGGTAGCGGGACAAAAGCCCGATGCGGATGGGGAAGGACTCCATGCGGGTCAGCGCGGTGTTGAAGTGCTGCCACGCCAGAATCGTCGTGGGGGCCAGGATCGCGCACTGCTTGCCGCCCATCACGCATTTGAACGCGGCGCGCAGTGCGACCTCGGTCTTGCCGACGCCGACGTCGCCGCAGAGCAGCCGGTCCATCGGCCACGGCTCCTCCATATCGTGCTTGATGTCCGCCGCGCAGGTCAGCTGGTCGGGCGTTTCCTCGTAGGCAAAGCGCTGTTCAAAATCACCCTGCCAGGTGTCGTCGGCGGGGAAGGCGTAGCCGTGCGCCTGCTTGCGGCGGGCGTACAGCTCGATCAGCTCCTTCGCCATCTGCTCCGTCGCAGCCTTGACCTTCTTGCGGGTCTTGGCCCAATCGCTGCCGCCCAGGCGGCTCAGCTTCACGTTGTCGCTGTCGCCCGGCGCAGTGTAGCGGGACAAAAGGTCCAGCTGGGTGACGGGCACGTACAGCACGTCCTTTTTGTCGTACTCGATGCGCAGATAGTCCTTTGTGACGCCCTGCACGGCCATCCGCTGGATGCCCGCGTACCGCCCGATGCCGTGGTTCTGGTGGACGACCAGATCACCCACCGAGATTTCGCTCAGGCTGTTCAGCGCGTCCTTATTGCGCTTTTTCTTCTTCTGTGCGCCGCTCACGCCGAAGGCGCGGGCCGTAAACAGGGCGTATTTCGCAAACGGCAGGCTGCACCCGGCGGAAAGCTGCCCCGGCAGGATCTGCACCAACCCGGCGCTCGGCTCCGCCGCCGCGTCCGTCGTGACGTTCAGCCCTTTGGTGCGCAGGTCGGCGGCCAGACCCGCCGCCGCACGGGGCGTGCCGGCCATGACCGTGACCGCCGTGCCGCCGCTGCAAAGCGGCTGGATGTCCTCCAGCAGCGCCGCGACCTCGCCGCCCCAGGCGGGCAGCGTGTGGGCGGGTGCGTTGACGATGGTTTTCAGCGGCACATCGGGCATGCTGCGGGCAAAGTTCTCGGCGCAGAGCGTGCGGTGCGCGGCGCACTGCGCCCAGAGCCAGCCGCTCTCGGCGTAGAGCTTATCCAGCCCCGCCGCCAGCACGCCGTCCTCCAGCAGGGCGGAAAGCTCCTCGCCCCGGCGGAACGCGGTGGCGCGCTCGGCCTCCCGCAGGGAGGCCGGCTCCTCCAGGATCAGCAGCGGATCGTCAAAGTAGTCTAAAATCGTCGCGGGCTCGGGATAGCGCAGCGTGAGATATTTGTCCATGTTGACGGGCATCGCGCCGCCGTCCAGCTGTGCCAGGTCCGCAGCGGTGCAGGTCTCTAAGGCGGTGCGCCGCCTGCCGCGGGCCTTTTTGATATAGGAGCGGATCTTCTCCGCTGCGTCGGCGGGCTGACCGAACAGTATCTCCCGCGCGGGGGAGACGTAGATTTTTTCAATCGGCTCGTCGCGGCGCTGGGTCGCCAGATCGAAGGTGTGCATCGTGTCGATCTCGTCGCCCCAGAACTCCATGCGGGCGGGCTGTTTCATGTCGGGCGCGTAGATGTCCGCAATGTCGCCGCGGATCGAAAACTGACCCGGGCCGTCCACCTGGTCGCGCCGCGTATAGCCTGCGCCGTACAAAAGCGCGGTCAGCTCGGCGCGGGGCAGTGTGTCGCCGGGGCGCAGGCTGCGGGTGTTCGCGCAGAAATCCGCTCGCGGCGTCGTGTATTGGGTCAGGCCCTCGTCGGGCACGCAGACGGCCTGCAGCCGTCCGCCGACGAGGTCGCCCAGCACGGCCAGACGGCGGTATTCGTACTCGCGGCCCGTGCCCTCGATGGGGCGCAGCACATAGTCGCGGGCAGGGAACACTGCCGCCGCCACGCCCAGCGCGTTCAGGTCGCCCGCAAACCGGGTCGCCTCGGCCTCGCCGGGCGTCACGATACAGAGCGGCTTGTTGAGGGCCTTCGCCAGCGCGGCATAGACCATCGCCCGGCCCGACCCCGGTATGCCAAATAAGGCGCAAGCCCCCGGACCCCCGAGCGCCTGCGCCAGTCTTGCGTATTCGTCTGTTTTGGTGAAAAGTGCGTTGAACATAAAAGAACCCATTGTATAAAGCAAACGTAGGGCGGGGTGACCTCACCCCGCCGCGGCGGCCTGAGGTCAGGCCGCCCTACGTCTGACCGAAAATTGGCTTCTTGCTTATCAGCCGTTCAAGAACTCCGTCTTGAGCCAGCCGTAGGTACCGTTGTAGTTCACAACGACCCAGCTGCCGTCCTCATTGGTGCCCAGCGCGGTCACGCCGGTGGAGGCGGGCACCTGACCGATCTTGTCATAGTCGGTGCCGGGGCCGCCGCGCATGTTCAGGTTGTTGCCGTCGGTCACGGTGTAGGTCGGCTGCTCACCCTCATTATAATAGGTGGTGGGCTGCACGCTCAGGCCCTCGTACTCGGGCACGGGCGTGGGCTCCGGCGTCGGCTCGGGGGTGGCCTCGGGCTCGGCGGGCGCCTCCTCGGCAGGGGTGCTCTCTGCGGTAAAGTTGTCGGCGGTGGGATCGTCAACGCCCTCCGCGGGGGCACTGCTGCTGATGGTATCGCCGGAGGCAGGCTTGCTGCCGCCGGTTTTGCCGTCAAAGGTGCCGCTCAGCAGCAGGACACTGAAAATGATGCAGGCAACGAGCGCTACAGCGCAGAGCATCAGACGGGTCATTGCTTTTTTACGGATTTCACTCATGATTTACGTCCCCTTAGTGGTTGAACTTGTTCTGGGCGTACTGCAGATTGTCGTCCATCAGCAGCTTGCAGGCTTCCTCAATGTCCGGGTAGCGGTCCGTCATGGCCTTGCGGTCTGCGGCAGGCAGCTTGCCCAGCACCCAGGCGGCCAGGTCGTACTGCGGGTTCGGTTTGGCGCCGATGCCGATGCGGATACGGCTGAAATGGTCGGTGCCCAGGCTGGCAATGATGCTTTTCAGCCCGTTGTGCCCGCCGGCAGAGCCGTGGGGCCGGATGCGCAGATGCCCCGGCTCCTGGGTGATGTCATCGCACAGCACAATGATGTGGTCTGCCGGGATCTTGTAAAAGTTGGCGGCGGGGGCAATGCTCTGGCCGCTCAGGTTCATGTAGGTCAGCGGCTTGAGCAGCACGACCTTGTGGCCGTTCACCTGTGCCGTGCCGTACAGGCCCTGCCATTTGGCCTTGGCAATGTCGCACTGCCACTGCGCGGCCAGATAGTCCAGCGCCTCAAAACCGGCGTTGTGGCGGGTGCCGTCATATTTCGGTTCGGGGTTGCCCAGTCCGGCAATCAGCCAGTCCGCCCCGGAGGTCATTTCGAACATAGATATATCCTTTGAAAAATCGTGAAGTACCGTAGGGGCCGGGCATGCCCGGCCCGGCAGCGTAAGATAAGCGGCTGCTTATGGGAAGGCCGCGGGGCGTCGAGGACGCCGCCCCTACAACGCTTTACTTCCCTTTCTTCTCCGCTTCCAGCTTCTGCTTCTTGGCGATATACTTCTCCAGCTTGCGTTCGCCCCAGCCGTCGATCTCGGCCTGTTTGGCGCGCTCGATGCCCAGCGCACCGGCGGGCACATCATGGCCGATGGTGGAGCCGGCAGCCGTGAACGCATGGTCGCCGATGGTGACGGGTGCAACCAGGTTCGTGTTGCAGCCGATGAACGCATAGTCGCCGATGGTCGTGTGGAACTTGCCCTCGCCGTCGTAGTTGCAGGTGACGGTGCCGCAGCCGAAGTTGCAGTACTTGCCCACCGTGGCATCGCCGATGTAGGTCAGGTGGCTGACCGTGTTGCCCTCGGCAAAGTCGGCGTTCTTCGTTTCGACATAAGCGCCCAGATGGCAGCCCTCGGCGGTTTTGGTGCCGACGCGCACATGGGTGAAGGGACCGATCTTGTTGTTGGGGCCGATGTGGCTCCCATAGCACTGGCTGGCATTGATCGTGGACCCGGCGTCAACGACGGTATCCTCCAGCAGGGTGTTGGGGCCGATGACGCAGTCCGGGCCGATGACCGTCTGGCCGCGTAGGATGCAGCCCGGCAGGATGGTCGCACCGGGGGCAATGATGACCTCCGGCTCAATGCAGACGTTATCACTGATAAAATTCACGCCGTTATCCAGATGGCGCTCAAACGTGGCGGCATAGCGCTGCTGTGCCAGCTCGAAATTCTCTCTTGCGGTAGACATATAGCGGTTCTTCCTTTATACACTCATTTCGTGCCCGCGGCGCACGGGGGCTGCCGACGGACCTTATACCTATATATTGT
>ERZ894226.952-NODE-952-length-13552-cov-13.627473_pt1 | contig 13552 bp, 19 predicted proteins | sample MGYA00380294_ERZ894226 | MGnify/ENA primary metagenome ERZ894226 (study PRJEB32331, sample SAMN06328434) | human gut metagenome | biome: human gut microbiome; feature: stool | host: Homo sapiens | collected 2014-10-29 ... | reverse complement strand
AAAATACGGAAGTGGGTACTCACTTCCTATGCTTGCTATGAAAGTTTTATCCTCTGATACCTACTACAAAGGAACGCTCTATTTTGCCAAAGAGGGCAAAGAAAAAACGCTGCAACCCCGTAAAGGCTGCAACGCTTCTTTCTGTCATATTCAGTTGTGTACGGACAGCTTATTTGTCCGAGTTTTCGATTTCCGCAACTTCTTTCGCCGTAGCAGTCACAATTCTTAATCCCTTATCACTGATACTGTCAAGCAGGGTATCCAGTTGCCGCCGCTGCGTGGATTTTTCAGCGTCCTTATTCGGGAAAAAGAATTGGTCTACCGATATGTTATAGCGTGTCACAAGCTCATAAAAGATTTGCAGACTTGGTTGTTGTCCCTTATTTTCAATATTGGTAAGGTAACGCGGAGAAATATTCATTGCGTCGCTTACATCTTTGCGACTTTCCTTTCTCGCTGTCCGCGCCGCTTTTATCGCTTGCCCGAAAGCTGCGAAGTCATAAAGTGGTACAGGTCTTTTAGCCATAATTATTCACCCTGTTATATTGTATAGTTCCCACCTTTTCTAAGATACGTCTATACAATTCCCACTATTGACTTAAATAATTCACATTTATTTTATTGCTTCTATTCGGCTGACCGTATATAATAATGACAATGGAATTTTTACGGGAGGATAGCAAAATGCTTGAATATATCTCTGCCCCAGAAGCAGCGAAAAAGTGGGGAATTTCTGAACGTCGCGTACAAAAACTGTGCGAAGAAAATCGAATACCGGGTGTTGCAAAATTCAGTCGTATGTGGTTGATACCAAAGGACGCAGAAAAGCCGATTGACGGAAGGACAAAACAAGGGAAGGGGTTGCACCATGAATAAAATCCTGATTATAGATGATGACAGAGAACTGTGCGCTTTGATTAAACGTAGCGTACAAGCAGAAAACATAGAAGCTGATTTTTGTAATACCGGAAAAGAGGGCTTACAAAAATTAAGAGAGCAGGAGTATCAGCTTGTGGTGCTGGATGTGATGATGCCTGGTATGGATGGCTTTGAAACGCTGGAAGAAATCCGCAAAGAGAACAGCCTGCCGATTTTGATGTTTACATCCAAAAATGACAGCATTTCTAAAGTGCGGGGCTTACGGGCCGGGGCGGACGATTATCTGACAAAACCGTTTGATATGGACGAACTGATTGCCCGTATTGCGTCCCTCATTCGCCGCTACACCCGCTTTAATCATCAAGCCGGAGCTGTGCAAAAACTGGATTTTGATGGATTGCAAATTGACCTTGAAAATCGTTCTGTTACGACGGAAAATGGCACTTTTGAACTTCCACCAAAGGAATTTGATCTGCTCCTGTACTGCGCAAAGCATCAAGGAAAAATTTTGACAAAACAGCAGATTTATGAGGAAGTTTGGGGCGAAGAATATTTCTATGATGACAGTAACATTATGGCGATTATCAGCCGGCTTCGTAAAAAATTAGAAGTCAATCCTTCAAGCCCAAAGTATATCCAAACGGTCAAAGGGATTGGCTACCGCTTTAATAAGGAGGTATAGCCAATATGGAAATCATCGTTTTCTTGTCCATTGTGATTGCTGTTGTGGCTGTGCTGACTTCCATCGTTCTCGTTCGGCGCGTAAAAAAACAAATCGCAGAAATGACCGATGTGCTGGTTGATGTGAAAAACGGAAATGGCAACCGGCGTATTCTGTCTGCAACAAATGAATTGACAGCACCTCTTGCCTATGAAATCAATGAGATTGTTGTGTCCTATGAAAGCAGACTTTCAACTGTACGGCAGACAGAAGAAACCAACCGCCAGCTTATGACGAGCCTTTCCCATGATGTTCGGACACCCCTTACCACTCTGATTGGGTATCTTGACGCTGCACACAAAGGACTGGTCACAGGAAAAGACCGGGATGATTATATTGAAACCGCCCGTCGGAAAGCCCATGATCTGAAAGAATATATTGATGTGCTCTTTGACTGGTTCAAGTTAAATTCAAACGAGTTTGCTTTGGAGATCCAGAGCGTTGAGGCCGCAGAGCTGACAAGAAATATTCTGATCGACTGGATACCGATTTTTGAGGATAAACAGGTTAATTATGACATTGATATTCCCGAACAGCCTGTCCGGGTAAGATTGGATATGGACAGCTATATGAGGATCGTCAACAATCTCATTCAAAATGTAATCGCTCACAGCCATGCAGACAAAATCAAAATTGTCCTGTCAAAGAAGGAAAATAACATGGAGCTGCTGCTGGCGGATAATGGAGTAGGAATTGAGAAAGACGATTTGAAACACATATTTGAACGGCTTTATAAGTGTGATAAAGGACGCTCCGAAAAAGGAAGCGGACTTGGTCTTTCTATTGTCCATCAGCTTGTAGAAAAGATGGGTGGAAGCATAACAGTTGAAAGCTTTCCGGGAGAAGGAACTGAATTTATGTTGCTTTTTCCTTTGGAGATTTAAGCGGGTTCCCGTCTTTATGGCGGGAACCTTTGTCATTTTTGCCGGATTTCAAATTGCAAGGTTAATGCAAGGTTGCGGCAAGGTTAATGCAAGGTTGGCGTGATAGAATACCTTACAGAACAGGAGGTTTTGAATATGGATACAAATTACATCATTGAAACAAAAAATCTGACGAAGCAATATGGCTCACAAAAGAGTGTGGCTGACTTAAATATCCATGTGAAGCGTGGGAGAATTTATGGTCTGCTGGGCAGAAACGGAGCCGGAAAAACCACTACCATGAAAATGCTGTTGGGCTTAACGAAGCCGACTTCCGGGGAGGTCAAAATCTGGGGGAAACCCTTGCAGGGGAATGAAAAGAAATTGCTGCCCCGTATTGGTAGCTTGATTGAGTCTCCCGGCTTTTATCCCAATCTGACCGGCACAGAGAACCTGCGTATCTTTGCTACCCTGCGGGGCGTACCAAACAATCATGCCATCAAAGATGCTCTGGATCTGGTAGGACTGCCTTACAAAGATAAAAAGCTCTTTTCACAGTATTCTCTTGGTATGAAGCAGCGGCTTGCCATCGCCCTTGCCGTTATGCACGATCCAGAACTTTTGATTTTGGATGAACCAATCAACGGTCTCGATCCTATCGGTATTGCAGAAGTACGCTCCTTTATTCGGGAGCTTTGCGACGCAAGAGGAAAAACCATTTTGATTTCCAGTCACATTCTTTCGGAGATTTCCTTGCTGGCTGACGATATTGGAATTATCGACCACGGCGCATTGCTGGAAGAAGAAAGCCTTGCTGAACTGGAGCAAAAAAGCAGTAAGCATATCCGGTTTACACTCTCTGATACTGCACAGGCGGCAAGAATTTTGGAACGCAATTTCCATGAAAACCATTTTTCCATACAGGACGACCACAATCTGCGCCTGCACAACCTTGATCTGCCTGTGGGGAAAATTGTAACTGCCTTTGTAGAAAACGGATTGGAGGTATCGGAGGCGCATACTTGTGAAGAAAGTCTTGAAGATTACTTCAAGCGTGTGACAGGGGGCGAAGGAATTGCTTAAACTAATCAAATGCGAATTTTTGAAATTAAAACGGAAGCCCTTGGTATTTATTTCTCTGCTGCTTTCTGTTTTCATGCCATTGGCTTATGCTTTCTTTCTGGCAGATGTAAACACTGATGTGGATGCTGTAAATGGAGTGATGTCCAGCCTGTTCCAGCTCAGTGCTTATTTGCTTTTGATGCCGCTCCTTGTGATACTGGCTTCCAATCTGCTGTTTGAGGAGCTGGACAATGACACACTAAAAAACCTTGTTACCATACCGATAAACAGAACCAAGTTGGTGCTGTCCAAGATGCTGGTTTTGCTATTGTTTGCCGTTGGCTTTATGGCAGTTGGAGGATTGGTAAATCTTGCGGTTTTGCTGTTTCAGGGCTGGGAGCCGGTTGGGTTTTGGACCTTGTTTGGCGTTGGGATAGAAGAAGGGCTGATTATGTGGGTAGGCGCACTTCCATGTATCCTGCTCGTTGTTCTTCTTAATAAAAACTATATCGTGTCGGTCGTGATTACCTTTTTCTATACGACTGCAAATTATATCCTTTCGATGAGCGATGCGTTCCTCACACAGCCTTTTGGTTTGAATATCGGAACCCTGTTTCCGGGACCGCTGGCTTTCCGCTGGACCTTCCAATTTTATGACCAAAGCCAGACCAGTGCGGAATTGGCAGACTTGTTGGAACGGATCAGTCCGTATTTTCTGAATGGTGTTCAGGTGTTCGGTGTGATTGTTGGGGAAGCCGTTGTATTTCTTGCGCTGATTGCGTTGGTTTACCGGCGCCAGGAAATCTAAGGGGGTGTAATTATGTGGAATTTATTAAAAGCAGAATTGCTCAAGCTACGCCGGTGCCAAATACTTTGGGTGGGGCTGGTGGCGCTTGCACTCTGTCCGTTGGTGCAATATGGGAGCCAGCTGATTGTGGAGGCGGAGTACCGAAATCCAAACTATGATTTTTCCACTCTGTTTGAGAATGTTGTCTGGGGCAATACGCAGATGTTTTTTCCGATTTCACTGGTGATGATTGGCAGCTGGCTGATTGACAGAGAATCCACCCATGATACGCTGAAAAACATCATGACAATTCCTGTTTCCATGCCGAAAATGCTGGGAGCTAAGCTCTTTTGGGTCGGGATTTTTGCAGTCCTGCTGGGAATATACAGCGTTGGCGTTACCTTGATTACTGGATTGACGGTTGGATTATCGGGACTGACAGTGGAAGTGTTTTTTCATGGAGGTACACAGATCGTGTTGGCAGCTCTGACGACCTATTTGGTCTGTATGCCGCTGATCTTGATTTTTGGGCAGATCCGAGGGGCATATCTGGGAGGTTCCATTCTGGCGTTTTTCCTTGGATATAGCATGCTGTTCTTCAAAGGCGGTATCCTTGCCAGCATCTATCCGTTTTCTGCTGCGCTGATTTTAGTGGGCTTTGACATGAGTGGATATGCCGGAACAACCACAGCCCCGAATCCTTTGCTGGCAGTCATTGGGGTTGGCATCATGGTTCTCTGGGCGGTGCTGTTGTTACTGATGTCCAGTAACAAAAAAGAAATAAAATCCCGTAAACAGGCAAATTCCAAGGGAAAAGGAAAGCGTGCTGTACGCAGGAAAGGAAGGTGATACCTGTGAAGAAAATAGTTCTATCATTATGCTTGATACTGTTGGGCGCTTCTGTGCTTTCCGGTTGTACAAAAGATGAAGTTCTCGATCAGTATAACAATATTGTTCAGTCTGCTGGTTCCATAGCACTTACCGGAAATTCATCCTTACAAGGTACGAAAGAAAAAGGAATTGATGATTATACAGGAAGCTATACAGCCAACTATGAGGATTTTTCAGATACAGAGTATTTGTTCGGCGGAACTTCCATAAAGCGTGAAGCGGGTAAGGATCTGTCTATTGACTGCGCGCTGGAGGTTACGGATGGAACTGCAAAAGTATTTTGGATTTCTGGAGCTGATGAAGAAGTCACTTTGCTTGAAACAACCGGAACATATAGTGATACAATTACACTCCCTGAAGGTGGAAACTATATCGGCATTGAATGTGAAAATTTCACTGGAAGCATTGAATTGAATATGGAGGAACATTCTGCCGGACGACGGCAAAAGAAAAAAAGCCGTCGTAAAGCAGACACATTTCCACGCGCCTATGAAGCGGTGGCTTTGATTTCAGAGCCGCCGTTTCTTTTCGTTTATCCTAAACCAACGACGACCTAACACCGTGTAAATCCACGGCGGCACATAGGAGGATGCCGCCGTGTCTATGTTTGCCTTTTTTCACAGTACCCATGACCTGCACCAGCTAAAAAAAGCCTGTTCCCAGCAGCGGAGCAATGCGGTCAGAAGTATGCACTATACCATGTAACTAAACAGCAAAATATACTCTATTACGCTCGTATGGCTTTATGCCGTCCGGGCGCTTTTTTGTCTCTATGGAGCCGGAACATCGGGTCAGCATGGCCCGAACTTTATCCCCGGTGCCGTTCTCCGCCGCCCCATTCAGATTTTCCCGAAAAAATCTGAATGGAGGAAAGGCAGATGGAAGTTACCATCAATTATAACGGACAAGCTGTGGCCGTGGAGGTCACGCTGGAAGTCTATGAATTTCTTGACCGGGCCGATCACAAAACGGAGAACCTGTTCCATGAACAGCGGCGGCATTGGGATGGCCGGGAGTTTGACGAGTACATCATTACCACCGAGGGTGTAGGAGCCTACGGCGAAACGCCGGAAGAATACCTTTGCCGCAAGGAAACACTGCATGAGCTGATGGCTGTTCTGGACACCTGTACCGAGGCCCAGCGCCGCCGGTTCCTGCTCTATGCGCTTGACGGGCTGAGCCTTGCAGAGATCGGTGTGCTGTGCGGCTGCTCCAAAGTGGCTGTGTATCAAAGTGTGGAGGCGGTCAGAAAAAAATTTATAAATTTCTTTGAGAACAGGCTTAACGAATGACCTGTTTTCTGGCTACCAAGTGAAAGGGATCATTTCCCTTATCTCAGCGAGGGGCGGACAGCGGACGAGCTGCCCGCCTCTCCGATTTTCAGGAGGTAAGCCTATGAAAACAATCAATCTGCGGTGGATGTATCCCCACTACCGGCATGACGAGTTTGTGGATGTTACGGACGAGGTATGGGCAGCGATGTATCAGGCCCAGCGGGAGATGGAGAACTATGAGCGTCGGAAAGTCTACCACCGCGCCTACTACTCTCTGGACGCATACAGCTGGCTGGAAAATTACGCGCTGGAACACAGCAGATCGCCGGAAGATATTTTGCTGGAACGAGAAGAAATGACCACCCGCCTATACCTGATTGCAGCTCTGCCGGTGGCTCTGGCTCATGCCACTCCGACACAGGCCCGCCGTGTTCACGCCTACTACATTGCTGGTATCAAGCAGCTGGAAATCTCTCGGATAGAGGGCGTCCACAGCAGCAAGGTTAGCGTTGCCATCCACCGGGGGCTGCGGAATATGCGCCGTTGCTATGATGTCCTTTTTCAAACAGAGTGAGGGCGTGCCTATGCAGACCATCAATCTCAAACAATATTATCCATTTTGCAAAGAGGACATTTTTGTGGAGGTGTCCGATGAGATCGTCGAAGCGTTTCTTCTGGACAAGAGAGCCGAGGCCGCCAGAGATCGCAAGATGTTCCGGTATAAGGCGTTTTATTCCCTTGATTGTAACGATGGAATCGAAAATGCCGCCATCGGCTGGGCGCAGCCATCGCCGGAGGACTACCTGATAGAAAAAGAAGAATTAGCCGAATACGAAGAACTGATACGGCGATTGTATGAAGCCATTTCTTCCCTGCCGCCTATGCAGGCTCGCCGTGTCCACGCCCGCTATATGCTGGGTATGAAAGTGAAAGATATTGCCGCAATGGAGGGTATCACACCATCACAGGCGGGAAAATCCATCCACGCTGCACTGCGGAGGCTGCGCCGGTACTTTGCGCGTCAGAAATGGACGGTCAATCTATAAGCGTTTCCAAAGAAAAGAGGTGCATGACATGAACGAAAAAATTACAGCCCAACCCCCAAAAGAAGAACGGCAGGAAGTCCTGAAGGAGATCCGGCAGCTTGAAAACCGCAAGAAGATTTTGGAGAACAAGCAACGAAACGAAGAACGCAGGGTTCGCACCCGCCGCCTGATTGAGCGCGGAGCCATTTTGGAGGGGATTTTCCCGCTGGCTTCCAGCCTTTCCGGCGCAGAGGTCAAAGCATTTCTGATTGCCCTGTCCTATCTTCCGGGGGCTGCGGAATTGACTGCAAACCTGCCAAAATCCGGGGATATGCCATAAGTCCCTTGTTTACAAGGGCGCACTTATACACCGTTGCCGGTGCTGTGCGCCCTGCCGGGGGCGTTGCGTACTTCGTCCGCGATGGGAAGCTACGCTCCCCAAACCCCTTGTGTGCTCTGCGCAGCCAAACACCCGCTTTGCGTTTGTCCGGCTCCACAGAGCCTGTTATCCCCTCACTGAAAGGAGGTGTTCCCCATAGATTTCTGTCATATCCCCGTCAGTATCATCAAGCGCAGCGCAGGCCGTTCAGCCGTTGCCGCAGCTGCTTACCGCAGTGGAACCAAGCTGACAAATGAATGGGACGGAATGATCCACGACTACACCCGGAAAGGCGGCATTGTCCATGCGGAGATCATGCTGCCTGCCCACGCCCCGCCGGAATTTGCAGACCGTTCTATCCTCTGGAACAGCGTGGAGCAAATCGAGAAAGCAAGAGACAGCCAGCTTGCCCGCGAGATTGAGGCAGCTTTACCCCGTGAACTGTCCGGCGAACAACAGCTTGCCCTTGTGCGTGCCTATGTGAAGGACAACTTTGTAGACAAAGGAATGTGCGCCGACTTTGCTATCCATGACAAGGGAACCGGCAACCCTCATGTCCATATCATGCTGACGCTCCGGCCGTTGAAAGAAAATGGACAGTGGGGCGCAAAGTGCCGCAAGGCATACGATCTGGACGAGAATGGACAGCGTATCCCGGATGGGAAAGGCGGCTGGAAAAATCATCGGGAGGATACGACCGACTGGAACGATAAAGGAAATGTGGAGATTTGGCGGGCAGCGTGGGCAGCCTACACCAACCGGGCACTGGAATCTGCCGGTAGACCGGAGCGTATTGACCACCGCAGCTACAAGCGGCAGGGCATTGATAAAATTCCCTCTGTCCATCTGGGGCCAGCTGCCAGCCAAATGGAAAAGCGCGGTATCCGCACCGACAAGGGGGAAGTAAACCGACAGATCGTCGCCGACAACAAGCTGCTGAAAGAAATCAAAGCTCGCATTACCCGTCTTTATCGCTGGTCGAAAGCGGAAGCGGAAAAACCACAAACGCAGCAAAGCAGCTTGACCGCCTTGTGGGAAGCCCAGCAGCAGTTGAACGCTCCCCGCACCCGCACCGGCAAAATCCGGGCTTTGCAGGAAAGCGCTGCACTATTCAGCTTTTTGCAGGCAAACGGCATCCAGTCTATGCAGCAGCTTCATGAAAAAATCGCTGATATGAACAGCTGTTACTATGACCTGCGGGGAAAGATCGTCAAGGCTGAGCGCCGGATCGCCATTCTTACCGAACGCGGGGAGATGTGGGAACAGTACAACCAGTACAAGTCCATCCACAAGCAGCTTGCCAAAGTAAAACCGGAAAAACGGGAACAGTTTGAGCAGCGCCACAGCCGGGAACTGATCCTGTATGATGCAGCAGCCCGGTATCTGAAAGAACTGAAAGACAGCGGCGAGGGGATCACCCCGAAGGCATGGCAGCGGGAAATCGACCAGCTGGCCGCCGGAAAGCAGACGGACACGCTTGCCATGAAATCCATGCGGGAGGAGTTGAAAGCAGTGGAACGGCTCCGCAAAACCGCCGAGCAGCTGTCCCGACAGGAAAGGGACAAGTCTCACGACCGTGGGCCGGAGCGGTAAAGGCTACCGCGTTTTGGCGTACCCCTGTCAAGTGCGTCGCGTTTCACGACATACTTTTGCATACAGAAAAACCGCCGTACAGGTTTCCCCATACGGCGGCAGACTGTTTATTTGCCGAACAAGTCGCTGTGTGTGCCGGTGCGGGCCAGCGTCAGCACCAGAACATCATCCTCTATGCGATAGACAAGCAGCCAGTCCGGGAGAATATGACATTCCCGATGACCTGCCCAATCGCCGGACAGGTCATGGTCACGGTTCTTATCCGGCAGCGGTTCGCCCATTGCCAGCAATGCTACGACCTGCTCCAGCAGCTCAATCTTCAAGCCACGCTTGATGGCTCGTTTGTAGTCCTTTTTGAAACTGGTCGTGTACTTGACGGTATATTTGGTTTCTTTCATCTTTTCAGGTCAGCAAATAACTCGTCAAGGTCATTGTAGCCCTTTACAGACGGGTCTTTTGCAATCCTTTCCGCTTCCAGCATGGCAGCAACCGTTTCTTTGTTCGGCTGTTCCAGCCTTACTTCAAAGGGAATGCCGCCTTCACGAAGCGACTGGCGCACAAAGATGTTAAACGCCGTAGTCAGGTTCATGCCAAGTTCCGTAAACAGTGCGTCCGCCTGCGCTTTCAAATCTGCGTCCATGCGGATACTGATGTTTGTGGTATTTCCAGCCATACGATCAACCCCTTTCTGCTGGCAATTATAGTATATGCCATTTGCACGAAGAAAACAATACTTTGCACGAATATTTAACAATAAATTCATTCAAGGAGGTTACCTGCTTTATGAAAGAAATCATTTATGAAGAACAACAAGACTGAACCTATCCCTGTCATGGATTACCGCCAGTACCGCAGAGCGCGGAAACTGGTGCATGAGTGCTGCAACTACATTGCCGGAAACTGTATCGCCTTGGACGATGGGGAGGAATGTATCTGTGTCCAGTCCATTTCCTACTCCCTGTTGTGCAGGTGGTTTCGGGCGGCGGTATTGCCGCAGGATAAGGAACTGGAAACGGCGCTGTTCCACCGGCTGAATGCTAAGAAATGCGCCGTATGCGGGGCGCTGTTTACCCCCGGTTCTAACCGGGCTAAATACTGCCCGGAATGTGCCGCACGCATGAAGCGGATTAACGCCGCAAAGCGCAAGCGGAAACAACGGGAGAAATGTCACGCTTTAGGGGCTGAAAAACCCTTGTAAATCAAGGCTTTTTTTGAGGGTGTCAAAGGCAGTCTGATAGATTTATCCTCTGACCCCTAAAATAGCCTTAAAATGCGTACAGAATCCCAAAAGAACCCCTAAGGAGGAACCCTATGTCAGACAATCGAAAATATTATTACCTGAAACTCAAAGAAAACTATTTTGATGATGATTCCATCGTGCTGCTGGAAAGTATGCAGGACGGTGTGCTGTATTCCAACATTCTGCTCAAGCTGTACCTGAAATCGCTGAAACATGGCGGGCGGCTCCAGCTTGACGAGGACATCCCTTACACAGCGCAGATGATCGCTACCATTACCCGCCAGCAGATCGGCACTGTGGAGAGAGCCTTGCAGATCTTTTTGAAGCTGGGTCTTGTGGAAGTGCTGGACAGCGGCACATTCTACATGAGCAACATCGAACTTTTAATAGGCCAGTCCTCTACCGAGGCCGAGCGAAAGCGGGCTGCAAGGCTTCAAAATAAGGCTCTTTCTGCGCTCCGGACAAGTGGCGGACATTTGTCCGACATTCGTCCACCAGAGATAGAGATAGAGTTAGAGAAAGAGATAGAGATAAAGAGAGAGATAGAGAAGGGACGTTCCGAATCGGGGCGCACCGCCCGCGCCTATGGCCGTTACCAGAATGTTTTCCTGACGGACGAGGAACTGGCGGACTTGCAGACCAGCTTTCCCACCGTATGGGGCCAATACATCGAAAAGCTGTCCGAGTACATGGCCTCTACCGGCAAGCGGTATCAGAGCCACGCCGCCACCATCCGGCGCTGGGCCGGTGAGGATGCGAAGAAAGCAGCCCCGCCCACCCGCAACCGGGATTACAGCGTAAAGGAGGATGAAACCGTATGATGGAGATTACCGCAGAAATCCGGGCGCTGATCGACAAGGCAGCCGCCGGTGTGGAGCTGGCCGGGGACGAGTACATAGACCCGGCAGACGGCCTCATTCACTGTAAAAAGTGCGGCGGCCAGAGGCAGACCGTTGTGCCATGCTTTGGGAAACCCGGCTACTTCATGCCCCGCTGTATCTGCCAGTGTCAGCGGGAGGCCGAGGAACAGCGCAAGGCCGCCGAGGAACGGCAGCGCCGCATGGAGCGCATCAAGCGCCGAAAGGCCCAGGGCCTGCAAGACCGCTATCTGTACGACTACACCTTTGCCAACGACAACGGCCAAAATCCCCTGATGGACAAGGCCCGCGCCTATGTAGAGAACTGGAAGGAGGCATACAAAAACAACACCGGCCTGCTGCTGTTCGGGGATGTGGGAACCGGCAAGTCCTTTTTCGCAGGTTGTATCGCCAACGCCCTGCTTGACCGGGATGTGCCGGTGCTGATGACGAACTTTCCTACCATCCTGAACCGCCTGACCGGGATGTTCTCCGAGGACAGGGCCGACTTTATCGCCAGCTTTGACGAGTACGACCTGCTTATCATTGACGATCTGGGTGTGGAGCGCAGCACCGAGTATGCGATGGAGCAGATGTTTTTCGTCATTGACAGCCGCTACCGCAGCCGCAGGCCCATGATTATCACCACCAATCTGAAGCTGGCTGAACTCAAAAACCCGCCTGACTTGGCCCACGCCCGTATCTATGACCGTATTCTGGAACGGTGCGCCCCGATCCTCTTTGCCGGGAAAAATTTCCGGGAGGAAAACGCCGGGGCCACTAAGCAGGCGGCAAAAGACATTGTGAACCGTAAGAGCGACTGATTGTTTTGCCGGACGGCGCAGCCCCGCCCGGAGAAAGGAGCGCCATGAGCGAAGAAACCCGTACCATGCAGACCGCAGACACCATCCCTACCAGAGCGCCGGAGGACGCCCCCGCGCTGGTAAAGAAAATCGGCAAGACCACCTACAAGGTGCGCGTCCATTTCAGCCAGACCAGCACTGAAACCATGAGCGACAAAATCAAGCGTATGCTTAAAAACGAGATACAGCAGATGTGACCGGCTGATAAAGCCAGCCGCCTTGTGTTAAACTGATGATGGTACACGCCAAAACTTTTAGTCAAGGAGGACACAAAAATGCTATACACAGAAAAAGAGAAAAATGAGATTGAGCGCGTCCGCAAAGTGTTTGAGAAACATATCCAGCAGATGACCGCTTATGATTTGGTTTGGTCGGACAAGGTCGGCTATGTGTGGCTGGCAATATCTATCGACCCGGTCTATATTGATACCGGCAACTGGATAGAGTCCGCTACTGGCCTTTGTTATGAGTGCTTGAATGATATAGCACTGGATGTTTTTGGAATGACCGGAAACGACCATGACTTCGAGGACGCCGATCCGCTGGAACTGGCCGAGATTAAGCGGCGCTGGAAACCCTATATCGACCAACTGCCGGAATATGCGTACCTTTGCGACGAACTGTTAAGCAGGAGAAAATAACCCATCCGCAAAAGTGTCAGGAGCTAAAATCTGCTTCTGGCACTTTTTTTGTGGCTTTTTCGTGAATTTGATTAAAAAGTCCTTGACAACTCGTTTCGGGCAAAACAGCCAAAAGTATTCTTATTTCCTGTGGTGCGAGGCTGGCACCATTTGATATAGCAGAACTTCGTGAGATCATGTCTTATGATGAAATGGAACTGGATAAGATCGGGGACAGGAAGACAGCCTTGTTTTTGATTATGTCCGATACAGATACAACCTTTAACTTTGTGATTGCCATGTTACAGTCACAGCTTTTCAATCTGCTTTGTGACAAAGCAGATGATGAATATGGTGGAAGACTGCCAGTTCATGTGCGTGTCATTGCTGATGAGTTTGCCAATATTGGACAAATTCCTCAGTTTGACAAGCTGATTGCAACCATCCGAAGCAGGGAAATCTCTGCTTCTATTATTTTGCAGTCACAGAGTCAGCTAA
>ERZ894226.928-NODE-928-length-13956-cov-7.618661_pt1 | contig 13956 bp, 12 predicted proteins | sample MGYA00380294_ERZ894226 | MGnify/ENA primary metagenome ERZ894226 (study PRJEB32331, sample SAMN06328434) | human gut metagenome | biome: human gut microbiome; feature: stool | host: Homo sapiens | collected 2014-10-29 ... | reverse complement strand
TTACAGAATTCGTCGTAAAAGGTATCACCTGATCCAACAACCCCGTAGATTTTACCGTTCAAGTTGAGATCTGCTAGGTCTTCGTAGAAGTCCATCATCTCATCTGGCAATTCTCCGTCTCCATAAGTATAAGTCGCAACGATTGCGATGTCAGCCTCCAAGAAGTCTGAAGCGTCAACAGTCGTACATTCATCCACATCAAATCCAAGCCCAAGTCACGCAATTTATCTGCTACAATATCTGCAATTTCTTCGGTATTACCGGTCATACTGGCAAATACAATTTTTGCTAATGCCATATCGTCCTCCTCAATTTATCTTTCTCCATTATATCATATCTTTTTCATTTTAAAAATAAAAATTCTTGTGCTACAATGAAATGAGAAAGAATTGAGGTTATTTATGGAAATTTGCCAGCAAATTTTAGAGAAAATCAAAGAATACGATACCATTATCATTCACCGTCATATGAAACCAGATCCAGATGCCTTAGGGAGTCAAGTGGGCTTGAAAGCTCTTCTCACACACCATTTTCCAGAAAAGACTATCAAAGCAGTCGGTTTTAACGAACCAACTCTAACTTGGATGGCGGAAATGGATACTGTCCAAGACAGTGACTACCAAGGAGCTCTTGCTATTATTTGTGATACAGCGAATCGTCCTCGTATCGATGATAAACGCTACGAACAAGCTGCTTTCACCATCAAAATCGATCACCATCCAAATGATGATATCTATGGTGACCTATCTTGGGTGGATACAAGTTCAAGCAGTGCCAGTGAGATGATTGCATTATTTGCTCAAGAAAATCAGCTAGCTTTGTCTAGTGAAGCGGCACGACTTCTCTATGCAGGAATTGTCGGGGACACAGGGCGTTTTCTCTACCCGTCAACTAGTGCCCGTACCTTTAGAATAGCTGCCCAGCTCCGAGAAGTTGATTTTGACTTTGCTGGATTGTCTCGTCAAATGGATACCATGAGCTTCAAGATTGCAAAATTGCAAGGGTATGTTTATGATCACTTAGAAGTTGATGAGAATGGGGCTGCACGCGTTCTGCTTACTCAAGACATCTTGGAAAAATATAAGGTTACGGATGCTGAAACAGCAGCGATTGTTGGGGCACCTGGTCGAATTGATACTGTTAAGGCTTGGGCTATCTTTGTTGAGCAAGCTGATGGCCACTTCCGCGTGCGTATGCGCAGTAAAATAACCCCTATCAATGAAATTGCCAAAGAACACGACGGAGGAGGACATCCATTAGCTAGTGGCGCCAATTCCTATAGTCTAGAAGAAAACGAACAAATATACAAAGAACTGAAAGAGGCTCTACAAATTCACCAAGGCTAAGAAAGAATTTTCTTGGCCTTTTATATGCTAGATTCTTAAAATATACGGTTTCTTTGTACCTCAGTTTATGGTATAATAAATCAAACTGAATAAAAGGAGACTTAATAATGGAAAAAAATCGTTTGTATATTCTCATTTCTGCTGGAGTAGCAATCCTTGGTTCACTCTTGCCATGGGCTAGTTTAAATGCAGGTTCTTTTGGGTCCTATAGTGTGAATGGTTACCAAGGTGATGGGTGGTTTGTCATTATCGCGGCTATTGTGTCTATTGTTCTTGCGTGCTTGAATAACATGAATAAAGCAATGCCTAAAGGGTTCTCAATTGGTGTCATTGTTGCGGGTGCAATTGCAACTCTCGTCACACTAAATAGTCTCTTTAATGTAAATAAGTACATGTCTAACTTTGGTGGATATGGCATTTCAATCGGCTTTGGTTTGATTTTGGCTCTTCTTGCTAGCATTGCACTTGTTGTAACTGGTCTCTTGGCAATGTCAGGTGGTAAAATTACAAAAGAATCATTTACTGAATTAGCTGAGTCTGGTAAAGATTTTGCTCAAACTGTCGGACGTGTAACAAGCTCTACCGTTAAAACTGCAGTCGAAGAAATCAAAAAAGAATCCCAAGAACGTAAAAAAGAAGAAACTACAGCTGATAAAACAGAGACAGCTAAAGAGGAAACCGAGCAAAAAGAAGAATCTAAGGAACCAGCTAATGTGGAAGCTGAATCAGCAGCAGAAAACGCAGAACCAGTAAAAGAAGAAACTACTGAATCTGAAACAAAAACAGAAGCTGAGCCAGTAGCCGAACCAACAGAAACAGAGGCTGAAGCTGAAACTATAACAGAATCAACAGAAACAGAAACTACTGAAACTGAAACTACTGAAACTGAAAAAGAAGCTGAATCAGCAGCAGAAAACGCAGAACCAGTTAAAGAAACAGAAGTAAAAAATCAACAAGAAGAAAAGGTTCCAAATCAAGAGAACTAATCATTCTTCTACCGTCACTCCAGTAAACACTGGAGTGATTTTTTATCAAGATTTTTAATAAAATCAGGGAAAAGACTTGCCAAACTTATCAGAATCTGATAGACTAGTATGGTAACAATCTATGGCTCGCAAAGAGACCATGGCAGAAAGGAAATATTGCAAAATGAAAAAAGATATCCATCCAGAATATCGCCCAGTTGTCTTCATGGACACAACTACTGGTTACAAATTCCTTAGCGGTTCAACAAAACGCTCTAACGAAACTGTTGAGTTCGAAGGCGAAACTTACCCATTGATCCGTGTGGAAATTTCATCAGACTCACACCCATTCTACACTGGACGTCAAAAGTTCACTCAAGCAGATGGACGCGTGGATCGTTTCAACAAAAAATACGGTCTCAAATAATGATAAAAAAGAACAGTTACCACTGTTCTTTTTTTGTACTTCTTTTTATGAACCAACCACTACCACTTTCTCTTTATCAACCTTCACGCTGACACTATAATTGATTTCAAACGAGGTTAAAAAATATCGAAAAGAAGCTTGATATTGAGAATGGTCAAGATGATTGAAACTGCGTAACCTAGGATGGTGTTCCACTTGGCATTAGTGAATTCTCCCATCAGTGACTTCTTAGAGGTCAGATAGATTAAGGGGAAGATTGAAAACGGAAGAGCGATTGAAAGAAAGACCTGTGAATAGACCAATAACTGATCCAAGGTTTTTTCTTGATACCCAAATAAAACGGCGACTATAATCACAGGTAGCAAGGCAAAAATACGGGTACCGATACGGATAAGCCACTGAGGCAATCTTAGATGTAAGAAACCTTCCATGACAATCTGTCCTGTCAAAGTGCCTGTAATGGTCGAATTTTGACCACTTGCTAAGAGGGCTAGAGCAAATAAAGTTGACAAGGTTGAGCTGGCTATCGCTCCTGCTATTGTCGAATCCTGTAAAGCATTGTACATTTGGGAGAAAGCTGAAATTTCAGATGCATGACCAAAAAAGAGGGAGGCACCTAAAATGAGAAGTAAGGAATTGACAATAAAGGCTAGGGACAACTGAAGATTTGAATCCCAGGTCATAAAACGCACAGCTTTTCGAACATCCTTCTTATCTTTGTGATTGATTTTCCTTGTTTGGGATAGGGAGGAATGAAGATAGAGATTATGGGGCATGACTGTCGCTCCCACAATTCCTAGAGCCAAGGTCAATTGGCTTTCATGACCTGGCAATGGTGTTTCGAATAATGTTGGAGTCGGTAAATAACCACCAAAGATACCCTGAATACTTGGATTGGATAAGGCCACCAGATAGGTAAAGATGGCTAATATGGTTAAAATAAGAGTCGTCACAATGGCTTCAATTTTTTTGAAGCCAAATTTCATCAACAACAACAAAAGAAATACATCTAAAACGGTTAAGAGGATAGCGACCATAATCGGTATTTTAAATAAAAGATTTAAGGCAATCGCTGAGCCTAAAACCTCGGCTAAGTCTGTCGCCATTAAAGCTAATTCTAAAATCACCCAAAAACTATAGCGAAGCCACTTGGGAGCATGATGAGCCGTTGCCTGCGCTAGGTCCATCCTAGTCACGATACCGAGCTTTCCAGCCATCTGTTGTAACTGCATAGCAATGATGGATGAAATTAAAATAACAAATAAAAGGCTGTACTTGTAGGAGGCGCCACCAACCACGCTGGTGATCCAGTTTCCTGGATCCATGTAGCCAACTGCCACAAGTGCACCAGGTCCTAAGAATGCTTTTAGATTTTGCCAAAAATGATTGTTATTTGGAGTCTCAATAGATTGATTGATCTCAGAAAGAGAGACTTTTTCATAAGAGGACATAGGGATTTCCCACTTTCTAATCTGTCTTTACATATTTCTTAATAGAATATTTTTTGAAAGAATGCTGAAAATAGTTTATCTATTTCCAATTCACCCTTATTATATCACATTTTAGAATGATTCCTAATAAAAGAAATGATAATTGAAATAGGCAATATCAGTATTGTAAAAGCCAGCGTTTTTTGACGCTGGCTTTAAAACTGTAAAAATTCTTTCTCAACTAGATCGCTTCTGTGACAAAACTACGGCTTTCAAGCACCTTAAGCATGGCATTAGCAGTATCTAGGGCTGTAAAGAGTGGCACACCGTGTTCAATGGCTGAACGACGAATTTGCTCACCATCTTCGTCAGCAGTTCGTTTGGTTCCGACAGTATTGATAATCGCTTGGATTTTTCCTTTACGGACATAGCTTGGAATATCCTGTTCATCGTCACCAATCTTACCAACAGGTTGGGCTTCTAGTCCATGACTGGCAAAGAAGGTTGCTGTCCCTTCTGTTGCGAGGATACCATAACCGATATTTTGGAAACGACGAGCCAAGTCCAAGGCTTCATCTTTGGCATCATCAGCGATGGTAAAGACAACATTTCCAAAGGTTGGCAAGTGTAGGTAAGAAGCTTCAAAAGCCTTGTAGAGAGCTTTTTCCAAAGTAGTATCAGAACCCATAACTTCCCCTGTTGACTTCATTTCAGGACCAAGCAAGCTGTCTACCTTAGCTAGTTTCGTAAAGGAGAAGACTGGAGCCTTGATATGAACGCGAGTGCTTTCTGGGTAAAGTCCATCCTGGTAACCAAGTTCTTCGAGACTTTGACCAAGAATGAGCTTAGTTGCTACCTGTGCCATAGGGATATTGGTTACCTTAGAAAGGAATGGAACCGTACGGCTTGCACGAGGGTTTACTTCAATGACGTATACTTTCTCATCCTTGATAACAAACTGAATGTTCATCATACCAAGACAGTTAAGGCCGATTGCTAGGCGTTTGGTGTAGTCTGCGATGGTTTCCTGCACCTTTTGAGACAAGGTTTGTGGAGGATATACGGCCATTGAGTCACCTGAGTGGACACCGGCACGTTCGATGTGCTCCATGATACCAGGGATAAGGACATTTTCTCCGTCTGAGATAGCATCAACTTCGCACTCTTGTCCAACGATATAAGAATCTACAAGGACAGGATGGTCAGGACTAGCCTTAACCGCTGTACGCATATAAGAACGAAGATCTTCTTCGTTTTCCACGATTTCCATAGCACGTCCACCTAAAACATAAGATGGGCGAACTAAGACTGGGAAGCCAATCTTGCGAGCTGCAAGCACTGCTTCTTCTTCATTGGTAGCCGTTTGTCCTGGTGGCTGTGGAATATCCAAGTCTTTAAGAGCTTGCTCGAAGAGGTCGCGGTCTTCGGCACGGTCTAAGTCAGCGACTTGCGTACCAAGGATAGTCACCCCTGCTTTTGCCAATGGCTCCGCAAGGTTGATGGCTGTTTGACCACCGAACTGAACGATAACCCCTTTTGGTTGCTCCAAGTCAATAACATTCATAACATCTTCAAAAGTTAATGGCTCAAAGTAGAGCTTATCAGATACCGAGAAGTCGGTTGAAACAGTCTCTGGGTTTGAGTTCATGATGATGGCTTCGTAACCAGCTGCTTGGATAGCCTTAACAGAGTGAACGGTTGCGTAGTCAAACTCAACTCCTTGTCCGATACGGATTGGACCTGAACCTAGGACTAGGACGGATTCCTTATCAGACTTGATAGACTCATTTTCCCAACCATAGGTTGAATAGAAGTATGGTGTTTCAGAGTCAAACTCTGCCGCACAGGTATCGACCATCTTATAAACTGGGACAATCTTGTTTTCCAAACGAAGTTGGCGAACTTGGTCAGCTGTCGTTTCCCAAAGCTCCGCAATCTTACGGTCTGAAAATCCATTGAGTTTAGCTGTTTTCAATACTTCTAGATCTTGTGGATGGGCACCTAATTCTTGCTCAATTTCAAAGATGTGCAAGAGTTTATCAAGATAAAAGATATCAATTTTCGTAAGCTCAGCGATTTCTTCTGGCGTGTAACCACGGCGAATTGCCTCCGATACGTAGAAGAGACGGTCATCTTGGGCTTTCACAACCTTTTCAATCAAAGCATCATCCGAAACAGTTGCTAGTTCAGGCATTTCATTGTGGTGAACCCCAATTTCAAGAGAGCGACATGCCTTGAGAAGTGACTCCTCAATGTTACGACCAATGGCCATGACTTCCCCAGTCGCTTTCATCTGGGTACCAAGACGACGCTCACCTTTTTCAAACTTGTCAAATGGAAAACGTGGGATCTTTGCAACGACGTAGTCAAGGGCTGGCTCAAACATGGCATAGGTTGAACCTGTAACTGGGTTGATGACCTCATCCAAAGTCAAACCAACGGCAATCTTGGCAGCCAATTTGGCAATCGGATAACCCGTCGCCTTAGAAGCAAGGGCTGACGAACGCGATACACGAGGGTTTACTTCGATAACATAGTACTTGAAGCTATGTGGATCAAGGGCTAGCTGAACGTTACACCCACCTTCAATCTTGAGGGCACGAATAATGCTCAAGCTCGCGTCACGGAGCATTTGGTTTTCATAGTCTGACATGGTTTGCGCAGGAGCAAATACGATAGAATCCCCTGTATGAATCCCAACTGGGTCAAAGTTTTCCATGTTACAAACAACGAGGGCATTGTCAGCTGAATCACGCATGACTTCGTACTCGATTTCCTTGAAACCTGCAATGGAACGCTCAATCAAACATTGGGTAACAGGTGACAGTTTCAACCCATTTTCAGCGATTTCACGCAATTCTTCCTCGTTGGCACACATACCACCACCAGTACCACCAAGGGTAAAGGCTGGACGAACGATGACTGGGTAACCAATTGTCGCTGCAAAGGCAACTGCTTCTTCTACTGTATTGACAATTTCAGATTCAGGGATGGGTTGCTCAAGCTCTCCCATCAATTGTTTAAAGAGGTCACGGTCCTCAGCTTGGTCAATGGCAGATAATTTAGTTCCCAGAAGTTCAACACCAAGCTCATCAAGGATACCGTTTTTAGACAATTCCATGGCCATGTTGAGACCTGTCTGACCACCAAGTGTTGGTAGCAAGGCATCTGGACGTTCCTTACGAAGAATACGTGTCACAAACTCAAGTGTAATCGGTTCGATGTAGACCTTATCCGCAATCTCCTTGTCCGTCATGATGGTGGCAGGGTTTGAGTTCACCAAGACAACCTCATAACCTTCCTCTTTCAAAGACAAGCAGGCCTGGGTCCCCGCGTAGTCAAACTCAGCAGCCTGACCAATAATAATCGGACCAGAACCAATCACCATAATTTTTTGAATATCAGTACGTTTAGGCATTTATAAGATATTAAGGGCGTCAAGCGGACAAAGCTAAAATAGGAGTTATGACGAAGAACTGTCAGTTCTAGGAATAACTATCTTTTTAGCACCGTCCGTAGCCCGTATTCAGTTCAGCAAATACGGATCACCCTTCTCCTTTCTATTCGGCAACTCTCTGGTTGCCATTAAATAAATTCTCCGACGATTTTTTAGAGAAACGATATTTTTCGATAAAAAATCTAGTGCAGGGAGTTTTTAGTTCGCCCGATAGCGACTAAAAGAAACGACCTGCCTTTCTATTCGTCGCCTCACAGAGCGACATTAAATAAGATACAAAGGACGAATAGAAAGCGATTGAATTTTAGGAAACCAAGGAAGGATTGACAATCCAAGTTGGTTTCTCTAAATTCCGAGCTTTCCGTCCGTGTTCAGTTACATAAATTCTCCGACGAGCTCTTTTACTCGTTCTTAGTTGGCTTGTTTAAAAGCTTCCATCATCTCGATAAATTCATCAAATAGGTAGCTTGCGTCGTGTGGACCAGGAGCAGCATCTGGGTGGAATTGTACAGAAAAACCTGGTTGGTATCTGTGACGTACACCTTCAACTGACTTGTCATTGATTTCTTCGTGGGTAATGATCAAGTGCTCTGGCAAGTCCTCACGGCTGACTGCGTAACCATGGTTCTGGCTAGTAAAGTCTACGCGTCCTGTTGCAATTTCACGTACCGCGTGGTTAAATCCTCGGTGTCCAAATTTCATCTTATAAGTCTTAGCCCCGTTTGCCATGGCAAAGAGTTGGTGCCCCATACAAATTCCGAAGATTGGAATTTTTCCTTGCACACCACGAATCATGTCCAGTGCTTCTGGAACGTCTTCTGGGTTACCTGGTCCATTTGACAACATAACTCCATCAGGATTGAGGTGGAGAATTTCTTCTGCCGTCGTTGAATACGGAACAACCGTAACGTTACAGTTCCGTTTCGAAAGTTCGCGTAGGATGGAGTGTTTGAGACCAAAGTCTACTAAGACCACACTCAAACCAACTCCAGGAGCTGGATAGGAAGTTTTAGTAGAAACCTGCTTGATATTGTCTGTCGGCAAGACTGTTGCTTGGAGCTGATCCGTCACATGGTCCATGCTGTCCCCAACGTGAGTCAAGGTTGCACGCATGGTACCATGCTTACGGATAATCTTGGTAAGTGCACGCGTATCAATCCCTGAAATACCTGGAATTTTCTTGGCTTTCAAAAATTCATCCAAGGTCATTTGGTTGCGCCAGTTACTAGCTCGACGCGCCTCTTCAAAAACGACAACTCCCTTACAAGTTGGAATGATGGATTCATAATCATCACGGTTAATTCCATAATTTCCCACCAAAGGATAAGTAAAGGTTAAGATTTGTCCATTATAAGACTGGTCTGTAATGGATTCTTGATAGCCGGTCATCCCTGTATTAAAGACGATTTCGCCTGTTACATCAATATCTGCTCCGAAGGCCTTGCCTTCAAAAACTGTGCCATCTTCTAATACTAGAAGTCTTTTTGTCATATTTTCACCTCTCGTGGACGCTCACTGGCGTCTTTTAACGTCTTGTGTTTTAGTTGGCGTTTCTACTCGCCAATACGGATTCTAAAATTGCCATTCGAACAAAGACACCGTTGGTCATTTGTTGGACAATGCGTGATTTTGGCGCTTCAACCAAGTGGTCAGCAATTTCCACATCTCGATTAACTGGAGCAGGATGCATAATGATTGCTGTTTCTTTTAAGCGATTATAGCGTTCTTGGTTCAAACCGTGTTGAGCATGGTAATCTTCTTTTGAAAAAACGGCTCCACTATCATGGCGTTCATGTTGAACGCGGAGTAACATCAAAACATCCACCTGATCAACAATCTCATCAATAGTTACAAACTGTCCATAGTCCGCAAACTCTTGACTTCTCCATTCCTCAGGTCCTGCAAAGAACAGTTCAGCACCCAAGCGTTTCAAAATTTGCATATTGGATTTGGCAACACGTGAGTGGTCCAAGTCACCTGCAATAGCAACCTTGAGACCCTCAAAGTGACCAAATTCCTCATAAATGGTCATCAAATCAAGCAGGCTCTGGCTAGGGTGTTGACCTGAACCATCTCCACCATTGATAATGGAAGTCGTAATGGTTGGACTCGCAATCAGTTCTTTGTAATAATCGACCTCTGGGTGGCGAATCACGCAGACATCTACACCAAGCGCAGACAAGGTTAAGATGGTATCATAAAGTGTCTCACCCTTGTTTACTGAGCTGGTCTTCACATCAAAGTCAAGTCGCTCCAGCCCTAGCTTAATCTCTGCCACTTCAAAAGATTTATGCGTCCGTGTAGAATCCTCAAAGAAAAGATTGGAAACAATCGGATGGTCTTCATAAGGGAGCTGGGCTCCGTTTTTAAACTCAATCCCTCGTTTGATCAATTTCATCACTTGATCAACTGTAAGGTCTTCCATAGAAACCACATGGTTCAATGCTTGTTGATTTTCTGACATGGCTACTCCTTCAGCTTTCTAAGCTTCTTCAGTAATCAGAACTCTGTCTTGGCCATCAAGTTCTGTCATCTCTACGATGATTTCTTCAGAACGACTGGTTGGGATATTTTTCCCGACGTAATCTGGACGAATTGGCAATTCTCTATGTCCACGATCGACTAGAACTGCTAAACTCACTCGCGCAGGACGACCATGACCAACAATATTATCAATAGCGGCACGGATGGTACGGCCTGTATAGAGTACATCATCCACCAAGATAACTTCACGGTCTGTCACATCAACAGAAATCAAAGAAGTATCTTCTCCGCTTTTAACATCATCACGGAAAGGTTTGGTGTCCAATTCCACAACAGGAACAGTGATGTTTTCCAACTGCTCCAAGCGTTCTTTGATACGATGAGCGATGAAAACACCACGCGTTTTTATCCCAGCTAAGATAATTTTATTCAAATCTTTATTGCGCTCGATAATCTCATAAGTAATTCGCGTAATCGCTCGTTTGACAGTCAATTCGTCTACAACTTCTTTTGTCTTCATGACAAACCTCCAAAAAGAAAAGTCTCCTTCTACAAGGAGACTTGAAATGTATAGCCAAGCGAGCCCTACTGTAAACAGTATAGACTTCACCCTTCTACTTTATCGCGCTCCTTGCCTGCCTCACGGGACAGGTTTAAAGGACTATTTAGTTACCATTTACTATAGCACAAAGCACCCTTAAAATCAAGCAAAAACTTTTTCAGAGTCCCCTTAAACATTACTAAAATCATACAGTTGGGGATAGTGGTCACATTCTGGATTTTTGGGATGGCAGATAGCTCGTCCAAAGTAAATCATGGCCTGGTGGGCTGCTAACCACTCTTCTGGTGGTAGAACGTCCATGACACGTTTTTCTACTTCAAGTGGCGTAGCTGATTTTTTAACGATATCGTGATGCTTACAGATCCGCTCCACATGAGTGTCCACTGCAAAAGCAGGAATTCCAAAGCCCACACTCAATACTACATTTGCTGTTTTACGACCAACACCAGCTAGACTTTCTAATTCCTCTCGAGTCTGAGGCACTTGACCATCAAAATCGTCTAGTAACTGTTGGGCACATTTTTTAAGGAATTTAGCCTTATTTCGATACAGTCCCAGACGAGAAATGTGTGAAGCAATTTCACTTTCAGTCGCGACAGACATGGCTTGTGGTGTTGGAAAGGCAGCGAAGAGACCTGGTGTGGCCTTATTTACCGCTGCATCTGTCGTCTGAGCTGACAACATCACCGCAACCAAGAGTTCAAAATGATTGGTAAAATCAAGACTAGGCTTAGCATCTGGAAAAAGGGCAATGATTTCCTCTATGACATGACGGGCACGTTTCTTGGATAAAACCATCTACTCGTCTCCATTAAATAGTCCTTGCAAGCCAGCAAATGGACTGTTTTCTTCTTTCTTGACTGCTTGTTGGGCTTGGTATTCTTCCTCAGTCATGATTTGCCAGTCATTTCCTGACACAAAACCTTGGCCCGCCTCTTCTTCTGCCGTCAAGACTTTGATAGGAATATTGAGCAGAATATTATCTGCTACGCTCTCAGCAAGGTCAATTTCCCCATTTTCGATAGGCAAGACTAAGTCATCGTCTAGAACTTCCTGGTCCAGTTGGTTGGTCTCTCCTTCCATGAAAACTTCTGTGACTGGATAAGATTCATCTAACTCAACTGGCTCCATACTACGACTTGAAGCAAGAACAATGGTATATGACAACTGATAGTCTAAGAAATACAGACGGTCTTCGTACTGCACCTTCCCAACAGCAAGGATATCTTTGACATCTAAAATTTCTTGATTTCGTTTACGCAAGTCTGCTGCCAGGTCTAAAGCTTGTTCAAAGTGTAGACCTTCAGGCTGCTTACTAATTTCTTGAATATGTAACTTCATATTTCCTCCATAAAGATGTACTCACTTGATTATACCATGAAAAGGCTATAAGTCAGCCTCCCAAACTTTGATATTAAAATCTCATTTTTTAACATATTTACTATGACAAACTTTCCTATTAGTGCTATACTATAGGCAAGAATACATCAGAGCAAGGAGGATGCTCATATGGAGGACAAAGCACTCATCACTGAAGCTTACCAACTCCTTTCCGAGTTAAATAAAAGCTACCAAAGCTGTAAACAAGGAACAGCTGATGATCTTCGACTGCAAGAGCTGCTGAACACCACTCTTAAGGAACTAAAAACAGCAGAAAAACTGGACAACAGTATCTTAATCGACCTTGAGAAATTTTACCAACGTACCAGTCTTCTTATTGGACTAGGGAGCCTAAAACTAAACGATCAAGCTCGTACTGCTTGGCGCAACTATGACAAGTTCCACTACGAACATGTCAAACACGTACTGACTCTCTATGGACCTGTTTTAGGATTTTAGAGATTGAAATTACTTGTTTTCTATTGACAAAATTTCCTGAAAGGTATAGGATAGAGGTACTAATACTCGGAGGTAAGGGAGACATGAACAACTAAGTCTATCAAATAAAGAATCTTTATTTAGTAGATCTTGTTTTTGTCTCTTTTTGTGTGCTCTTTTCATACTAGATTTTCTAGTATCTTCTCCTCATTGAAAATCAAAAAACTAGAAAGCTATGCTCCTCTTGGGTTGGGTTAGGTAGATTCAAGCTAGTTTGACGAGTTTTTCAACGAGGATAATAGAGTTTTGACAGTGACTTTGGGCTCTACTAGATAAAGTAGAGCTTTTTGTTATGCACTATGGACATTCTAGAAAGGGCAAGAATATGATAAAAATCAATCATCTAACTATCACGCAAAACAAAGATCTACGAGATCTTGTATCTGACCTAACCATGACTATCCAAGACGGGGAAAAGGTTGCTATTATTGGTGAAGAAGGAAATGGCAAATCAACCTTGCTACGAGCTTTAATGGGGGAAGCATTACCTGATTTTACTATCAAGGGCGACATCCAGTCTGATCTTCAATCACTGGCCTACATTCCTCAAAAACTCCCTGAAATCCTGAAAAATAGGACTCTACACGACTACTTCTTTTTGGATTCTACTGAATTAGACTACAGCATTCTTTATCGTTTGGCGGAGGAGTTGCACTTTGATAGCGACCGTTTTGCTAGCGACCAAGAAATTGGCAGTCTATCAGGGGGCGAAGCTTTGAAAATTCAGCTCATTCACGAGTTAGCAAAACCTTTTGAGATTCTATTTTTAGATGAACCTTCAAATGACCTAGACCTTGAGACGGTTGATTGGCTAAAAAGGCAGATTCGAAAGATTAGGCAAACTGTTATTTTCATTTCCCATGATGAAGACTTTCTTTCTCAAACGGCAGATACTATTGTCCACTTGCGACTGGTCAAGCATCGGAAAGAAGCGGAAACGCTAGTCGAGCATTTAGACTATGATCGCTATAGTGAGCAGAGAAAGGCTAATTTTGCAAGACAAAGCCAGCAAGCTGCTAACGACCAGAGAGCCTATGACAAAACCATGGAAAAGCATCGCCGAGTTAAGCAAAATGTAGAAACCGCACTTCGAGCTACCAAAGACAGTACTGCTGGTCGCCTATTGGCTAAAAAGATGAAAACTGTTCTCTCTCAAGAAAAACGCTTTGAAAAGGAAGCTCAGTCCATGACACAAATGCCACTTGAAGAGGAACAAATCCAACTTTTCTTCTCAGACATCCAACCATTACCGGCTTCTAAAGTCTTAATCCAACTGGAAAAAGAAAGTTTGTCCATTGGCCAGCGCATTTTAGCTCAGGAGTTACGACTAACGGTCCGTGGCCAAGATAAAATCGGTATCATCGGGCCAAATGGTGCTGGAAAATCAACTCTGTTAGCCAAGTTGCA